>Ga0114923_10002429_pt1 | contig 12643 bp, 13 predicted proteins | sample SumtaG_FD_89578 | JGI IMG/M metagenome (GOLD analysis project Ga0114923, IMG submission 89578) | Deep subsurface microbial communities from Indian Ocean to uncover new lineages of life (NeLLi) - Sumatra_00157 metaG | ecosystem: Environmental > Aquatic > Marine > Oceanic > Sediment | place: near... | reverse complement strand
GCACCGCAATAAGCTAAACAGACAGTTCGGGGGCCGCATCACGATGCGTCCGCGGGCTTCAATCGGGAGTGATGTCTAATGGCAACCACTGCTAATTTTGGCTGGACGAAACCCACTGTCGCTGGCGACACCGGGGCATGGGGCGGGATCCTCAACACGATGGCAGATGATATCGATGCGGATCTTCAGCTTGTCAAGGTCACGGCTGATGCCGCCCTGCCCGCCGCGAGCGGAAGTGCGACAGGTACTCTCTCGATCGAGCACGTGGAAGCGCTGCTGAACGCACTGGGTAGTGTATCGGCAACCGTCACCCCGGATCTCGATCTCGGCGATGTCATCGAAATGAACATCGGCGTAAACGCTATCACTATGGCTGTCCCCGACAACATGGCAGCAAATAACATTGCGAACGCATTTGTGTTCATCATCACGGCTGGGGTTGGAGGCACTGTTACGTGGAACGCTAAGTATAAGTTCCCCGGAGGCATCGCCCCGACGCAGACCACTACAGGCACGGATGTCTACGCGGCGATTGCCGTGGAGGGTCCGACCGGCAACATCCATGCCGTCCGAGTCAGTGAGGACTCCCTCTAATGAAGATTGGTCTGCTACTGTTCGGATCCGAATCCGTCACGGCTTCTCCACCGCCACCGCCCGGTGCGCCGCAGGAAGTGATCTGCTTCACGTACTCCGGGACGAAGAAAGGTCTGGAGTGGACCGACGCACCCGGAGACGAAGACGCCTCTCACGACGTGAGCGTCGATAGTGGGGCGAGCGTTCTCGGTACGCGACCACCCGGCTCGACAACATGGGCGTCGGGAGGCACGACGTGCCTCGGACTGGCTGTGCGCCATAACCGAAGCGGCAATGTCTCCGCATGGGTTGGGTTCCTCTAATGGCTGCCCTGACGTGGATCGCTATGAACTGGAAAGCCCTCCTGCCGACTGTACTTCTGGTCGGTGGTGGCACGATCGCCTATGCACAGGATGTGGACGCCCGCCTCGACGCGAATGCGAGCGAGATCGTGGATGTACGCAAGACTCAGATCTCCAATTACGCCGAGATCCGTGAAGACATCAGCGACATTCGCTGCATGACGATCAAGGTGGCGCAGGGCTTCGATCCGCTTGTGTGCATCGAATAATGGAGCGAATACCGAACACAACGAAACTACGAATCCTCTACGCAATCCTATTTGCGATTGTGATTCTCGGTGGGCTGGTCGGATGGTTCTTCGGCCATGACCCGAATGAGCTTATGTCCTTTATCGGAACTCTCGGCGTCGCCATGGTCATCGGAGAGGCAAGCAACATCGCAAAGCGAGTCACGTTCAAGACGGATATAGCGAAATACCATAAAACGGAGAATTAGTAGATGCCCCTAGCGAAACTTCAACTGCCGCCCGGCACGTTCAGGAACGGCACGAGGTATCAGAGCATGGGCCGCTGGTTCGCCTCACAACTGGTGCGTTGGTCCGAAGGCGCAATGCAGCCGATTGGCGGCTGGGCGCGTGTGCAGGACACTACTGGCGACATCGATCTGGACGCTCGGATTGCGTCACTGTTCGCGTGGAAGGACAACGCCTTCGCTGCCTACCTGCTCGCAGGTACGCCCGGCACGGTATCGGTCCTGACAGGTGGAGAGCTGACCGATCTCACGATCGCCGAATTCACACCGGGCCTGATCGACGCTGCGCTGAGTACCGGCGACTACGGCGCCGGGGCTTACGGCATCGGTGCATACGGTACAGGTTCGGAGACGGAAGCGACTCTGACCGAGGCGCAGACGTGGCAGTTCGATAACTTCGGTGAGATCCCGGTTGCCGTGGCGCACAGCGATGGGCGCATGCTCGACTGGGATCTGAACGCAGCCAACAACTTTGTGGTGGTCGCCAACGCCCCAGTGGACAATCTGGGCGTGGTCGTGACTGCGGAGCGATTCCTTGTAGCGCTCGGCGCTGGCGGGGATCCGAGACTGGTTGCGTGGTCGGACCAAGAGGCGCGCACTGTGTGGACGCCACTCGATACCAATCAGGCCGGTGATTTCCCGCTCACGACTACGGGCGAGATCATGTGCGGCACACGGGGCCGGGGCGAGACGCTGATCTTCACCAGCACGGATCTGCACGCGATGAGGTTCATCGGTGGACCGCTAGTCTACAGCTTTGCGCAAGTCGGCTCGAACTGCGGGATCATCTCGCGGCAGGCCTTTGCGCAGGCAGAGGGCAGAACGATCTGGATGGGGCGGCGCAGTTTCTTCTCCTACGATGGAGTAGTGTCTGCCATCTCTTGCGAGATTAGCGATGCGATTTTCTCGGACTTCAACACGATCCAGCGAAGCAAGGTCGTGGCGGTGCCGATCCCGGATTTCCATGAGATGTTGTTCCTGTATCCGTCCGCGTCCTCGACTGAGAACGATCGGGCGGCACTGTACAACTATCTCGAAGGACACTGGAGCGGCCCGTGGGAGCTTCGGCGCAGTGCCGGTGTGCCTTCTGGCGTCTTCGATGTACCGATCCTCGGCGGAGACGAAGGAAGTATGTTCTCCCACGAGTTCGGCACATCATACGATGAGCCGCTGACGCAGGCGACTGGGAACATCAGCGCAGGCGCTGCACTGGATGACGGCGATCAGGTGATCGTGGGCGCGAAGACCTACACATTCAAGACGACAATCGCCTCGGCGAACGACGTAGCTCTGGGCGGTAGCAACGCTGACGCATTCCAGAATCTCGCCGCCGCGATCAACTTCGATAGTACCGGGGCGACCGGGGGCGGAGGCGAAGGGGCAGCTTACGGGACTGGCACGACAGTCAACCTCGAAGCGTCCGCTGTGTTCCGATCGGCGACGCCTGCGGTAGACGTAACGGCGCTGCACCGTGGCCCGAACGGGAACGACATCATCTTCGATATCGGCACGGATCCAGACGCGGATCTCGTGCTCGCACCGAGCGGTGGCTTTCTGACGGGAGGCGCAGACGTTGCGTTGCTCCCAAGCGCTGAGAGCGGACCACTGGAGATCGGATCGGGAGATCAGTTGATGACCATCAACTCCATCATCCCTGATGAGAACAGCCTCGGAAGTGTGGACCTGACTCTGTTCGTGGCGGCATATCCGACCGCGACTGAGGACTCACAGGTACTCGCCACATCTACCGAGCCGACAGACTCACGCCTGTCTGGGCGACAGGTTAGGCTGAAGCTGGTGCAGAGCCAGCCGCTGTGGAGATTCGGAATCCCACGCCTCGAAGTGGTGCCACGTGGCCGACGTTAGGCTTCGCGGTGCCCCGATGCTGGAGGCACCGTCGAGCTACACACAACAGGGAGAGCAGCAGTTTCGACAGCAGGTCGAATCCCTCAAGGTCGATATAGACAACGTGCTGGCGCGGCTCAAGGTTGATACGCTCGCTGCGGGCATCGGGGAGCTAGGCGATGTCGTCATCACGAGCGTCGCCACTGGCGAACTGTTGGCGTTCGATGGTACGAACTGGATCAACCAGACGCTAGCTGAGTTGGATATCGACATTCAGGATCTGGGCAACGTCATAGTTACGAGCGTCGCCGCTGGCGAAGTGCTGAAGTTCAATGGAACGAACTGGGTCAATAACACTCTAGCCGAAGCAGGTATCGCCCTCGCCAGCCATGTGCATGCTGGCACCGACATCACCACCGGCACAGTAGCGGATGCACGCCTGTCGAGCAACGTAGCTCTGCTCGATCAAGCGGTTACGTTTACGGCTGGCTCGGTCACGATCAAAGAGTCTGGCACCCCGCGTCTCGACATCATCGAAGAGGATTTCAGCGCTACTGACAGGTGGCGCATCGCGTCGGCGGCTGGCGATCTGCGTATCCAGATGGTGGACAGAGCCACCGGGCGGTTTGAGATTCGGAGATCTGGCGGAACTATTTCAATGATATTGGATGTTGCGAGTCCTACCAGTGGTAACACGAACCTCTGGATTCGCGATGTAGGTAATATCGAACGAGTAACTGTCGGCGCAACTAATTCCGGGGGAACGGGATTCAAACTCTTGAGACTACCAAACTAGGAGGGAACGATGGCGAAGAAAAGACGGTCGGCATTGAAGCCGCACCAGCAGGAGATTCTCGAAGCGCTGTTGGCGAAGCGCACAGCCGTACAGCGTCAGCTATCGGAAGTCGATCAGACGGTCGCTCTGCTGATTGCGTTCGGATCACCCTTCGCCGATGGCGAGTTTGATACGGCCACCATGTCGTACATTCGGCCCGAAGACGAATAGTGGAACGGGCCAAGAGGCTCGTTGCCCAGATGGAAAAGGCATTGGCAGCGGGTGGAGGAACGCACAGCCTATTGGACGTGACGCGAGCGCTGAAGCTGGGGAAGGCTCAAGCCTTTACCCAGAACGATAGTATAGTCGTCACAGAGATACTTCAGTCCTCTTTGGGTAAGACGATGATCGTCTGGCTCGCAGCAGGAGACATCGAGGATGTAGAAGAGCTTCAAGAGGCCGCTTGCAAAGCGGCAACAGAGTTTGGATGTAAGCGAGCCATTTTCAATGGCCGCAAAGGTTGGATGCGACACTTCCTGCCGGAAAAGTACGGCTGGATTCCTCAATACGTTGGATTTGTAAGACAACTCTCAGGAGAGTAAACGATGGCTAAAGGCGGCGGCGGAGGCGAACAGACACAGACTGTGACGGTTGATCCCGCAACACAGGCATTCGTAGAGGGCCAGCTTCGGCCCGCTGCTACGGAAGCGGCGGGTGTCGCGACTGGTCAGGCCCAGCCATTCTTTGGTGCTGCTGACCCCGCGCAGCTTGCGGCTCAACAGCAGCTTCAGGGTCTGAGCCAAGAGCAGCTTCAGCAGTTCTTCGGAGCGGCTGGCGGTGCGGCACAGAACCTCGGCCTCGCGGCGACGCCCGGCTTGGGCGGGATCGAGCAGTTCTTCGATCCGTTCCAGCAGCAGGTAATCTCCGGGGTCCAGTCCGACTTCGATCGCCAGCGTCAGTTGGCCTCTACGTCGGCTGCGCAACAGGCTACTCAGGCTGGTGCGTTCGGCGGCTCTCGGGGCGCAGTCCTCGAATCTCTCGGTCAGGCAGATGTCGGTAGACGCGAGTCGCAGGCTCTGGCGCAGATCCGCTCCGGTGGATTCCAGAACGCAGCGCAACAACTCGCCCAGCAGAGACAGCTTCAGGCTCAACTCGGCTTCGGTGGACTTGGCGCTCTCGGTCAGGGAATCGGACTCGGGCAGGGACTTGCCGGTCAGCAGTTCATTCAGGGTGGAGCACTCCGAGACATTCGGAACCAGCAGTCTCAGGAGGATCTCTTCAGGCAGCAGCAGCGCCTCGGATTCCTCGGACAAGGAATCGGACCCTTCGGTCAGAGTGGTTCTCAGCAACAGGGCGGCGGATCGCTGCTCGGTGGTATCGCTGGTGGCGCACTCGCAGGCAGCGCTTTCGGAGCACCCGGAGCGATCGTCGGTGGCGGGCTTGGCCTGCTCGGAGGATTGTTCGGCTAATGGCGAACAACTTCCCGCCTCTTTCGGCTCTGAGCAACCTCGGCATAGGGGGACCATCGGTCGCCCCGCCGAACGTGTCAGCGCCATCCCTCAATCCTCGTTTCGGGGCAGCGCCTCTTCAGGCACCGCCACTGCCGAGGCCACCAACGCCTGACGTAGCGTCGGGCGGAATAGGCGGAGTCGCACGGGGTGGCACGCCCAGCTTTTTCGACAAGATCCAGTCGTTCGCGTCAGCGAACCCAGACCTCGTACAGCAACTGCTGGCCGGGCGGGAGGCGCAGGCGCAGCAGACTCCACCGCCTCAACTGAGCGTACAGCAGTTTCAGCCAGCACCACCAACTTTCAGGATATAACATGCCTCATCAGAACGAACCCGGTCTAGTAGGACGCTCTCTGCTGCCTCCGCGCACGCAGGGATTGCTTAGTAGCGTCCCAGAAGAGCCACAAGGCTCGCCAGCCCCTCAGACCCCACAAGGTCTGGTCGGGAGCCTCGGAGGCGGTCCTGCGGGCGTTGGGGCACCTCCAGCACCGCCAGAGGCGGCTGCGGCGGGTGGCCAAGGCATCTTGAGCCAGCTTTTCGGTGGCGTGAATGATCCTCGGCTCAACGCAGCCGCGAATGAAGCCGCTGCGAAGCAGGCGCGCATACAGGCTGGTCTAGCTACCATCCTCGGAGCGCAGAGAGGCCGATTCGGTGAGGCCATCGCTACCGGAGCACTCGCAGGCCAGCAGGCCGGTACGAGTCTTCGGGGGCAGGCTATCCAACGCCTCCGCACCGAACAGGTGCAGGCGCTCACACAGGGAGCCGATCTGAGCAGCGCAGAAGGCATCGCAGATCTGAAGGCTGTGTTGCTGCCAATGATCGCCGCTGGCGATTCTGGCGCGGTCGCTGTCAGTCAGTCGCTGGAAGGACTGCTCGACAACCTCGGCGCATCGGCAAAGGGTGGACAGGTAGACATCACCGAGAGTGGTGGCTTCCGGGTTGCTCGAAGCCGAACGACTGGTCAGGAGCTATGGCGCGTGCCGGTCAATCAGAGTCCCGCCGAGATCCGAAAGGAACGGCGAGAGGTGAGCGAAGCAGCGGCAATGTCTCGCGACAGGTTGGAAGACGACTATCGTTCCGAACTGTCGGTCCTCCAGATTCCGAAGCTGGCCATCGCGGCTCGCGTCGGCATGGCCGCGCTGAAGGGCGACAACGCTGTCAGCGATCAGGCTCTGGTCGTAGCCTTCTCCCAGTTGATCGATCCGTCCGTTGTGCGAGAGGGCGAGTTTGCCCGTGTCGCCGGGGCCGGTGGCGCTGTGGCGAAGTTCCGTGGGTTGAAGGACCGAATCCTCGCGGGTCAGGTTCCAGAGGGAGTCCGTCAGTTGCTGATCGAGAACATCGGCGAAATGGTCAGACTCCACAGAGAAGTATTCCGAATCAATACCATCGAGCGGCTGGAGCGCCGAGCTAAATCGGACGGCCTGTCGGCAGACTCGATCGAGTTCATGTTCCCGGATCCGTTCATCGGGGCAAGCTTCACCACGGCAGATGTAGTAGGATCGAACCTCGGGACTCAGCGCGGCGACTCGCTGGACCCCTACCTCCCATAAGGCGACACAATGGAAGAAGAACTCCAACAGCTACAGGAACTCGAAAAGGCGGCACGCGGCGCAATCCGTGATGGCGTTCCGATCGACATTCTGAATAGCGATATCGCTGCCCGCACGGGCGGCTCGATCGAGTCCTTTCTCGCGCTGACGAAAGTCATCCGAGAAGGATTCGCGGAAGTGGACCGAGACAAGACTAGCGGAATCAGCGCTGCCATTCAAGGCTTCGGCCAATCGGCATCATTCGGTTTCTCTGATGAGTTGTCTGGGCTGGTCGGCGGAGTACGCGCTGCGCTTCCGGGCGATCCGCGCAGCTTCGGCGAAGGCTTCCGTGAGTCCACTGAGTTCGCACGTGAGAGCCTCGCCCAAGCACAGGCTGACCGACCGAAGACGTTCCTCGCTGGCAGCCTCGCAGGAGCGCTCGCTGGTGGAGGCGGCGCTGCACTCGGCGTGCGTGCTGCTCGCGGCGGTGTTGCACTGGGCCGTGGGGGACTCGCAGCAGTTCTGGCCGGTGAAGGTGGCCTCGCGGGTGTAGGCGCGGGAGAAGGTCTGACAGGACGTATCGCCAGCGGAGCAGGAGGAGCGGCTCTGGGCGCTGCTGCCGGTGAGGCAGGACGCGCAGGACTCGCCATCGCTCGCGGCCTTGGCCGTGGCACAAAGGCGCTTCGCACTTTCACTCCGAAGACGCGCATCGGGCGAGAGCCATTCAAGACGGGACGGCAAGCAGCCGATCGCGTCATCTCTGAGACTGGCATCCTGCCAAGGCCTCCAGCGGGCGCAGCCGATGAGTTGGTGGAGGCGTTTGATAAGGGCCGCAGGTTCTTCAAGCGCTCTCCCGCTGAGATCGAGACTGCGATTCGTAGAAGCCCGGCACCGGATCGACTCCGTGACGGACTGGGCGAAGCGCTCGCTGATGACATCGCGAGAGCAGGCAACCCGAAGGCCGCAGTCAAGTCGATCGTCGCTCCTGCAAACATGGAGAGGCTGAGACTTGTCTTCGGCGATGACAAGGCGTTCGGAGCGTTCAAGAAGGAGATCCTCGCGGCAGCGCAACTCGGCAACGACGCCGAAGTGCTGGCCAAGATCGGTAAGATCCTCAGAACGTTCGCATTCATCGGCGCAGCCGGTGGACTCGCCACGGCGCTGACTCAGTTCGGTCAGTAACCGATGCTTCTACAGATCGACTTTCGCCTGCTGGACCGTGTATTCAATCGGCCAGCAACGGATCCTGAACTCGTAGGCCCACCCGCCTCACTTCAGCGCATCCCCGGTGCTCCGGTGCTCGGGGAGAGCGATGTCGCACGCCGCAGGCGTGAGGCATCTGCTAGTACCACAGAATTGCATCAGGCGATCGGTGCTGCACGCGGCAGCATCGGCCCAGACGTTCGTAACCGCGCTGAAAGAGCGATCGATGCAACAGAGCTTGGACAACTTCTTAGGGCGAATGTTCTGGGTGGTTTTAGTCCTGTCGCTGCTGCTGATCCTCGTGGTCTACAGCTTCCTGAACGTTTCGCACAGGGCGTTGAGGGCACTGCTCGCGGCCTTGCGGAAATCATCTCCACCGAACTCCCCAACACAGGCGCCGCAGAATCCGCTCGCGACTTCCTCGCCAGCGCTGCGGAAGACCCGCTAGCTCCTTCAAGTCATCCCTTCGCCGTAGCGGCGGAAGGCCTCGGCTCAATGGCAGCCCCTCTGCTCGCAGCAGGCGTCGCCACAGCCTTCGGTGCTCCCTCCATCGTCATCTTCGGTGCCACAGCAGCAGCCGCCTTCCCCGGAGCATTCGGCGAAGCGGCTGGTAGCCTCCGCGACGGTGGATCCTCCGAAGAGGAGATCGCCGCTGTCGCCCCCATCTTGGCTCTAGGGAACTCTGTGCTGGAAGCAGTGGTCCCCAAGGTACTCGGACAGCGCGCTGTGGCCGGACCCGCAACTCGGAAGGCGACTCAGCGCTTCGCCGCGACGCTCATTCGGATAAACAGCGAAGGCATCCAAGAGGGCACGACCGAATCGGCGCAGGGGCTGGTGAACATCATGGCTGATGCCTTCCTGAACGACAACCCTGCAATGACGAAGGAGAACGCCCTACAGCTTGCGCGGGACTTCTACGGGGGATATGTGACGGCTATCGTGGCTTCGGGCGGCATAGACGCTGTGAGGGCCGCTGGGCCGGATGCTGGAGCGCAACTAGAAGGGGCAATCGCAGCACAGGACGCTGCGGGCACTCCGATCCCGGCACCCCGAGTAGTCGTGCATCAAGATTTCACAGGCTTCGAGGAAGCTGCGACTCAGCTAGAGGCGGATGGCTTCACGAAAGTCCCGCTGGAGTCTTCGGCTGTTGAGGGGCTGTCGCCAGAAGAGGCGGATGCGGTAGGGCAGAGATTCGTCAAGGGGGATGAGGAAGTGTTGGTCAGCAGGAATACTCGCCCCGGCGAGGGAGACTTCAGAGCAACGTTCTTCGATTCGTCTGAGGTGGTGCCCTCTCGGGCCAGCAGCGCACACAACAGCGCGCCGCTTGAGTCACGGGGCAGCACGCTCACGACCTCGGGCCTTCCCCCAGCGGTGAAGCCTCGATTTATTTTCTCGCCGTTCAAGGACCGCGAGACGATCATCCCACGGGAAGAGATCACGGCAGCAGAGTGGCAGGCCTTCCGGGATGAGAACATCGAGGTGTTGGATCAGCCCGACCACTTCGTCGGCACGTGGACGCCAGACCCGAACGATCCCGCGAATGCGGAGATCGCCGGGCAGACGTTCATCGATGTCTCCATCGGTGTTGCGGACGCCTCGGACGCCCTTCGGCTTGCGAAGGACGCCGATCAAGAGGCGGTATTCGATTCAGAAACTGGTGAAGCTCTGTCTATCGCAGATCTTGAGGCGCTTGTTGAGAGCCTTCCGCCAGCACCGTAGACTCAGTGATTTCATGGAGGGTAGTCTCGGGCAGCCCACCGCGCAGCCCCATCTCCTCCGCCACGATCTCGTACATCATCCCCATCACGTTGAACAGTAGGGCGCAGAGCGCCTCGTTACGATCCCCGCGATTCACGTCCATCCCCGCGATCTCCGTCCGGTGTACTCCCCAGACCTCCATGAAGTGGCGCATCATCGACTTCATGTAGACATCCCTCGGGATGCCTTTCTGCCAGTTGTCGCTGTTACGAATCGCGCCGTCTGCCTGCTCGCGGTTGCGGTGCATGTAGTCGGCGTACATCTCCAACACCCACGGGTGCAGGAACCCTTCGTAATCGAACTTATTCTCCGCTGTGTCGCGTGTCGCGCCACTCTCGAAGGACCGCAGCGTACCGTCGTCTCTGCTCTCTCTCGGTGCTTCCGATGTTACCATGCTCATCTCACTCTCCTCCTCTGTAGGAACTGTGTACCAAAACGCTGGTTCTCGCATTAGAACTCTCCCTGATTCTTCAGTTCGATCCCCCAGTAACCTGCAACTCTCTTATCCTCATCTCCGACCTTGCGGTCGGTGACTGGCAGTGCCTCCAGAATGGGCTGAAGCTGGTTCTTGAAATTACGTGCGCTGTCGGCATGCTCACCATTCCGATCGCACCATGCTTTCCAACTGCCATACATGTCCTGTCGAGAGACGCGCCCATCCTGTGCGATGTCGCAGCACTCGATGAGCCACGAGCGTACTGTGTTCTCTTCCTTGAAGTAAATCTCCGTCTTCTCCTTCACGACCGCTGGCGGCTCAAGGCCTTCCTTCGACCACAGCAGGCAGCCGTCGATCATCCATCGGAGAATTGCTGGGTACTCCGCCTCCAGCTTCTCCATCAGTTCGGTGTCAGGCTTCTCAGGCTTGAACGTGAACGGCACGATGTTGAGTCGGCGGCGCATGGCGTCATCGACCTGTGCCATCTGCGGGGCATGATTCCCTACCACGATCAGTTTGAAGCGCGGTGTGAACTCCACGAAGTCGGCTCGCATGAAGCGCGCTCGGATCGGATCGCCGCTGGTGACAGCCTTGATCTTCTGGTCATCCCACACCCTGCCCGCCTGCGTCTCGGGAGCGGTAACCAACCTCGCCCCCATCAAGCCCGCCAAGTCGGTCGGGTGTGAATCACCGCTGGTCCGAAAGAATGCGGTGAGCGGAGCAGGCGTGGCATAAGACGCCATGATCTTCGCGACCGTATTCAGCCAGACGCTCTTACCGTTTCCGCCCGGTCCCCAGACAAAGGTGAGAGCGTGCTCGCGCACCGTGCCTGTCAGGCAGTAGCCAGCCAGCTTCTGGAGGTAGCGGCGCAGATCATCATCGTTCTGAGTCACGTCATCGAGGAACGAGTGCCACAACGGAGCGGCGTCTCTCCCGCCTGCGGGGGCTGGAGCAGCATACGTCACTCTACTGTGCATCGCGTCAGGATCGGAGGGCCGGATCTGACCAGTGGACAGATCTACTATACCTCCCGGCGTGTTCAGTTCCATCGCTTTCTGATCGAAGGTGTCTACGTCACAGCGGACCCCTGACCTCATCTCCAACATGTTCGTCACGCGGGTCTGAGTCGGATACTCTCCGATCCGGCCCTGCGCTTTGCCGATCGCCTTCCCCTCGCCTTCTGAGACAGAGGCTGCCCGCTTGGATAGCTCCTTCGACAGACGACGGAGACTGAAGAGGATCTCCTCCCCGGCCTTGCCCCCTGTGTCCTCGCTCCATGCCACGTCATCCCAGATGTGCCACCGCTGATTCGAGTGATCGTAGCGCATGCGCTCTGCGACTTCTGGCAGGATCTGCTCCGACAGCCAGTCGTCAGTATAGAGGTTCGGGCTGTATGGCGATGAGGCGACTGGGGGCGGAGTCGCATTCGGATCCGCCTCGAACTCCTGCTGCGCCACGGCGATGCCGGGGGCATACCGGGAGATTGCATTCCAGCCCACCCGAAAGGGAGGGTGCATGCGACGCCAATCGGACCTCACTACGTCAGGATCATTCCCGCCCTCGACTTCCCATCGGGAAGCCCATTCGAGGAAGATTTCCAGCCCGGCCATTTCATCGTCACCGGCTGCGGCCTTGATGGCGTGGCCCATCCGAATGTAATCCTCTCGGTCTGGGAACTCGCGATCGTTCGGCGTCACAGCCATGATCTCGCGCAGCACCTCGATGCTCGGGGCCAGCAGATCCTCCTGCTCCGGTACGTCGGCGGCGAGCATGGTAGCGCCCGTCCCGATGATGCGTGCTTCGACACCGACCGTGGCGAGATCCGCGACCAGTTCGTTGAAGAGGTTCATCACGTCGTCTGCGGAGATCGTGTGCAGCGCACTCGGCGGGATCTCCCAGAGCGGAGTAGTGATCCACTTGTATGCTCCCGCTGTCGGGTGCTGGCCGTACACAAGGTACTGCCGACCGTGCCCGAGCAGTTCTACGATCTGGCGTTCGTCGCCGTGGTCGATCTCCAACTGAATCCGCGAGAGAGCTTCCTTCGATCGATAGACCAGTAGGGAACGCGGCGACCGCCCTTCACGCACCGGAGCAAGGCCTAGTATAGACTCCACTTTGTTTCGGACGATCGTCGCGAGTGTCGGATCTGAGCAGTCGATGTCGATCGCTGGGAAGTGAGTC
>Ga0114923_10002428_pt1 | contig 12644 bp, 11 predicted proteins | sample SumtaG_FD_89578 | JGI IMG/M metagenome (GOLD analysis project Ga0114923, IMG submission 89578) | Deep subsurface microbial communities from Indian Ocean to uncover new lineages of life (NeLLi) - Sumatra_00157 metaG | ecosystem: Environmental > Aquatic > Marine > Oceanic > Sediment | place: near... | reverse complement strand
TTCTACTGAACACGAAAATCTTATTAAAATCGATTCCTCCAATACCTGGCAAAAAATATATTGGGATATTTCCCACATCCCTGATCACGAACGTGATGAAGTTCGAAACTTAAGAGTCACTACTACTAGTACCACTGAAGTCTACTTTGATAATATTGAAGCTGAGAGATTAATGAATGATGCTTCTGGCTCTACCATCACCTCTACTCCAGACGAATACGTCCAATATCGCTTTATCCTAGCCACCTCAAACCCTGGTGTTTTCCCCACTCTTTACAATGCCCAAGTTGAATGGAGTAATGGCTATAAACTTCAACAAACTGATAATAACACCTTAAGGCTCTACAACTTTACTGGCGAAACTCAAAATGTCAGACTCGATGCCATTATCTTTGGCGCTGACTTAGCAGAATGGTATGCCACTAATGATCAGTCAATTGAATCAGGCGATGTCGTCGCCATCACTGGTTTGCTTGATGAAACTGGTGTTCCTAAAATCAAAAAAGCCACTAACTATGCTGACTCTTCTATGATCGGCATTATCTCCACCAGAGCTGGCCAAGAATTGGGACTTCCAGGCCCAGATCGCCGTTTAGTTGGTCTTCAAGGCCGAGTGCCTACTAAAATTGCTCCAGACTCCCCTGCTATTACTGCTGGCGATCATCTAACCTCATCTTCTACTTACCCTGGCATGGCTACCAAGCTCGTCTCTCCTGGTCAAGCCATTGGTAAAGCTTTACAAAAATGGACCACTGAATCAGGTCAAAATACTATTAATGTCTTTATCAACCTTACCTACCACGATCCTTTTGATTCCACTTTCTCCTGGGAAAATATCTACTTTGAATATGCTTCCCACAAGCTCTATGCTCTTTACTCTCTCGCCGCTGGCATCACCGGTGACTATTCCAAAGCCTATATCGACCGCATCGGCGCTTACTCTAAACTCATGGCTGCTAATATCAAAGCTGGCTTTATTGAAGCTCAGGAAATCGTTACTAATACTTTAACGGCTGATACTAAAATCATTACCCCGACTGTTGAAACTGAAACCCTAGCCACTGACTTTATCTCTCCTCTTACTGACGATCAAATCACCATCACTGGTCCAGTTATCATTGAACCTCAGCCTGCCACTAACTCAGCTTCACCTCCACCCCTCGCCCTGGAAGTCCGTGGTTCTGCCTCTATTAGCGGTGATCTAGTCGCTGACCGCTTAGTTGCTAATGAACTCATTGCTGGCAAAATTAAAGCCTCAACTATTGAAGGTCTGCGTTCCAAAATAGAAGACATTGTCGCTAATCTAGACCAACCCACAGCTGAACCACCTGATTCTCAATCTATTGATGTCAACACTCTCAACACTCTTTATGAACTCCTTAACTCTCAAACCGCCACTGCCTCAGCCAATCACCTTGATCTCGCTTCAGTCAATGCTGACTTTGGCTTTTTCTCTGAATATCTAGCGGTTATGGGCACAGCTACTATCACTGACCTTAAAATTACCAACACCTTGTCTATTAACAACCAACTCTTATTAGCCTCCAACTCCATCTCTACCTTAAATGACACTCTCTATCTTCAACCTTCAGGCCAGGGCGCTATTAACTTCTTAGCTGGTTTAATGACCTTAGATCAAACTGGCCAAGTTACTATTAATGGTGATCTCAAAGTTACCGGCACTCTGACAGCTAATACTGGTCGCTTTAACCAACTAGTTCTCAACTCTTCAGATGCTCCCAACGGCTTTGCCAAACTCCTAGACATCCAAAATCAACAAGGGCAAACCTTAGCCTCTATTGACTCCTCTGGCTCAGCTCAATTTAAACAACTTCAAACCGAAGGTTTAATCATTGCCAATGCTGACACTCAAGCTCCAACTGCTTCTACCTCTGCCTCTGTCACCACCAATGCCACTGCTGGCCAAGCTACTCTCCCTCAAGGCATAACTGAATTCACCATTAATACTCCTCATGTTACCGACCAAGCTCTAGTCTATGTCACCCCTATTGGCGACCCTCAAAATCAAGTTCTTTATGTTAAGGCTAAAAAAGCCCAAGAATGGTTCAAGGTTGCTCTTAACCAACCCCTTCCTTATGACCTGCCCTTTAACTGGTGGATAATTAAACTTGACTAAACCCTACTAAACAAGTTATTAATATAGTAACCATGCCGACTGATCCTGCTCCAGTCCCTACTTTTAACTCTCCCTCTCCTCTAAAATCCCCAGAGGATCAGCCCCCGACTTTCTCCAAACGCCCCTTTATTCTCTTTGCTATTTTCCTCCTCCTGCTCATCATTGCCTATCTTGTCTGGTATTTTCAATATAATCCTCAAAGCCTAGAAACCTTTGACGCTCAATCTCCTCCAGCTACTTCTTCTCTACCTTCACCCTCACCTTCTCCAGCTTTTCTACTTCAAGGCAAGCAAAGCTATAGTATCTCTCAGGGCGATAAAACCGCCCCTCAAATAACTAAGGCTATTATCAACCCTCTTGACCCTAAACTAAATCAACAACAAACTATTCAAATTAAAACCTCTCACTCCAATCCTATTGAATCAGTCACTCTAAAACTCACCTCAGATAATGACCAAGCTGAAATTAACATGGAACTTGTTGAAGGCACTGATCTTAACGGCACCTGGGAAGCTACCTGGGAAATAACCGACACAGTCCTATACAACTATCTATTAACCATCACTGCTAAAAGCGGTGATAAAACCGGTTCAACTACTATTGCTATGAGAAGTACTTTATGAAAAAAATTATTATATTCATTCTCGCAATAATCTCCGCTTTATCTCTCACCCATTCTTCTACTTATGCTGCCTGTGACTTTTCTACTATGGATCCTGAAAATGACGGCACTTTTGCCTTTAATACCACCTGCGGCATAAATGCTCAAGCTATCGATGGTGTTGACTGGGCTAGTGGCAACGAAACCGCCACTAATAACACTGCTGCTTTTAATATATCTGGTGGTGCTTTTACCGTTAACGCTGGCACCGAAGGAAATGTAACTACTTTTGTTACCGGCACCATTAACATCACTGGCGGCTCTATTGCTATTGGCGATACTTACGCTCAAATTAAAATCAATGCCCCTAAATACTGTACTGATACTGATGCTGATGGCTGGGCTACTGATTTTACTTTTTACGATGCAACTGCCTCAGGCCTCCGCCGCTGCAGTTTAATGAGTTCACTTTCTACTATTGACTGCGATGATGCCGCTAACTCTTCTGACAATTCCTGTGGCGCCACCAGATATGGAGATGGCATAGATGGAGCGGTTACAATTTCTGCAAACACAAACATCAACACCGCCAATTCTATTTCTGGCCGTTCTTGTGCCGACGGCGGAGATGCTGTTAATTATTCTGTTTCCTCTCTTACAGACAATACAGCCGTTCTTACCTCTACTCCAGCTTCCGGTTGTCTTGCTGCAGATGACTATATGCTTTTAATTAATCAACAAGGAACTTCTTCAAATTACACAAATGTGGGAAATTATGAAGTATTAAAAATATCAAGCATTTCAACAAATACAATTACCTTTACAGAAAATAAAATAAATAAATATGGAAATGGCGCATCAGATGATACAAATATTGGAACAGCTACCACCAATCAAAGAGTTATTCTTCAGCGAGTTCCTCAATATTCAAATCTTACTGTTAACGCTAGTCAAACTTTTAGCGCCAATGATTGGAACCAGGTAAAAAGTGGAGTTATGGCTTTTTATGCCAATGGAACAATAACTGTGAACGGAACAATTGATGTTTCAACCGGCGGATATTCTGCAGGAACTGGAGGGGCAGACAGAGATGGTGGAGGTTCTTTTTGCAGCAATGATGGTGGTGGAACTGGAGGATATACAAACCAAAATGGATCTGCACCAACGGCTGGACTGTGTGGAGGTGGAGGTGGATCTGGTTATTATCACAGTGGTGCTGCAGGATCAGCAACTGGTGGAGCTGGCGGAGGTGGAGGAAATGCAATAGCATCCAGTGGAAGTACAAAAGCAGGTGGAGGTGGTGCTGGTGGATATGGAACAGCTGGAACTGGTGGAAAAGGATATAACAATGGTGTAAATGGAGGAACAAACACACGTGGAGCTGGTGGGAACGGAGGAAGCCCTGAAGCAGGATACGCTTATGGTGGAGGTGGAGGTGGAGGTGGAACTTATGGTGATGCTACTCTTACCGACATTTTCTTTGGCTCTGGTGGTGGAGCTGGTGCTTCTTCTAATGGCGGTGCAAGTAGATATGGAGGTGCAGGTGGCACAGGAGGTGGAATAGTTCTTATTCAAGGAAGCACTATTACCCTTGGAGCCTCATCAAGTATAAACGCAAACGGAGGAAATGGTGGTAATGGTTATAATGAAAGTTATAGGGGTGGAGACGGCGGTGGGGCATCTGGTGGGTCCATAAAACTTGTAGGAGACACCCTCACACTACAAACAACAAAGGTAACCGCAACTGGTGGAGCATCTGGTGCAAGTTCTAATAGTTATGATGGCGGAGTTGGTGGAGTCGGAAGAATACGAATAGAATATCTAACCAGTCTTTCTGGAACTACTAGTCCTGCCGCATCAAGTAGCCAAGAATAATCTATGAAAAATAAAAATAGCGGCCTAACCCTCATTGAACTTCTTATTGTTATTGCCATTCTCGCCATTCTCCTACTTATTGGCCTTATGTCTTGGCGCAGCCAATTCAATAAAGCCAAAGATGCCAATAGAAAAGATGATTTACAAAGATTATCCATTGCCTTTGAAGACTACTTTACTGACAACGACTGCTACCCTTCAGCCGATATTCTAGATAACTGCGGTGGCGATGAACTCGCCCCTTACCTAGACTCTATTCCCTGCGACTCTTTAACCAACACTAAATACTGCTATATTCCTGACGACACTCCCCCTGGTACTTGTCCCAGATACTACCGCCTTTTATCCAGTCTTGACTATACTGACGACCCTATTATTGCCAAACTCCAATGTCATGGCCCTGACTACTGTGGCTATGAAACAGAATGTGGGGCTGATATTGTCCAATCAGGTTACAATTACGGCGTTTCTAGCTTAAATGTCCCCGTTCTCAACCCCGATACCTCTCCTCCTCCAGACTCCTCACCCGGCCCTGGTGGTAGCCCCACTCTTCCACCTAGCGGCGTCTATGCCTGTAAACCTGGAATAAACGCACAAACTGGCGAACCAGAAGGCGTTTGTAACTCAACTGAAGACCCTGTAGGCGATGGCTGTGGTGAGTGGACCTTTGATGACCCTATTATTTGTCAAGAATACTGTGATCTATCACCAGATTACTGGTGTGAAAGTTAAATATAATCTGCAGACCTATGAAAAAAGGTTTTACCTTAGTTGAACTCTTAGTCGTTATCACCATCATCGGCATCCTGCCAACATTGGCCTCAACTCCTTTACCACTGCTCAAGAAAAATCTCGTGACGCCAAGCGCAAAGCCTATCTTAGGCAAATCGCCGACTCTCTTGAAGCTTACTATAATGATAAGGGCAGCTATCCTGCTCCAGCCGATGACGGTTCTGGCAGCATCAAAGGTTGTGGCATAATTGCTGAAGGAAACTGTAGCTGGGGTAGCATTTTCCAAAACGAAACCACCGAAACCGTTTACATGGTCAAACTACCTGAAGATATAACCGACGGTCACACTTTTTTTTACGACGCTTTCGTTGACAGCGGTCTTTACCCTAAATATCAACTCTATGCCCGTCTAGAAAACGAGCTTGACAAAAACGTCCCTAAAGATGCTGACAATGACCCTCAAGTCTTTTCCGGTCTTGATTGTGGCTATAAATCCTGCAACTATGGCGTCTCTAGCTCCAATATGACTCCAGAAACCGATCGCACCTTAGTTGATGACCCTGATGTATAATCAACCTATGAAAACCAAAACCTCCGGCTTCACCCTTATCGAACTATTAGTGGTTATCTCCATCATCGGCACTCTTGTCGGCTTGATCGTCAACAACATGGCCAGTGCTCGCGCTCGAGCCCGTGACTCCAGCAAAAAATCTGGCCTTACTCAACTCAAAACCGCTCTTAGGCTCTACTATAACGATTACCAGCAATATCCTGAAGGCAATGGCTTTAGCATCAATGGCTGTGGTGACGGCGATGACCCCTGTACTCCTGGTGGCACTTTCTCAGCTGGCTTACCAGATCCCACCATTTACATGCGCCAACTCCCACCCAGCGTCAACTATCAATCCGGACTAGTCGCCGGTCTTACCAACGACGAATTTATTGCCAAAGCCATCTTAGAAAATGCTTCTGACCCTGATATTCTTCCTAGTCAAGAAGCCTGTCCTTGTGCAAGTTGTTCCTTCGCTGAAACCGAATACATTGTCTGTGCCGACTAATTTATTCACAAAAAAGTTAATTTTTTAACTTTTCCATCTCCAAAACATTAAAAATTAACCCTTGACACTCCCTGTTAATTCCTGCTATTCTGACTTATGAATCAAAACCTGGCTCGGATTACTAGAAAAATCGCTTTTGGCTCCCTTAGTCTCGCTTTTCTCCTCACTCCCATCTTCTTTTTACCTATTACTACTGATTTTTTCAGCTTTCAAAAACAAACTCTCTTTCTCATCCTTACCTCCATCAGCCTAATTTCCTGGCTCATCTATAACCTAACCACTCGCACCGTCAGATTAACTCTCTCCCCTATGCTTCTCCCCCTGACTCTCTTTACTATCGTTGCCATCATCTCCACCCACACCGGCGACCCTCAACCTTTAGATGCCTGGGTCGGCCGCACCTCTCTTTATCTCGGTCTCACCACTTTCTATCTCCTCTTTACCAGTCTAATCCAATCCTCTCGCCAAGTTCGTCAATATCTCAACGCCTTTCTCATTCTTATTCTTATCCTCAGCTTCTGGGGCATACTCTCTATTCTGGGTGTTTTTGAAACCCTCAACCTACCTGCCTATCTAACTCTCAAAAACTTCTCTCCCACTGGCTCACCTCTCACTCTAATCACTCTTTTACTAACCGCTCTTCCCATCAGTCTCATCCTGGCTTTTAAAACCAGAACCGGACCTAATAAACTTAAATACTTTCTCTCCTCTGGTTTAATCATCTCTGCTCTCATCTTAGTCGGCTCTCAACTTCTTTCTAAACAACCCTTTGCCCCTGTTCTTTTGCCCAAACTGACTGGCTGGTCCATTGCCATTGACACCTTTAAATCCTCTGTTCTCTTTGGCGCTGGTCCTTCTGGTTTTCTCAATCAATTCACCCGCTTCAAGCCTCTCAGTTTTAACCTTAACCAATTCTGGAATATTGGTTTTACTGTCTCAGCTAACGAATATCTCCACTTGATGACTACCTTAGGTCTAGCTGGCATCCTTACCTTTGGTCTCCTCATCTTCTCCTGGTTAAAACTAGCCAAACGTGATCCTGGCACTCGCATTACCGCCACTCAACTCGCTCTTAACGCCGCTATAATCACCACCCTTATCCTTGGCCTCTTAGTTCCCTACACCACTCCCATCTGGATTATCTTAATCAGCTTTTTAAGTCTTAGCGTTGGCTGCCATAAATCAAAAAACCTCACTAAAGTCAAAGATGTCCTCCTCACCATCAACGCCATTACCATCATCGAATCTTATAATCTCACCCCTACTCCTCGACCCTCTAAAGGCCCCTCTGGCATCCTTCCCTGGCTAATCGCCATTCCCGTCACTCTTGGCCTAACCTTAGGCATTCTCACCTACTCTAAAATCTATATTGCTGACTATTACTTTGCCCAAAGTCTAGTTGCTGCTAACCAAAACCAAGGCACTAATACCTATAATCTTCAAATCAAAGCTATTAACTCAGCTCCTCAAATCGACCGCTATCACCTCAGTTACTCCAATACCAATCTCGCCTTAGCTAATGCTCTCGCCTCTCAATCAGATCTAACTGATCAAGAACGTCAAAACATCGCCCAACTAATCCAACAAGCCATCAGAGAAGCTCGTCTCTCTACTCAACTCAATCCAAACAAAGCTAGCAACTGGATCAACCTAGCCAACATCTACCGCCAATTAGTCAACTTTGCTGAAGGCGCTGACCAATTCTCTCAGGCTGCTTATATCCGAGCTATCCAGCTTGACCCCGCTAACCCCAGCCTCCGTCTGGAACTTGGTGGTCTCCTCTATTCTCAAGACCAATACGACTCAGCTATTGACCGCTTCCAAGAAGCTATTCAGCTCAAATCAGATTTTGCCAATGCTTACTACAACCTAGCCAATGCCTATCAACAACAAACTAAACCTCTTGAAGCCTATCAAGCTATGCAGCAAGCAGTCGCTCTCGTCCCAGCCGACTCACCTGACTTTACCAAAGCTCAAGAAGAACTAGAAAAACTTGAAAGCCAACTACCTAAAGCCCCCGCTCCTGCCGATAAAGAACCTCAGCCCACTAAGCTTATCGAACCCTCCCCTCCACCTCAAGCTCCAGCTGGTTTTGACAAAATCAACCTAGAAGAACCTACTCCTTCGCCGTCTCCTTCACCTGACCTCTAAACCGATCTTGCTGCGCCGCCTTAAAAGTCGCTTGACAAATCGGACAACGAATTGGCTCACTTAACTCCTTGCTTTTATAAAACTCCTGCTCATCTACAGTAAAAGCAAACTCATCTTTACAATCTTGGCAAACAATAATCTTGTCTTGCTTCATAGTGGACCTGGGCGGAGTCGAACCGCCGACCTCTGCAATGCGAATGCAACGCTCTAGCCAACTGAGCTACAGGCCCTTTTCTTCATTATATCCCAACCTACAACCTAATAATCATCATCACTACTATTAATCCACTTCATCACTCCTGACTCTGGATGCTGAGAACGATGCCTATCACTTCCAGTAACCAAAGGCTCTTTTCTTCCACCTCCACCTGAATCAGAACCAAGTAATTTTTTTAGCAAAGAAATCCCAGCGACGCCAACTATAGAAACTAAACAAAATCCATAAAAGAAAAAACCTTTTAAAATTGCTTTCGGACTAAAAACCGTATCTAAAGCCCTATCTCCAATCGTTGTCACTATCTCCCCCCACACCTCCTTATTATCTCTCTTAACCACCTCAGCAGTTACCACTGCTTCAGGCTCTACAAGAACTTCCTCTTTTATTTCCTCCTGCAACTGCTCATCACTAACTTCCTCAACCACCGCTGCTTCTGCTCCATCGTCCAAACCCTCTTGAGCTGCCTCAAAAAAATCTTCAGCTGGCATTTCACATGCATCTTTACCGTTCAAGTCAGACACCACCACCGTCTCCTTAGTCCCTGGAAACTCATAACCTAAATTAACAGCCTGCCAAAATCTATCACCTATTACTCCACCATTAATATCTTCACACCCTGAGTCATGAACTGCCCAACCTGCTTCAACATGATCAAACTCAACCCCTTTTCCAGGAGTAATCGACCAACCACCTTCACCCCCGCCATCTTCATTTTCATTAAAAACACAGCTAAGTTGACCACTATCACAACGATCTCTGCCTGGATCTTCACCTTGCTCACTCGGTGCAAAAGCCAGCAAAAAAGAGCTCATTCCCCCAATTATCACTAGCTTTGTCAGCCAAGGCGGCAACGGCTTACCGTCTAGCCAACCATCAGCTTTACTTACCTCTTGATTTATCTGCGGTAACTCTCTTTCAGTCATAAAAAAAGACCTCTTTCAGTCTTAATTCGTATATTATAGGACCTAAACCCCTATTTAGCAATACCCTTATAAATTTCCCGTTTTAGCTCTTCCAAATTCTCTTTAGTAGCTGCACTAACAGCTATCACTTTCTTCTTAGTTTTCTTTAATTTAGCCATGACTAACCTAATCTCACTATCTCTTAATATATCAATCTTGTTCAAAGCCACTAGCTCAGGCTTGGTTATCAACTTCTCTGAATACTGCTCCAACTCCTTTCTAATTGATCTATAATCCTCCAAAACCGTCTTACTAGACCCATCAACTACATGAATTAACAACCCACACCTCTCTACATGCCGTAAAAATTGATCCCCTAACCCTTTGCCTTTAGACGCTCCCTCAATCAAACCCGGAATATCTGCTATTACCCAGGTATTTTCATGCCACTCCATTACTCCTAAATTTGGTTCTAAAGTGGTAAACGGATAATCAGCTATCTTTGGCTTAGCTCTAGTTAATACTGCCAACAAACTTGACTTGCCAGCATTCGGCAATCCAATCAACCCTACATCAGCCAACAACTTTAACTCCAACTCCAGCTCCATCCCTTCGCCCTTAGTTCCCTTTTCCGCTATCTTAGGCGTAGTTCTAATTGAAGATCTAAACTGCCAATTACCCCGACCTCCTTTACCTCCATTAGCCATACAAGCCCGATCACCTGGCTTAGTCAAATCTATCTCCACCAACTTACCTTTCGGCGTCCTATACCGCACCAGCGTCCCTGGAGCTACCTTTAGCACTCTATCTTCCCCATCCTTACCATGCTTCTTAGCTCCTCCACCCTTCTGACCCCTGCCCGCCTCAAACCGCTTCTGATACTGAAACACCGCCAAAGTATTTAAATCTTTATCTACCTCAAGAAATACCGATCCACCATCACCTCCATCTCCTCCATCTGGCCCACCTTTAGGTATATACTTTTCCCGCCTAAAAGACACCTTGCCATTTCCTCCATCACCAGCCTTAATAGTAATCTTGGCATAATCAATCATATAACTATATTGTACATCAGAGCCTACTTCAAATACCCCAACGGATTCACTATCACTCCACCCTGCCTAATCTCAAAATGTAAGTGCACTCCTGACGACCTACCTGTTGCTCCCATTCTGCCAATCACATCTCCCCTATTCACCGACTGACCAACTCCTACCGAAACACTTGACATATGCGCATACAGCGTCTGGAACCCATTACCATGATCAATCATCACTCGATTACCATAGCCATAACCATCCGGCCATCCTGCCATCACTACCTGACCACTATCAGCCGCCAATATCCCTGGCCCAGATCTATTAGCAATATCAATTGCCTTATGATACCAAACATACCGCTGAGTAATCCTACCCGCTGCTGGCCAGACAAACTGACCAGTAGCTGACACCACTCCAGCATCAGGCGTAGTCCGAGCTACATAACGCTTTGGATCCCATAACTGTTCTGCTGGCTTAACTCCATCTGGCACCACCAAGGTCTGACCCACCGCCAAAGCAAAAACCTCATCATTAGCATAATTGTTAAACGGCCAGTTAAGAATCTGCTGCGCATCCACATCATATTTCTTGGCAATCGAATAGATCGTCTCCCCCCGCTTCACTTTATGGACCATACCCGTCACCGGCGGAATCTCGATTTTCTGAGCCGGCTTAATTGCATCAATACTCGCCAAATCATTCTGCCATCGAATCGTATCAATTGACACTCCAAACTTATTAGCAATACTACTGACTGTATCTCCTGATTGAACAATATAGGTCACCACTGTATCTCGCGGCTTAATCGACACACTGGTAGTTATCTCCATCTCTCCCACTACCATTCCTAAGATTACTCCGCCCATCGCTTGTCCTTCTTCCTGACTAACCGCCTGACTAATTACCGGTGCTAACAACAATCCCACCAAAAACAAGCCAGTCATGCCTGTATGTAAAAACGGCCGAGTATACCGCCCTCGTTTAGTCACCAATCCCTCCACCACCACTCCCTTACCTGCCTCAAACCCCTCTAAAAACTGCACCCCTCGCATCGGTAAATACCTGCTCAAGAAACTAATAAACCCCTTGATCTCCCACCACCAGACTAATAATGGATGCGTTCTTAACCGTTTAAAAATAGTTAATCTTTCCATGGCTCTCAATCCTAACAAGGATAAAACCATTAGTCAAAGCTATCTCCTCTTTACATCTCATTCTTTTAAAATTAAAATATAATCATGAAACTTCCCAAAGAATACACCATGATCATCATCGCCGGCCTGTTTCTTTTAGCCTATTTACTTGACGTCTTAGTTGACCCCATAGAACTCAACCTCGCCACTCCCTATCACTACCTCAATCCTCAGCATCTTACTCGCTACCCCTTTACCACTGCTTCTATTTTTATTAAATCCCTCGCTCTCTTCTTATCTCCGCTCTGGCTCTTTTCTTTCTTTAAAGACAATTTTTACGCTAAAGGCGGTGTCCTTCTAGTTCTGGCCAGCTTAATGCAGCTTTATGCCATTCAGGAAGTAGCCACCAAAACCCAAATCATTCCCCTTGAATGGTCTTTATCTCTGTCTATCGGCGGCGCTGCTCTGCTTATTCCCTCCGTCATTTTTATCATCCGTGGCTTTATCTCCGCCACCAAACAAAGACTTAACCCTTCTTCACAAGAACTCTGGGAAGAAGAAGAAAAACAAGAATAAATCCTAAAAAAAATTATATAATTAACCCAGAAAGGAGGTAAAAATGTTCAAAAACATCGGAACTACCGAAATCATTATTATTGCTCTAGTCTTACTTGTTCTCTTTGGTTCCAGACTACTTCCCAAATTCGGCCGTAATCTAGGAGAATCAGAAAAAGAAATCAAAAAAGCTGGCAAAGAACTAAAAGAAGTCATCAAAGACAAAGATAAAGACAAGAAATA
>Ga0114923_10002427_pt1 | contig 12645 bp, 12 predicted proteins | sample SumtaG_FD_89578 | JGI IMG/M metagenome (GOLD analysis project Ga0114923, IMG submission 89578) | Deep subsurface microbial communities from Indian Ocean to uncover new lineages of life (NeLLi) - Sumatra_00157 metaG | ecosystem: Environmental > Aquatic > Marine > Oceanic > Sediment | place: near... | reverse complement strand
TACCACACATACCTACGCACTATTAAGCGTTACGGAAATTGGGTAACTACACGAACTGGGGTAGATTGCTTCACGCACTTCGGTCATCAAATGCGATTCAATATGCGGGAAGGTTTTCCGTTGGTGACCACCAAGTTCACAGCTTTCAAGACGCTCGCGACTGAGCTTTGTTGGTTTCTTGGCGGCGGAACGAATATCGACTACTTACAGGATCGCGGCTGTCATATCTGGGATGAGTGGGCCGATGCGAACGGTAATCTTGGGCCGGTGTACGGGGCACAGTGGCGCACTTGGGGGCTGGAGTCTGGGCAAGAGGCTATCGATCAGATTGCACAGTTGGAAGATAAGCTAGCCAACAACCCGACTGATCGGCGCATGATTGTCAGTGCGTGGAACGTAGCCGAAGTGCCCATGATGGGATTACCTGCTTGCCACTTGCTGTTTCAGTGCCACGTAGCCGCCGATAGGTTATCTCTGCAAGTGTATCAACGAAGCTGTGACTCCTTTCTCGGTGTGCCGTTCAATATAGCGAGCTATGGTCTTCTGTTGGAGATACTGGCCCTGCGTCATGGGTACGTACCGGGCGATCTGCTATGGACAGGTGGGGATTGCCATATCTACGAGAATCATTTTGATCAGGTAGATACGGTTCTAAGTCGAGAGCCGTTGCAATCACCAAGATTGTGGATGGCCCCCTGCGTGAAGACGATATCGTTGGATGAGTTGGAGCCCGAAATGTTTGAAGTGCGTGAGTACGAACACCACGGTAAGGTCGCCGCCCCGGTGGCAGTCTGATGAGGGTATCGTTGTACGTGACGTATGATTTGGGCTATGGCATCGGCCTGAACGGGGCACTGCCGTGGGTACTTGCGCCGAGTGTTATGGAGAACCTAACACACAAGACTCAGGGCAAGGTCATTGTGCTTGGCCGCAAAACGTGGGAGACGTATGGCTGGCGTCTGGGTAAAAAGACGTTGGTGATGAGTAAGACTCACGGTAAGCTCGATGGCGCGACGGTCTGCACGAAGATCGATCAGGCTATGCAGTTCGGGCAGGGGCGTTACCCGGAGTTGGTGGTCGTAGGCGGCAATCAGATATATCAAGCGTTCTTCCCTTACGTGACCACTATCCATGTAGCTCATCTGATGAAGCGGCACGAGTGTGATACGTGCTTCCCGCAGTATTGGGGATCGGACTGGGAACGGACGCACCATGTACAATCTATGGAAGAAAGCATGGCTGTGAATTTCTCGACGTTTGTAAAAGGGTAACGTCCACGCATGTGGACACTTGGGAGTGGGTATGACTGACAAAGCGATGCGATTCAACACGGGCAAGATGGACTTGACCTACATGCTGGAGTTTCCCAAAGCGTTCCGGCTTTTCTGTCTCATCTGTATCGGCGGCGAGTACAAGTACGGTCGCGGCAACTTCAAGGCAGGCGGCAAGCCTGATCTGGAATACTTCAAATCACTGATGCGCCACATACAGGATTCGTACACGGCTCACGCGCCTGGAGAGGCTATGCCGGATTGGAGCGAAGTGTTCGATGACGATTCAGGGATACACAGCGCAGGGCACGCGATCTGGAACCTCATCGCGTGGGTCGAGTTGAACGTGCCTGAAGACATGCTCATGCGTTTCGACACGATGGGCGAGTTCTACGCGCACTGCGAAGAGACTGCCGAGAAGTACCGAAAGCAGCGTGAACAGGCCGCGCTGCCAGAGGGGGGTAGCGACGAAGCGTTCATGCCCCCTGGTATGGCCATCCCTCGACAAAGGCTCGCAGACTGATGCTGGCGATTGAGTTCGACGCAGCCGAGGATCTGGATCTCGTGCATGATCACCTTGAGGGCAAGGGTTATGATATCGAGGTTCAGATTGTCCCAGTAAGGAGAATCCTAGTGCCGGGGTTTGATGATGGTCCGAATTTGGGGCAGGTAACCCTGGACTACGTGACCGATCATGGCGGAACTGTGATATCCGACACAGAACTGGCTATCGAATAGACTATACTCAGTAGGCTCACTACTCACGGAGGCGAGCATGCCCGAACTGATTAAGACACTCTACGAATTTGGCGGCCCACATGGGTCGCAGGTAGTCTTACCTGAAGCCGAGTTGCTTACCAAGTTGGGCGGCAAAGGCTTTCGTCTTTGCACTGATGCATCCCACGGAGAGAATGTGCCCGCAGGGTTTGTGGTTACGACCGACGTGTGTCGCGAATACTACGCTCGCGGCCAGGACAAAGAGTTCATCAAGAACTACGTAGATAGCCATGTCATGCCAGCCGTGGGTAGGCTGATCACAGATGGGGTTGTTCCCTTGGTGTCAGTGCGCTCGGGTGCGCCCGTGTCCATGCCTGGAATGATGGAGACGGTGTTGAACGTGCTTCTTGGCACCCGTGCGGCGAAGCTCCAAGAGTGGAGAAAGATTATTGGTCATAAGCCTGCGCTCGATTGCATGCGGCGTCTCGTGACTCAGTGGGCCGAAACAGTGGACGGTATAAATACGGAACCGTTCGATGAGCTATATGAGAAATTCAAAAATTCAAAGAATCACACCGTCAAGGCGCACGAGACTTTGATCAGAGACACACTGATCCAGTATAAGCACGTTACGGGTAACGCATTTCCGAAAGATATGCGCGAGCAGTTGATTGGATCTATCTGCGCGGTTTTCGATAGCTGGAACACTGATCGGGCTATCACGTATCGCAGGCTACACAATATACCTGACGATATGTTTACTGCCGTGATCATCATGGAGATGAAATTCGGTAACGCAAACGGTGTGTCTTGCTCTGGTGTGATGTTCACCAGAAACCCATCCACAGGAGAGGCAAAGCTATACGGGGAATATCTTCCTCACGCCCAAGGCGAGGATGTAGTCAACGGCAAGCATGATGCCCACCCGATCAGTGAACTTCCTGATCCCATTTATCAGAAGTTGGCTGATATGGCCGAACGGATGGAAGATCGATACAGAGACATGCAGGAGGTTGAATTCACTGTGCAGTCTGGGTGTCTGTCGTTGTTGCAAAGTCGCACGGGTAAACGAGAGAACACTGCGGCCATAGTGATCGCCAGGGATTTAGTGAGTGACGGTGTGCTTGATATTGCGGATTTGGATCTCGTGATAGGGGCACAGAACATCATGGATGCCGTATCGACTCGCATCGCGCCGGATTTTCAGGTGGTGCCAAACTACTGCGGCATTGCGGCGTGCAGCGGAGTAGTGAGAGGCACGGCAGTGCTGTCATCCGAAGAGGCTATTGCGATAGGTGGCGGCGAAGACGTGATCCTTGTGCGCCCCATGACGGAGACTACTGACTTCTCTGGGATGGTTGCCGCGAAAGGTGTTCTTACCGAGAAGGGGGGCCTGACGTGTCATGCGTCGGTTGTCGGTCGGTCTTTGAATAAGCCCTGTGTAGTTGGCGTAGGCCCGATGGATATCAAGGCAGGCCAGATCGTTACACTGGACGGATCCACCGGCCGCGTATGGGTAGACGTTGAAGTGCCTACGGTTGTGGATTCACATGCCAAGCAGTTGGCCGATCATTTGATGTGGCAGATTTTTACACATCACGGGATTGTGGAGCGGGTGATGTTCGATCCGAAAAAAGGGATGGAGCAATGGCCCCTCACTGATGAGGTTGTGGTCGAGACCAAGATGATTGATGACCTTCATGTGTCAGAGATAGAAGGGGCCATGAATGATCTAGCCTTTCAATTAGCGGATCGAGTGGCCGGTGGTTTCTTCAAGAAGATCACGCTCGACTTATCTTCTGGGCCGCCTAAAATATCAGAGGATGAGGCATTGTGGGATGCACTCGGAACATCCCCGCCACAAGCAGGAATTTTGAAAGCCGAAGCTCTGAAAGCTAACGCTTGGGCGAATGTAAAGGGTAATGTGGTGGTACTCGGAAAGTACAGTGAGGTTGTGTCTGGATTTGGATTTGATTATGTGGTTGAGACAGCTAGCATGAATGATGTTTTGTCGGCCACGGGATCAATCACGATGACCGAGGGTTTTACGAATTCTTTTTCAGAAGACAATCTGAAGAAGTTCAAAAAGTTCCTGGCTAAAACAGACGTGAGCTTGCATCACCCCGATCTCAGCTACCCACGGACCTACGCCTTGTTTGACATTCTCGGGACGAAACAGTAATTTAGCGGCGGCGCACGACTATGAGCATGAACCTTGCGAATAAAAGAAATCTGTCCGAAGTGCGGGGGCTTTGCCTACTTGGAGATCGAGTTGGACCCGGAAGGCGGCCGGGAAGTCCATATTCGGTGTTCATGTGGCTATCGGGAGGCAATCTACTCCGAGACTCGGGGATATATACGTCGGCCCAAACGCATGATGAAATCGCGGCCGTTACCCCCGAATTCACAACTATCAAAATGCCTTGGAGAACTAGCCAGGGTACACCCAGATACAATATACACACGGACGGTGGCCAAGATGATGGGAGTGACCCCGGCGAACGCGGCGAGCTATTTGACTGTGTTGAAGCTGAAAGGCTTCGTGGATTGTGTAGAGGATCGCAAGGGATTGGAGGGCGGCTCTCGATGGGCCTTGACCGTTCATGCGTTGAAAGTGTTGCAAATATTTGGAGAATGACATGCTAGTATTGACCCTGTATCCCGGTGGCGATGACACCTTTCGTATTGGCGACACCCAGGTGAAGCTGATGGACATAACCCACGAAAAGCGATTCAAGCTCCGCGTGATCGGCGTGGCAATGGATAGTGACTACTGGATCACCGACAAGAACGCCACGCAGATTGCACCGAACGTCAAGGTGTCGGCGGGGCACAAGGCAAGCCCAGGTAGCGTCAAGGTTGCTATCGACGCGCCCCTGAATATCCGAATCGACCGAGAGAAGGTCTATCAGGATAAGAAGCGTGCATCTAGCAAAAAATGAAATTCTGCTCACGCACGAAGCAATTGATCTAGCTTTTAGAAACGGGCTGGATGCTTCGGAGCATGAGTATGGTTTGTACGGGGCGCTCTTGGACATGGTGTACCTGAGTGCCCCGATCACGCATCCTAACGGGAATCGAAGATACGAGAACTGGATCTTCAGATTAGTAAACAGTGTGGTGGTGTCAGTTCATTTCATCAAGTGTGAAACTTGCGAGGATAAACGAAGAGTACAAGTAGAAACAGAGTGTCCAAAGTGTCATGGTGCCGTAGGCCAAGCATGCAATGAATGTCATGGGTCCGGTAACATTGACACTTCGATACCCTGTGATTCATGTTGTTAAATCAAGGAGGCTTTCATGCTGAAGTTATATAGACGTTTTCGTATGTGGTTACGTGTCCGGTCGTTCAATGGTTACGTAGGGCGATTCTACGCACCCGATGAACCTGGGATGGGTGTGTTCAACGAGCGCATCTATGCGGGCGCGTTTGAGAATGCAAAACCGATGATGGTGCGTGTGTGCTTGGCCGGTGAGTTGCGGGACAAGTACGAACACGATCTCTCTATCGACTGGTCAGACTTTTCACCACCCCCTCCAGAAGTGCGTGAGTTGCTGGAGGAAGTCCGTATGCACATGAGAATGCAGCATCCGGTGTACGTCGGGTGTTATGGCGGCACAGGCCGCACAGGGACGTTCCTGGCCCTGCTCGCGAAGATGGATGGGATAGAAAGCCCGATTGCTTACGTCCGTAACGAGTACCGAAAGCAAGCCGTCGAGACTCGGCCGCAGGAGCGTTTCGTCAAAGAATACGAAGTGTAAGGATCATGGCCTTCGGGAATCCCCAGGTCGGCTACATAAAGTCAGTCTTAGACGATAAGTTGGTTGGCCTGGGGATCGTGTCGTATGAAATCGAATACGACATAGCGCATAAGAAGTACAGAATCATGTACTGGTTGAAGACTGGCGTGGCTTATGAGCTAGGTGTAACTAAAGAGTCGATAGAAGACTACGGTCCTGATGTTGTCGTTGACTTGATCAAGGAGGATATCAAGCTGAATTCGTCTGGGCTACTCAACCCAAAGCAATCGGAGGCGTTTCTTCACAAGCTGATAAACACGCCATCATTGTTGGGAAGCATGGCACTCAAGAAAACGGCTGAGATGAACCCTGTTGTAACTTTTAAGCCGGGAGAACTGATTGCACCTTGGAAGGAAAAGAAAGAGAAGATCGAGTGGATCACGAATCAACTGACAGCACAGGATCTCAAGTTCATCAATCACAGCGTAGACATGGCAACCGGCCCAGACAAAACGGTAATCACGTCGGCGGCCCTGATGAAAGCGGCCGAAGACTTTAAGGAAAATAGTGTTTATATTGAGGGGTTAGGTAAGGTGCCAGCTTTTGATGATGATGATTTACTGAGCCAGTTGTTTGGGAAGGAACCTAATATAGTCAAGGATGCTTACAATGTGACTGGGGTCACAGAAAAAGAGCCACCACCTAAGCTACAATCTAAGGCTATCACGGAGGCTCCAAAGATGGCGACAAGCCAAGTAGACACGATGCGGTATCAGACCACGCAGCGCCCTGGCATGATGATGCGGGATATGAGTGCGAACAACTGCGTGTTCATGGGATCCATCGTATCCGAGTTCAAGAGCAACAACGGGAGCGTGAACCCCGAGACCGATGCGCTACACTTCTACATGCTGAATCATGCTGTTGCCGAAGTTGGTCGCAGGGTACACCCCGATGAGCCGCTACGTGATTATTCTTGGGTCTTCAAGAAATACCATGACGTGCTGCGTACTGCGGGCTTGCGTTTGGTGTACTACCTGTTTCTTATCTGCACCAGAGAGGCTCGTCATGTTCGCAATTCATCCAATGAGTCGTTTTTGAATCATCTTCACTCGGTATTCCCAAGGTCTGTTGATTACGTTCGTGCATTACCGGGTGGTAGTAGTTCGGCTGCACAGAAGTTTATGACAGATCCACCGAACACACTGATTGGTGAGTACACGGCTTGCTTGGTGACGATCTTCAACGAAGGTTACTGGTCGGGTAGTTTCGGCGGCAAGAAATGGGGCAAGGTAGTGCAGGCATTGCACGACTATGTGCATGGTACGTTGAGCATGGAATTGTTGCTGGACATGGGGTTTGCCTTGGCACACAACGGTGGACCCATCTTCAACAAACAGGTTTTGTACAATCACCAAGACACCAATGAGTTGCTGAAGATTCTCGACGTGCAACGTGCTGGCATGATTCCCCAAATGATTTGCTCGGGGCAGTCAACGAAGATCACTACTGAACATCAAGACACATGGAAAGGATTGCACGCAATACTTGGTTCCTGCATGGAAGGTGAGGTTAACTGGGATTGGGTCAACGAGTGTGGGGCCGTTAGTAAGGGTCACACTGTCAAGGTGAAGGCCACCACTAAATATGGGCCTGTGATGAAGAAGAAAAATCTATTCAAAAAGGCGGCGACGAAAGCAACACCCAAAGGTCCGCATTACACTCAGGCAGAGGGTGCGCCATTAGGTGCTTTCTTTGTGATGCCCGGTCTGGTCGTAAACAAGGTCAAGAAGGAGCGCAAGAAGTGAAGACACAGCAACCAATGACTAGGTGCTACCACGATCACCCCGCACTGGATATACCCGTGCGGGGATCAAAGAAGGTGGTGCAAGTGTATGGCGGCAGTTGCATCAATCCAATTGTCACGGATGCCGACATATACGTGGGCCTGGACACCGGCATGGAGAAGCACGAGAACAGATTTCCGTGGGTCACAGGCGAAGCGTTTCTTTTCGATATCCCGAACATGGGTGTACCCAAGGATGACCATGCCTTCGATGATATGATCTACTGGTTAGGCCAACAGATCATTTGTGAGGCGGCCAAGATTCACGTCGGTTGTATTGGCGGGCACGGTCGCACGGGTATGGTGCTTGCCGCATTGGTGCGTACTGTCGGCGGCATCGAGGATGCAACGGCGTATGTGCGTGAGCATTACTGCGAGAAAGCAGTGGAGACGGATACACAGATTGGTTACCTTTATAATCAGTTTGATATCGAGCCGGTTGCTCCGCGCTATTCGACGCAGGATCTCAGAACTATGTCGCAGAAGCAGAGTCGCACCAACACGATGTTGCACGATAACGTGATCGACGTTCAAGATTGGTTGAAATACTGATGCCTAAGTTCACAACAAAAAGCCCGTATAACGTCTTGCTGGATTTGGGCATCGGGACTGGTGCCGTGGATGTTTTGACCAGCAAGGGTATCGAGGTTGCATTCTCTGCGGGCAAGATGAGTTTTGTCAGTAAGGAGGGTCATCTACTCTCATTCGTTACTGTTTCCTCTGAGATTCTGATACCTTTGTTGAAGGGGGGTAAGATTGCCCCGGTTAACAAGCAGAATTTAGGCGTGAGTGTGGCCAACGCAATCAAGCAGGCCCATCTAGTTGACGATCTCAACAAGAAGTCCACAGCTAACGTAACAGCAAACGTGTTTGACGAGAACATAAATGTAGCCGCGCATGCAGTGGCACAAGGTATAGCTGGTGATTGCTCTGGTTTGGTTACGTCCTTCTTGGATGATCATGAGAAGAAGGCGCAGGAAAACTGTGGGGATGGTTGGTTGTCTTTCATTGATGAAGACGAAGAGGAAGACGATGAGCCGGTTGAAGAGGTAGATTCAGATTGCTTTACAGTAATAAAAGAAATGATAGTGCCCTATGACGATGGGGTTGAGAAGGTTGACTTGGGGAAGGCCCATCTCATGTACCAGTCGGTGAAAGGCACGGATAAGAGTAGCGTGTACCATGTCGTTGCGATAGGATCAGCCTTCAACGTCGCGGCCAGATTACAAAACAAAGTTCTGTCGATACGAGTGGATTGGGATCTGAGCAAGGATGATTCCCACATGGATCAGATTACCGAGATAAGTAAGATTGGATTTGATGCGGGCACCGGATCAAAGTCTACCCACATGAGCATGCACCTAGCCTGTGACACGCATGATACTGCCACGAAGGCTCTTGGAGCAGTTGTGGTCGCTTTGGCCAATGTGACCGGGGCAGGATTCAAGACACCAGCACCAGTGTTCAAGCAGTTAATGTCTGCGGCTATATGACAAAAAAACTAATCATCTGGTCGGGGGCGAAAACTTCCCTTCAGTACAAGTATGTGGCACCCACCGTGAAAGCGGCGCGAGTGCCACATTACGTTACGTACTACAAGGAACCCGTCGAGTGGAACGACGGATCGATAAACTACCACATCCCTGACGTACCCAAAGGAAGTGTGTGCTTGGCTATGGGATCCAAGTGCGTCGAGTCGTTGAAAGCGTCTGGGCTAATACCTAAGAACTTAGGGATCGGGAAACTCAGAGAAACGGTGTGGACTGCTCCGCAGGGCGGATCGTTTTTGGTCTCCTACGATCCAGCCATCATCGAGATGGACTATGCACGCAAGCCTGAGATTGAGTGGGATATCAATCTAGGCGTGCGCTTGCTGAAGACCGGCCAGCTTGAACCCGAGCTAGGTAAGTATGGCTACGTCGATAATTTCGCTTTCCTGATCAAATACTGCATGAAGCAGTATGCCAAAACTGGCAAGCCGGTAAAGCTGTCCTGTGACACAGAGACGGTGGGCCTGGATCCGTTGGGGGCCGACGTGCATCTGGTCTCCTTGGGATTCAGTGCAAAGAAGGGCTATGGGCATGTACTCTATTTTGGGAACGCAGGGGAGTACCCAAAGAAGGGTACGAAGCTGTGGAACCAACTTGAATGGTTGCTCACGAATCCTGCGGTAAAGATACGCGGTGCGAACTTCAAGTTTGATTGGCACTGGATACTTCGTCATCTGGATATCGCTTGTACGAATTGGTCGTTTGATACGCTTCTCGCTGGCTCGCTGTTGGATGAGAACCGCATCAATTCCCTGAACATGCACACGAAGATACTCGTGCCCGAACTTGGTGGGTACGATGATTCGTTCAATAAGACCTATGACAAGTCGAAGATGCATGAAGTCCCGAAGGATAAAATGCTGCCTTACGCGGCCGGGGACTTGGATGCGGATCTGCGGGTCGCTCAGAAGCTAGAACGGATGCTTCTTAGGGATAAGAAGCTCACCCGTTTCTATGCCCACATACTACATCCGTCTGCTCAAGCGTTTGCGGTAATTGAATATCGCGGCATGCATGTTGATGTAGAGAAGTACGAGATACTTAGAAAGGATGTACAGACTGAGATCGATGAGAATCACAAAATTGCCCTGGCTCTGATTCCGGCGCAGATACAGAACAAGTATATCGACAACCTATCCCTGACACGGGATGTGATTCTGCAAGAGTACCTATTCTCACCACGGGGCTTGAACTTGAAGCCCAAGATGATGACCCCGAAGGGTAATAAGCCGAGTACGTCCAAAGCACACTTGCAAATGTTTTTGGATCACCCGGAAGCGGGCACGTTTCTTACGGCACTGTTTGAGTGGAAGTCTGCCAAGAAGACGATGACCACCTACATCGTGGGGTTTTTGAAACACCTTCGGACAGACGGAAGGTTTCACCCCACCTACATGCTGCATCGCGGCGATTACGACGGTGGAGAAGGCGGGACGGTTACCGGCCGTAGCTCGGCAAAAGATCCAGCCTACCAAACGATACCCAAGCATACGAAGTGGGCGAAAAGGCTTCGCGAGGTATACGTTGCGCCACCAGGGTACGTAGTTCTGAACGCTGACTTCCAGCAGGGTGAGTTACGCATCGCGGCGTGCATTGCTAACGAGCCGACCATGATTGCGGCGTATAAGCAAGGGATCGATTTACATCTCCTGACCGGGCTGGCGTTGTGGAATATTCAGAACCCAAAGCAACAGTACACCCTGAAGCAAGCTACTAAGTTGAAGGCGGCTGGAGATGAGACCATAAAAATGGTTCGTCAGGGGGGGAAGGCAGGGAACTTCGGTCTGCTTTACGGAATGCAAGCGGCAGGATTCAAAGCCTATGCGTACCTCACGTATGGCGTTGAGCTAACAATGGAACAATCCGAAGCATTCCGAGACGCCTTCTTTGCGAGATACCCACGACTGACCGACTGGCATGAAGATTCGGCCAAGTACGCACACAGGTATGGTCAGGTGAGATCGCCGCTAGGCCGCATCCGACACCTACCGTTGATTCATTCAAAAGATTGGCAGATTAGAAGTCAGGCCGAGAGGCAAGCAATCAATTCACCCGTGCAAAGCGCCCTATCTGATCTTGGCCAGTTGGCAGCCGCCGAATTGCATCGCTTGTATCCTGAGTTGTGGTGCTTCGGGTTCACGCACGATGCGTTGTCGTTTTACATTCCAGAAGATGAGGTTCAGATTTGGGCCAAGCGGATTAAGAAGGTCATGGAGAACCTGCCACTGAAAAAGGTTAGGTGGGCACCCCAGTTGGATTTCCCTGTGGATATCGAGGTTGGGCCTGATTTGGGGCACATGACGGAGCTAGATATGGCGGCATAGCGTCCAGTCGTGTGGACAAAAGGTGTTCACCCACCGAAAAGGTGTTATATTCCCTTCGATTGCGTGCGAAAATCAGGAAGGGGTCTATGGCTAAAGTCAACAAGATCAGCGGGCCTCGCCCAGACGAGGTAGTTGGTGATACGGTTGGGAAGGCGTTAGGGCTACAGTCATCTGTGACCTTGATGCAAGGCCCGAAGGTCAACAAGCAAGAAAAAGAGATCCTGCAAGGGTCCATTGCGCGGGAGAAGGAAGACCTTTTTCCAGCGATCCTCTTCGATCCCACTCGCACGCCTCAAACGGTTCTCGTAGAACCACCCTTCAATCTTCATGCGCTGGAGCATCTGGCGCAGTTGAATAACTCATTGCTGTCTTGTGTGGCAGCCTATGAAGTAAATATCGACGGCACGGGATGGGTAATCGAGAGAGACACCCCGGCCGATGTTAAGAAGAGTCCGAAAAAGGATGAGGCAGTTGATGGGACCACGGAGTTTTTCAAAGAAGTGTGGCCCGGTCAGAGTTTCACCATTGTCAGGCGCATGCTTCGCAGAGATGCAGAGATCACCGGCAATGCGTACATGGAGATTATTCGTAACGCAGTCGGAGATATCGTCTATGTTCGTCGCCTAGATCCCAAGTCGATTCGTCTGGTGCATCTGGATGATCCAGTTCCAGTTACCAAACGAGTTCGCCGCTTTGGTAAGTGGGTCGATATCACTATGCACATGCGGGAGCGCCGCTTTGCCCAAGCGAGCGCCAATAAGATTCCGTTCTCCACCACGCAAGCCGATGCTGATACGGGAGCAAAGGGATCACATCCAAGTAACAATGTGGTCTACTTCAAGGAGTTCGCGGCCAGCAGAGACGTAAATAAGTGGACAGGCGAGTGGTCCGAAGTCGGCAAGACGTTCCCGGCTGATCAGAGAGGCACGGAGCTTATCCACTTGACGATCAATGAAGACGTGCATACTGCTTATGGCGTGCCACGTTGGATCAACCAGACCCCCTCCGTCATCGGCTCGCGCAAGGCCGAGGAACTGAATCTCGATTTCTTCAATTCTGGTGGTATCCCACCCATCATGATCGTGATTGAAGGCGGCGAGCTTACGACCAATGTTCGGGAGCAGTTGCAGCAATATTTCTGGAACCCCCATGCAAGCAAGCACAACGGTGCGATTATCGAGGCGCATCAAACGGGC
>Ga0114923_10002426_pt1 | contig 12650 bp, 10 predicted proteins | sample SumtaG_FD_89578 | JGI IMG/M metagenome (GOLD analysis project Ga0114923, IMG submission 89578) | Deep subsurface microbial communities from Indian Ocean to uncover new lineages of life (NeLLi) - Sumatra_00157 metaG | ecosystem: Environmental > Aquatic > Marine > Oceanic > Sediment | place: near... | reverse complement strand
GATTATGCCCGCGCCCAGCGCCAACAAAGAATTATTCTTGCTTTTAAAGACAAATTATTCACTCTTAAAATTATTCTTAATCCCAAAAAAATTAAAGCCCTAAGCCAAATTTTTTCAGAATCAGTTGTCACCGATCTTTCTTCTAACACATACCCTGATCTGATTAAATTAGCTCTGCGCCTCGACAAAGATAATATCCGCACAGGCATCCTTAATCAGGGAAGCTCTAATGAAGACATTCCTCCTCTTTTATATAACCCACCTGCTAGTCTTTACGGCCAATGGGTTTTGCGTCCTGTCAATAATAATTGGCAGGCAGTCTACAGCTACATCGAAGAAATTATCTATCAGAATCAATAATTATTTTATTTTATATATCTTCGTAGTTTTTGTTTGTTTAATAACAGGGAATTTTTTTTCATAATATTTTTCATTAATATTTTTAGTTTTCTCTAAAGGACCGACTATTACATAAGTAACATTATATTTTTTTAACAACCAAGCAGCATTATCCTCACCGGCAAACATTTCTTTAACTGCTTTTTCCTGAACAGAATAATTAATTCCATAAGTCCACAACCAACCTGGAAAACCTAATATAATTTTTCTGCCGGTTAATGTTGGCAACCAATGATCATGATTATCAGCTGTTAAAAATATTGATTCAGGCGAAGTATTTTTTATAACCCAGCTGCTTAAACCTAATTCTTCATTTCCCCAAAATCTTATCTTTCTATTTTCATATTGAGTTAATCTCCAAACATCTAAACTTCCAGCTAAAATACAAACAACAATAATACCCCCAATTAACAATTTTTTATACAATTTTTTTTGCTCCAATGATTTAACAATCATTCCTCCAATTAAAATACTTATCATCAAATACCAATGAGTAAAAAACTTACTATTGTCCCATTCCCATGGCTGGAATATCCATAAATTGGCTAATATAAATAGTCCCCAGAAAGGCAGGCTGAATAATCTTAATTTTTTTTCAGCTTTTTTAACTGCCATAATTGATAACAAACTAACTATTCCCAAATTTTTTATCCAAAACCACAAAACATTATAATTATCTCTGTAAGATAGCCAGCCAATTTTAAATTTAATAAATCCTTTATTGCCTGCTGTTGTGCCAAAAAAATAAAACCACTGACTTAATCCAATTAATATTATTGGCAGGAAAAATTTTATCCATTTTCCAAGAATTTTAATCTTTTTATTTTTCCCTCTACTTTTAAATATTTCCATTACTGCCAATATTCCAGCTACAAAGCCAATCATTACAAACGAATGAGCATGAATTAATGGCAGTAAGGCTGTCAGCCATCCAGCTAAAAATAATGCTTTTTTTCTTTTTTTATTATCCCAATACATCCACAACAATACATATATAAAAATTGCCAAAGGAAAACCTAGTAAAAAACCACGCTGGGGAACAACCTGTGAAGAAATAGTATTAATCCATTCAATATTTGCCACTTTTTCCAGATGCGTATATTCACGCGGCAAATTACTTATTACTTTTTCCCACCCCAGCTTTTTTAAATCTTTAAACCACCACCAAAATCCTAAACCACCATTGAATAAAAACAACCAAGTTGTTAATATTCCTGCTTTCCAATTTTTTGTCACTGCCTTACCAAAACTAGCTAGCATTGCTACCAGTATCATTGATAGCAGCCAGCTTGGCATTATCATTGATGCTATCAAATTAACTTTTAATTTGATCAATATAGCCGACAAAAAATCAGCTAAAAATGGATAAGCAAATTTATATCCTGCTAAAATCGGCATCTGCGGCGGGAAATTACTCCCATAGCCAAAAGAAGTTGTATAAGTTAAATGAGCCGCCCAATCACCCCAGATATTTACCCAGCCAGCATAAAGCCCATCAGTCTCCATTACCAGCATTCTTTTCCAGATAATAAAAAATAATCCTGCCCAAAAACCAAAAAACATCAACAATCTAATCAATTCTTTCTTTTTTATCTTCTCAATATTTTTTATTATTATTTTAATCCACTGATATTTATGCCACTGCCAGCCGCAAACAATTGTTATTAATCCTAAAGTTATTAAAATTGTTTGCCCGGAAAAAGAAATAAAAAAAGATTGCCAGAAAATAACATGAGTTAATAAAACAATTCCTATCAGCCAGCCTCCAGCCAATTTTACTAAAAAACCCAGTTTAACTTTTAACTTGCTCAATATTGTTAATCCTAAAAGCCAAGCTGTTAAAAAAAAGTAACCAACTGCTACAATAGACAACATGAAACAATTTTATACCATACTTTTGATTCTTTTATTATCTTTTTCTTTTTTTACTCGAGTTATTCGTTTATCTACACCCTCTTCTTATGTTTTTGACGAGGTCTATCATGTCCCCACCCTCAGAGCTTATTCACAAAACAACCCCGCTGGTTATGAATGGTGGCAAACAGCCCCTGAGCCCAATACAGCTTATGAATGGCTTCATCCACCCTTAGCCAAACTTATTCAGGCAGTCTCTGTTAAGATTTTAGGCGATCATAGTTTTGCTTGGAGATTCCCCAGTGCTGTTTTTGGCACTCTTTCTATTCTGGCTCTCTATTTTCTCACCCTTGTACTATTTAAAAAAAAGACAATTGCTCTTACAGCTGCTTTTATTTTCTCTCTTGACGGCCTTCAACTAACCATGTCCCGCATTGCCATGAATGACATTTTTGTCACTACTTGGATTATCTTCAGCCTTGCCTTTTTCTTTAAATATCTCAATTCAAAATCTAAGGAATCTAATAAAAACCTTTTCCTTACCGGTCTTTTTACTGGTTTAGCTCTAGCCACCAAATGGTCGGCCTTATTTTTATACCCTATTTTTCTTATTTTCCTTCTCCCTAAAATTATCAAATCCAAAAAACTTATTAAAAAATTACTACTTACTACTTACTACTTACTGCTTATTCCTTTAATTATTTATCTTCTTTCCTATTCTCAATTTTTTCTACAAGGACACACTTTAGAACAGTTTAAACAACTTAATCAACAAATAATTAATTATCAAACTACTTTAAAAGCCACTCATGATTACCAATCTACTGCTGCTCAATGGCCTCTTTTATTAAAACCTGTTTGGCTTCATGTTGATTATCAAAAAACTGCTACTGCCCATATTTATAATCTTGGCAATCCTATTATTTTTTGGTCAGCTTTAATAGCAGTTTTTTACAGCATTGCTAAACTATTCTCAAAAGCCTTCAACTATTCTCACCCCTTACCTTACTCTGTAATTTTATATTTTCTTCTTTGGGTGCCCTGGATTCTTTCTCCTCGCATTCTTTTTTTCCACCATTATCTTCCTGCTTTGCCATTAGCTTGTTTGATTCTTGCTTGGAGTTTATGGCAAATTAAAAAATCTTCCAGAAAAATAATTCTTCCTATCTTTTTTCTCTCAATCTTTGTCTCTTTTCTTTTTTTCTATCCTTTAAATACCGCTATCCCTATATCCACCAAACTGCTTCCTTATTGGTTCTGGCTTTCTAGTTGGAAATAACTTTAGAATAACAATCCCAATATTACTAACAATATTCCTACTGATATGCCTAGTACTGCTGGCGTTGATACTCCTGCTTCTGGCAATTCTGGCTGTTTACCTCTTGCAGTCGGACTAGCTCCAGGAGATAAAGAAGGTGATACATCTTCACATAAACAATCACTTTCTTCAGGACATTCATAATTAACACACCTATTTACTCCATTAACATCATCGCAAATCAAATCACCAACACAGTCAGCATTAGTTTCACACTCATCATAACAAGTAGGTGGCGGTGATGGAGTAGGTGAAGGTGATACTGACGGACTTGGAGAAGGTGATACATCTTCACATAAACAATCACTTTCTTCAGGACACTCATAGTTAATGCATCGATCTACTCCATCTACTTCATCACAAATTAAGCCACCATCACAATCAACATTAGTTTCACACTCATCATAACAAGTAATTGGTGGTGATGGAGAAGGTGATACTGACGGGCTTGGAGAAGGCGATGCTTCAACTGTAAACCTTATCTCACACACACCTTCTGGCTCTATTTGTTTTACTGTTGGCAATACTGGTTCAGGTTCTGTTTGTTTTACTGTTGGCAATACTGGTTCAAGCTCAGGCTCAGGTTCAGGTTTTCTTATTTGTAAAAACAAAAAGACTGCTGTTGCTAAAAGAATTAATGTAAATCCAATTAAACCCCACAACATCCACTTTCTTTCTTTCTTAGGCCCGCTCTTCGTAGCCTTGGCAAAGGAGGGTTTATCTTTTGGAGAAATTGGGGGAATTGATGGAATAGGTGGTGTTTTCACTACCTTGGGTAAAGGTTTATTTATCGGCGGAACAGAAGATTTTTTATCAACAACTTTTACATTAGATAATTTACCTGTTGGAAAAGTTGGTGATACTGGTGTAGCAGGCTTAACTGGCGACACAGGTGTCACCGGCTTAATTGGTGTAGTACTTACTGGTTTTTTTATTTGTTCATCTATCATATTTTAATTTGTTTGCCCCCATTGGGTACAATTAGTTTCAGTATCATCAGAACAGACTTTACATTGAATCCACCAGTCTCCCTCTCTATCAATAACAATATCAGTACTAGCAGTATATATTCCATCATTATCAATGTCTGTCATCTGTATAGGACTATCATCAGTAGTTATCCATAACTCTCCTTCGTGGTGACGGAAAGATGCCCACTGTTCATCTATTGAAGAAAAATTAGCTTCACAAGTAAATGTTGCTGTATCTCCAAGAACAATACCACTTGTTTCTGGATCACTGGTCAAATCTATACAGGAAAAACTTCCTGGTGAAGGTGACGGACTAACTGACGGCGATGGACTTACTCCAGGCGATGGACTTACTCCAGGCGATGGACTTACTCCAGGAGATGGAGATGCTCCACCTCCACCACCATTATCTCCACCTCCACCATTAGCAAGACTTTGGCCAGCACATTCATATGATTCATATCCATATATACTGTCATCTTGACAAATAACTCCATCTTGTGCCAGTAATACTGGATCTATTTTCTGAGAAGTAATATTTCCAGCAGCATCCTTAGACCAAAAAGCTGGCTCCAGATCTTGATGGCAAATCTTCGTCAGATCACCATTTCTATCCTCACAAAGATACGATACCCCTACAAATACTGGAGTATCAGTTTGCTGATTTTGACCTGGAAGCCATACTGTATCAAATCCTACTGCTGCTCCAGCTTTTGTAGGCACTAATTTTAAAGAACCTGGTACATACTTCTCATAACTATCATCATAATTATTATATTGACTCTGTAAGTTGGTATCCATCATATTATAAAAGTCCGTAAATCCATATGTATTTTCTGTTTCTAGAAACTTTCTATTTGTGTAATAAGTCGCTATAGTTTCACCTTTATCATTACGTAAAAAAGCTTCATATTGAAAAAAGTCAGTTTTTACATCTGAAACCAATGACCCAGAAATACGATCAGATTCATTACCCCAGAAAATAGTAGGGTCTTCGTCATTACCTTGGAGTTTACCTTCACTCCGCCCAACGGGGCCTTTTGGATCGGTTATATCTCCCAAAGTATTTAAATTAAGACCACTTACAGCACTACAGGTTGGATCTCCTCCTATCGTGGTATAGAGAATTTCAACCTCCTTTCCTAGGAAAAGCTTTGAAAAGAAATTTTTTATCAAATATCCTAATTTTTTAAGACCAGTGACTTCTTCATCTACAATTTGTAATACAGGAGTAGTATTTCCACCACCACAAAAGTGATCATCAGTACCACCACCATCCCCACCATCAGGAGCAGGGGGAGCAGGAGCAACAGGAGCAACAGGAGCAACAGGAGCAACAGGGCCATAAGCTTCTTTTATAGTAACTTGTCTTTTCCCCACTTCCTGCAATCCAACTATTCCTCCTCCAACTAATAACAACAATAATAAAATTCCTCCAGCTATTTTTACTCCATTTTTCTTAACTCCTCTTATAAACTTTCCCTTTGGTTTTACTGTTTCTGGCGCTTCAACTGTTACTTGTTTTGCTTCTGCTGGCTGAGAACTTTTTAAAATTGTTGGAGAAACATTTTTTTCCAAATCTCCAGGCAACACGCTTGGCTTTGTATTTTTTACCACTGGAACATCCGACAGGCCATCATCCATATATTACTTATAATAAAGCAAAAGAAGAAACAAGGTCAATGATAGTTTTTTTCTAATCTAACTGTTGCTCCTCCAATTATCAATCCCAAACCTGTTAACAACATAAGCAAACTTATCTCCCAACTTCCCGGATCAGGAATTCCTGATTCAGTTGAAGGCATTGAAGTTCTGGCTGCTGGACTGGCTGAAGGAGTAGCTTCTCCTGAAGGAGTAGCTGTAATTACCGGGTCTTCACTTGTCCCTGCTTGGGCAATAACAAAATTTCTACTTAATGTTTGCTCTTCTCCTTCACTGTCAAGATAAGCAATTGTTACTGTATGCTCTCCTAGTTCTAAGCCTTCAGGTGGCACAAATTCCCATTCACCATTCTCATCAATTATCACAGAACCTGTATAAGTATTTTCTGAATTAACTTCAATTGATAAAACTGTTCCTGCTGGACCTGTTCCAATAATTGCCGGTTGAGTTGCATTTATTATTTCTCCTTCATAACTAGGATTTTCCAGCGTTACTTCTCCTGAACTAGTTGCTGTAGACTGATTATTTAATGAATCTAGATTAAAACTACTAACACTTTCTCCATCTCCATCTTCATCTTCATCTTCATCATCTTCTATTTGGCTATCCGCCATTGTTCTAAAATCATGATTCTGTCCTAAAGTAATATCTGGCACAGGACTGTCATTCATTGTTGTGGTAATTGCCGTTGCTGTTCCTGATGTGCCGCCTTGAGCAATCATGTTCACAATCGTTGCCTGCGCATCATAATTCAGATAACTTGTTAAATCACTGCTTCGAGCTGTTGATAATGATAAAGTCCAATTACCATTTGTTTTAGTTAAAGCAGAAATCGGTGCGGCATTAGCTATATTTAAATAAACTATTATTCCTTCTGCTTTTGTTCCGGATGGAGTTAATATTGTTCCATATACTGCATCTGCTGCTGGCAGTGTTCCTAAAGAAGGACCAGTATTTATTTCAAACAATTGACCGCTATTATCATATTTTTTACCATCTGATTCTATTTTAAAATAATAAGTAGTGCTGGGGTTAAGACTTTCTGCCTTCGCATGATGTGTTTCATAACTGCCTATATCTCCGGATATTTTATCTCTTTCATCTAACCCCTGTTGTTTTAAAGAATTAGATTCTGTTCCATAACTTATTTTTCCCTTGGATACTGTATCTGTAAGCCAAGACACAGTAAAACTTGAATCAGTTACATTGGTAATATGAACTTGTTTTGGTATAGCAATTTCTGCAGCTCCTGATTCAGAAGAAGTTCTTGTTTTTACTAAAAAGACTCCTACTCCAATTGCTACCAATAAAATTAATAATCCTAGGGCAGTTGGAAAATGAATTTTTGATAACCCTTGTTTTTGCATAAATTTATAAATCTCCGGAACTTGTTGCTTCTTTTTTAACATCTCCCGAAGGAGAAGTTTCTTCTGGAATCAATAAAACTTCCGGCAACTCTGATTCCAAAGTTTCCCAAGCTTCCGGCTTGGTTTTAATACGCCTTTTAATAATTTTCATTGTGTCAAGATCTAGGTCTGGCGTCAAGGGAGTTAAGTATTTTTTCTTTTCAAATTTTATTTGACTTTTATTTATACTGCGATAAATATTAAAGCTAATCCAGACAAATATTGTAATTATTGATAATAATGCTAATCGGAAAAAATTTTGTCTTAATTTATTTTCAAATAATTTACTAATCATAACTAGTTTGGTAAATAATAAGCCTGAGCTTTTATATTTGCGTTAACTGTATTTAAACTTTGCGACAATTTTTTCTTATTAATTATTAGTTCTTCAATTGATGTCAGTCGATCAATTCGGGTTAATTTATCTAAGAAATATCGAATATTTTCATATCTGCCGTTTATTGTTAAGTCAATTGTAATTTTTTTTAACTCTTTTGTTTCTTCTCCTATTTCATTTTTAATTGGAAATTCGTCAAAATTTTCACTGATAATTTTCACCCCATTCTCATTAGCCAGCCAATGTATTTGCCATGCTAATTTTTCAAAATTTATTTTATCTGGTAAAACTTCATTTACAAAAATAATATTGCTTGCTGTCTGCAAATATATACTTTGTGCTGTATCTAATGATAGAATTTTTCTTTGCATTTGGCTATTAATAGATTCAATTTCTTCAATCTCTTTTTTTAAAGAAATTATTGTTTTAATCGTCGGTAAAATTGCTAATAAGCTGAAAAAAGCTACTGCAAAAATTGTTAATGAAGCTAATCCTGATATTTTTACTTCTGGTCTGTGAGTTATCATCTGCAGTCGCCGATAATAATCTCCGTAGTTTTGTCTTAATGTTGTTTTACTAGCTAAACCCATAATTACTCATCTTTTAATTTTAAAGTCATCAAAAAATTAATTTCTTGGGATTTTTCGCTCGCAGAACTAACACTGTCTAATGCTACTTCAGAAAATAAATCATTTTTTTGAGCTTTTGCCAGCAAAGTAGCCAGCCCTATTTCTGATAAAGTCTTTCCTTTTAAAGAAATTTCCTCCAAAGAAATATTAATTGAGTCATAAATAGTATCCATTGGAGTCATTTGACTGATAATAGATAGAATTTTTTCTGATGAAATTTTTGATTCATCAATAGACTTTATTGTATTAATCTGTAATTGTAATCGTCTGAAATTGTCTTCAAATTCCCCATAAGAAGCAATCACTGTTTTTTTTTGATCCATTTCTTCCTTTAAATCAGTCATTTTTCTATCTAAACCAAACCTGTATAAAAAAGCCCCGATTACAATTAATTCTGTAAACACCACCACATATCGTCCAATATTCAAAATCCATTTTAACAATTTGCCAACTAAACCTTTTTCCCATTTCTCTTTTGGAAGTAGGTTTATATCATTTCGTTTTCTTCGGGCAGCCATATTGTCAGTATAAAGAAAATAAGAGGAAAATTAAAGAAGAGTTCTTAAGATTTTTTAGATAATCGTGATTTTAATCGAGCGGCCTTGTTTTTATGAATTATTTTTCTTTTTACTGCCCGGTCCAATGCCCTATAAGCTTCTTGTAAGGTTTTTTTAGTTTTTTTTAATCTGGCTTTTTTAATTGCTGCCTTCATTTTTCCTCGGCAGATTTTATTCACAGCAGTCTTTTTTTTATCTTGTTTTAGCTTTTTTTTAGCTGATTTTGTTATTGGCATATAGTAAAAATTAAACTTGGCCCGTATAATAACATTTTAAATACCCATCTAGCAACTTTAATCTTTATGGTAAAAAATTTAATTAAAACAGGCAAGCATCTTTTAATTCGTCGGCAGAATAATATTTTATCAGCTGCTTCAGTTTTAATGATTGCTGTTTTTTTCTCCAGAATTTTAGGTCTTCTTCGAGATCGTTTCTTAGCAGGAGCCTTTTTCGGCAACAATAGAGCCTGGCAACTGGATGTTTACTTTGCTGCTTTTCGGCTTCCGGATATGATTTTCCAATTATTAGTAGTTGGCGCTCTTTCAGCCGCTTTTATTCCGGTTTTTACTCAATATATTTCTCAAAAAAAACAACAAGCTTGGCATTTAGCTTCAACTGTCATTACTATTGGTTTATGTTTTTTTATAATTCTTGCCGCTATTTTATTTTTCTTTGCTAAACCTTTAAGTCAATTAATTGCTCCCACATTCTCTTTTGAACAAATTAATCTTATGGTTAAAATTACCCGGCTTCTTATTATAGCCCAGATAGGTTTTTTAGTTTCTAATTTTATTACCGGTATTCTTCAATCTCATCGCCATTTTCTTGTTCCCGCCTTATCACCCATTGCTTATAATCTCGGCATTATCTTTGGCATTATTTTTTTAAGTCCTTCAATTGGCATCTATGGCCCCACCCTTGGAGTTTTATTAGGATCTTTCTTACACTTAATAGTTCAATTACCCCTAGTTAAAAAAATTGGCTTTAAATACAAACCTGTTTTTGACATTTCTCATCCTGGTGTTCGTAAAATTGGTCGTTTAATGCTTCCTCGAACTCTTGCTTTGGCTGTTAGTCAAATAGAACTGACAGTAGCTGTTTTTATTGCTACTTCTCTTGCCCCAGGTTCTTTGGCCATCTTCTATTTTGCCCAACACCTTAATGCTTTACCTGTTGGCCTTTTTGGGGCTACTATTGGTCAGGCCGCTTTACCTATTCTTTCTCAACAACAAGTGGTGAAATCTAAAAAGAAATTTCAACAGCTTTTTGTCTCTTCATTTAATCAAATTCTATATTTATCTTTACCAGCCAGCATGATTCTTTTAATTCTTCGCATTCCTATTGTTCGTATTGCCTTTGGAGCTTCTAATTTTCCCTGGCAAGCCACCCTTATAACCGGAAAAGCCGTAGCTATCTTTGCTATTTCTGTTTTTGCTCAAGCTATTATTCAAATTTTAGTTAGAGGTTTTTATGCTTTATCTAATACTCGCATTCCACTATTCATTGGCACATTAACAGTTTTACTTAATGTCAGCCTAAGCTTTCTTTTTGTTTATCGCTTTAATCTTTCTATTTTTGGCCTAGCTTTATCAATTTCTTTAGCTAGTTTTTTTCAGGCAGGCCTTTTGCTTATCTTTCTTAACAGAATTGCTGGGGGATTTGCTAAATCAAAACTTATTATTCCATTTCTCAAAATGTCTTTAGCTACAATTTCTACAGGTTTTGCTCTTTGGCTCCCTTTAAGATTTCTTGACCGTTATGTTTTAAATACAGCCAAAACCATTGATTTAATCATTCTTACATTAATCACCACTATCATTGGAATGCTTGTCTATTTATCTCTATCTAAATTATTAAAGATAAAAGAATTTAACAATTTTATTAATCTTCTTCGTCGGATTACTAATTTTCAAAAAAATCTTGCTCAGGCAGAAAGAATTATTAATGAAACAGAATAATATTAGAAATTTCTGCGTTATCAGTCATATTGATCATGGTAAAACCACTTTAACAGATCGTTTATTGGAGCTTACTCATACTGTTTCTAAAAAAGATTTATCCGATCGTCTTCTTGACTCTAATCCCATTGAAAAAGAACGAGGCATTACTATCAAGCTTGCTCCAGTCCGCATGACCTACACCCTAAACGCTAAACCCTACACCCTAAATTTAATAGACACTCCTGGCCATATAGATTTTTCCTATGAAGTATCTCGCACTTTAACAGCCTGCGAAGGAGCCATTTTATTAGTTGATGCTACTCAGGGAATTCAAGCTCAAACAATGGCTAATGCCCATCAGGCAATTAAACACAATCTTTCTATTATTCCTGTAATTAACAAAATTGATTTACCTAATGCAGAAATAGCCAAAACATCTCACCAAATTCAAGAAGTTTTTGGCTTTAATTCTAAGGATATAATTAATATATCTGCCAAAACAGGGGAAAATACACTTCAATTAATTAAAGAGGTAATAGAAAAATTGCCTCCACCAACAGGGGATAATAACAAACCCTTAAAAGCCCTAGTTTTCAATTCTTTTTATCATTCTCATAAAGGTATTATTGCCTATATTAGGATTTTTGATGGACAAATAAATCTTAATGACAGTTTGTGGCTATTTGCCACCAAAACTTCTTTTTCTACTCCAGAAACTGGCTTTTTTACTCCTAATTTAACCCCTGTTAAAAAACTATCTGCCGGTGAAGTTGGCTATGTTGCCACTGGTTTAAAAAATATTTCCCTTTGCCAAGTTGGAGACACTATTATTTCTGATCCTCCCTCAAAGTCAATAAAACCTCTTTCTGGATATAAAGAACCTCAGCCAATGGTTTTTATGGATTTTTACCCCATAGATACCAAAGATTTTATTAATCTAAAAACATCATTGGAGAAACTTCAGCTAATGGATTCCAGTTTGTCCTTTCAGGCAATTTCTTCTCCAATTTTAGGCAGTGGTTTTAAAATTGGTTTTCAAGGACTTCTTCATGCAGAAATTGTTACTGAACGATTAAAAAGAGAATATGATATTGACTTAATTGCCGCTAATCCTTCAGTTGAATATAAAGTGGAGCTAAAGAAAAATAATCAAACAATTTCTATTCTTAACCCTATCAATCTGCCGGATCCCACCTTAATTAATAAAATTAAAGAACCATTTATTAAAATATCTATTTTCACTCCTCAACAATATCTTGGAAAAGTTTTAACTCTTTGTCAAAATTCACGAGGACAAATGCAAGATCAAAAATATTTTGGCTCACAAGTACATTTAACCTATCATTTACCTTTAGCAGAATTAGTCAGTGGTTTTTTTGATCGTTTAAAATCTGTATCTTCAGGCTTTGCCAGTTTAGATTGGCAATTTTTAGATTTTTACCCGGCTGATATTGTTAAATTACAAGTTCTTTTAAGTCGCCAGCCTGTAGATTCCTTATCTCAGTTAGTTATTAAGAGTAAAGCTCAAAAAATAGCTGGAAAACTAGCTAAAAAACTTAAACAACTTATCCCTCGTC
>Ga0114923_10002425_pt1 | contig 12652 bp, 20 predicted proteins | sample SumtaG_FD_89578 | JGI IMG/M metagenome (GOLD analysis project Ga0114923, IMG submission 89578) | Deep subsurface microbial communities from Indian Ocean to uncover new lineages of life (NeLLi) - Sumatra_00157 metaG | ecosystem: Environmental > Aquatic > Marine > Oceanic > Sediment | place: near... | reverse complement strand
GAGGTCGGGCCTCTCTCTTCCAGAGAGCCCCGCCCTTACCCCACAGGAAGGGGATAGGCGGGGCACTCTTGGCCCGCTATTCGCGGGACAGAGAGAGGCCCGACCTCTTTGGTGTTATAAACAAAAGGACCCGCGCAACCTCTCACGCGTGCCCTTTATTTAAGCCCTTTTAATAATACCACAAGAAAACGGGGCGCGCAGATCCAACCGCACGCCCCGCCCTTCACATCCAATCACTTTTTACCTTATTCGGCCTCCCTTCCGACCTCCGTTTCTTCCGAGACAACTTCCTTGCTCAGGGTTACCCTCAGCTCCCGGTTTACCAATTCTTCTTTCTGCTTCTCCCACCCAAACCCTCGAGTGAGATTTAGAAGACGCTCCACTTCCATTGTCACTTTTTCAGCCAAGCCCATTGATTCACCCCCTTTCTTAATTTCCTTCGGCACATTGTGCACTTCCTGAAAAACCTCCTAGTAATGTGCGCCGCCCTTCTGCCTACACCTATTGGGCGCCCCCCGTTGCCTTCCCGGTTAATATTTTCAAGGATCTTTTTAAACACCTGGCACACCTTTTCCTCATCCCATAGACTAACGGCTTGTTCAACCGTTACCCGCCGATGCCCGTCCTTCACCCTCCTCTTCTTTCTTTTTCCCATCACCATTTCCCCCCGGCCGCGCAGCACGACCCACCGCGACCCCTATTTCTTCTTCCCGCGCCACCTTTGCTATTTTCGCCTCGAGTGCATCCATTATATCCACCTGTAATTCCAATAAAGCCGTGCTCCGCGCCATAACCGGACTTTTTGGTAGCGCAAGTACCACTGTAACCGCTAAGTCCTTTGGGAAATTTGCCCCACGTACACTCAGCAATACCGCCTTATCGAGTCCCATTTCGCCCTTTTTTATTCAGCGTTGCCCCACATAACGGACGATCGACAGCGGTAAAGCGATTGTTTATTATGTGCGGCAGTAAGGAGAAAACCAGGCGCGCTCTCGTTAAACAGCCCCGAGGGCCCCCCAAGTTTTCGTTTATTATTTAATTACCCAACCCGAGCTCACCCCGGACGTTAAGCGCCATACCTTTCTTTAGCTTATACTCAACATGAATAGTCTTCTCATAAAACACCACATCGAACCGAGGCCCTAAAACCTTCGCTATCCGCACCTTATCTTTAAGATCTAACACCGCTGGGCGCCTAACATCATACGCGTCATTACAGTAATGCTTAGACCCGGCCATATGGTCCCCCTCGGATGTTGAGGTTATCACCAACTCTTTATTATATGCCTCCATATACGCTTTTAAGCCCGTTAGCGTCCGCCTGATCTCAGGGTTTAATCTCGAAATATCAACCCCCGCCTTTATTAACATCACGACCCCCTTTCTTTCTCCTGCACCTTTTTAAAATGGATTATATTGCTCGCTGCCGCATTCAGGACAGACCGGAAATGGAAATATTGCATTAAAAATAGCCAACCAATAATACACCTCACCGCACGCCTCACATTTTACTTTTACCATCCCCATCCCCTTCCACTATTTCGTTTCGCGGGCACCCAACGCACCAGATATACGCGTTCCGGTAAGGACACTCTCTTTTTTTCCCCCAAATCGGACTCGGAAAATACCCGCAATCTGAATGATCAACGTCCCCCCCTTTATCCGTGCGCACCTTCCAGTTAGACATTAGAACTCTCCTTTATTGCCTCTATAATCCGCTTATGACACTCTGGGCACATCCTTAATTCATGCATCACGTTTATATCGACCGGTCCTTTACACGCATCACACGGCCGGTAGATGATTTCCGGCTCCATGACTCCCCGCAAGTGGTCACCCTCGCCGCCAGCGTCTGGCCCCCCGCGCAGAGATTTTTTCCAGTCTGAAACCCACATCCGGGCAACCTCTTTTGTCACACCGTGCTCGATGGCCATTTCAATTAGGTATTCTCTATGCCCCTTCTCCGAGCACCCTTGCAACTCCTCAGCCACGGACAGTGAGATCTTTTTCATATGGATTGCCCGCTGCATGCTCTCAGGCATCGTTAAGATGTCTTGCCGCCGCCTGACTACCCCTGGAGACTTACCCATGCGCCGCCCAATATCCTCAATCGTCATTTTGTGTTGTAAGGCCAGGTTTGTATAAATTACACCCTCTTCGAACGGGGTTAGGTCCCGCCGTTGTAGATTTTCACTTGCCCGTGCGAGAGAAACCGCCTCCGGGTCCATCGTTACGATTTTTGATAAGATGGTTTTTCTTTTGAGCCAACGCACCGCTAAAAACCGCCGATGCCCTGCAATAATCTCAAACCGACCACCCGTATCGTTCACCACGATCGGTTGTAAAAGTCCTTGCTCTTCAATTGACCGTGCAAGCTCCTCGATCTCCTCAACCCTGATCTCCATCCTAACGATATCCCCAGGGGGATCAATTTCACTTAATAGTAACTGTTTAAACCTATTTTGTCTTGTTTTTACCAAAGTCAATCCTCCTTATTTTAAGCTTACCATTCTTAGTTTGGCTAATCCCTACATACTTACAATCAATAAACCCTCCCTTTAACGCGAATTTCAGTGGGATTGTTAAACTGGTTTGGTTCCCACTCCGCCGTACTTTCATTATTATTTCTTCCATGGCCTTTATGGTAAAGACTAAAAAACTATTGTCAACCTTTTTTTTTCCTCTTGAGAGAAAAAACCTTTAGGCTGATATTTCTCTGGCAGTTAAACCATCACCCGCGAGAAGTGTCAACCCCCTCTCTCTTCCCGTGTGCAACATCTTGCACAATAACATACCCTACGGGAAGAATTAAGAGATTAAAGGAAGGGCTGACGCCCGCCAATTGAATAAAAGCAAGGGACTGAAGGAAGGGCCTGCGGCCACCAATCCAATACTCACTCCGAGTATTAGATATAAGCCGTATTTACACTATACTACGACCATTTATTCTTTAAAAGACCCACTTAGAGAGGTTAGGCAATATTCATGCCAAAATACCGCCCTTTCTACTTATTTCTCTTAATTATTTTAATACAACCTGGCGCCGATCGCAGATTTTATCTACTTTTTAGCTTGCAAAAGACATATAACTGTTCTACACCTTAAGATCTTAATACTTTTTATATGGAGGTAGTACTTATGAAACTAACACGTAAAGCGCTCCCAATCCTTCTTACCCTTAACAAATTAAACAAATTCCACAACAGCCTTTATTGTTACCCATCGCAAAACAAACTTTTAGACCTTCTTTCTAAATTTACCTCTTTAAAGATATCGCTCCGGCAGTTGAATTATGACCTGCAGAACCTCGAATCTCATGGACTTATCCTAAGAATTCGTCGACATAGGCGAACTAAACACCATGGAATCGAGTTTCGCTCAACTTTATATAAAATAACCATAATAGGCTACAACCTACTTCTCCGTGGTAATGTTATAGCTTATGGCACTTTTAAAGCAATAGTAAACATTATTAAACAGGCCCTTGCTAAACAAGAACGCCCACCGATTATAGAGACCCGGAAGTCAGGCCTTGAAAAGCTGTCAGATATTATGGGGCGCCTTGATACAGCTTTTCTTTAAAACACCCCAACCGCGCCTTTCCAGATTTTTGCACACGGGACCCCGCGGCACCCTCTCGCTCTTTTTCCACCCGATTTCGCCAAAAGACCTCCTCATCACCACTTTTTTTCTCATTTCTTCTTGACTTCCTATTTTAGTATGTTTATTTTCTATTTATCTTTATCCTTATCAATTAAGAGACCGTAAACCTATAATTTATAAAAGGGAGGCAAATTATCATGGCTGAGATAAAATCTTTAGCAACAATCCGAGACAAATGGACGCGCGTCACGCCAGGTCGAACCGAAGATTATAAATTGGGGATCCAGAACCCCAGGAGAGATTGGGCAGACGAGACCCTCGCCGGTGAGGACAATTGGAAAGCCGGTGTCGATAAGGCCGCAGCCCAGGGATTGTTTGGGAAGGGAGTCACGGACGCGGGTACGAAGAAATGGCAGGATAAAGCCCTTAAGAAAGGCCCTGGCCGTTTTGCCGAGGGTGTTTATATTGCCGGCCCCGACTATGAAAAAGGATTCGCTCGCTTTCACGCCGCAATTGAACGCGTCGACTTAGGGCCGCGTTTCCCGAAAAGAGATCCCCGTAACCTCGAGAGGGTTAAGCGGATTGTTGATGCACTTATCACCGAGAAGGTTGGAAGTTAATACTTTTCTTTGGATCTCACACAAGATCCGCGATATCCGGCAGCTCTTGGCTATACCATATGTTGTGGCCCCTCCAGGAGGATCCGCGCGGGCACACCACAATATATGGTAAAAGGAGGTTTTTTTATGGAAGTTGCGTTGCCCTATATTTTACCAACCCTTTTGTTGATTTCGGAGGCCCTTTCGTTAATCCCACGCCTTAAGTCCAATGGGATTTTCCAGTTAATTTATAACGCGATCAGATGGTTTGCCACGAAACCCACACCAACACCCAAAAACGGAGGTTAATGTTATGAAATATCGCGATAATGAGCTTTACCATGATTTAGGTTTGGATGACTCCGGGACTAAAATCATAGACCTTAATTTCAACGACCCATTAAGCGCCATCTCTTTTCTTTTTTACGGTAAAAATGGCGCGACGCACAATAAACAAAATGCCATGCACGACATTGTCACTAAGATTGAAATTGTTGACGGTAGTGATGTTTTGCTTTCCGTGAGCCTAAAGGAGCTCCAAGCCCTCCACGCCTACCAAACCGGGCATTACCCGTATTCACTGGCCTACGAAGGCCCCGATCAGGACTCAAAGGACCATGTCACCTTATTTTTCGGTAGGTGGTTATGGGATACGTTATACTACATGGACCTTTCGAAGTTCTCGAACCCACAACTCAAAATCACGACCGAAGAGGACGTGATCCGGGCCATGGGAGCCACCGGCTTCCTTTCAGGGTCTCTCGACGTTTCCATTGTCGCCCACCTTATGGAAGATGAAGCGCTTGTTTCCCAGGGGTTCTTGATGAATAAGGAAGTTTACAGCTTCACGGCCGGAACCTCCGGCAATGAATATGTCGAACTCCCACGCGATTACCCTTACGCCTCCCTTATGCTTCATAGCACGATCGGAGGTTCGGACATCCACGAGTTAATCTCAAACCTTAAGCTTTCCTGTGACGCCGACAAGTTCGTGCCTTTTGACCGTAGCGGGAAGGATCTGTCAGAGTCCTATGAGCAGCGGCACCCGCCCTTTACCATGCGCGCTGTCTTTTTCCGGAAAAACGCGGAAACAATACGCTTTCCACTTTACTATAACCCCCGTGTCCTTATGCTTCCTTACACCACGCCCAGGCTTTTAGGGCATACTTTTTGTTGGAGTGGAAACATAGGCCTTGCCCTCGCCGATCATGGCGGATCTGCCGTTACAAGCGAACAGAGTATTGACGCTCAGATTTTTGGCACGGATCCCCATTGCTCGATTCAACATCAATTCGGGATCTTCAATGATCCTGCAAGCTATTTCGACCCGACCCTTTGGAAGGAAGTCCAGTTAGTCTTAACGCAAGCCGCCGCTGGAGCCGTTAAGGTCGTATTGCAACAAATGCGCCCATTTGCTTAATTCCCAGGCTATAGCCGCCCATTGATGGAGGTTATACTTGTGGATTACTTGACGACGATCACCACGGAGCACTCAACGTTTACCCGCTCCGCTCCAAAGCGTACCGTTCTCGAGCTGACCAGAGGCCGCCTGTCTGGAGGTTGGATCTATTTCCCCTCCGGACCGGCCGGCCTACTACACGCTATTATTCTTCGGGCCAGCCACCAACTTGCCCCGGTCGATCGCGAACAAAGCTACCGCCTTGACGATGTGATCGCAAACCTTTCCATTGGATATGATCTCGAACAGCCACCCTTCCAGGTCACAGTTGCCACCTGGAATGATTCAATCATTTATGACCACACCTTGACCGTTTCATTGACGTTAGATCCATTTTTTGGTAAACCGCCTAAGCGTACCTTTTTATCGTCATTATTCCGAAATTCTATTTTTAACAATAAACCTTTAAAAATGGAGCCGCCAGGTCAACAAGGAGACCCGTCGACCTTTTAACCCAGGCAACACTATGGCTGAAAAACAGGATTATACTAAAGACAAGGGTGACACCGGAGACACGGGAGACACCGGACCGGCCGGACCCGATGGACCGACCGGCCCCGAAGGACCCCCGGGCACAACCGTTTGGGATGATATCACCGACAAGCCGGGCACTTTTCCACCTGAGGACCATTCGGCTGATCACGAAAACGGAGGAGATCAAGAGGTTTCGGTTTTGGGCCTATCTGGCGAGCTTGCGGATCCCCAAAACAGCACCATCTTAAAAGTCGCAGGCCTTTTTGAGCGGCTTGCCACTTTATCCGTCGCTAATTGTGTAATGCGAGTCTCCCCTAGTATTAATAATTGGATCTCTATTTGTTGGAGCCCAGAGCTCTCCCTTTTTGTCGCAGTATCCCTTAGTGGTCACATTGACCGCGTCATGACCAGCCCAACTGGGGCTGTTTGGACAGCCCGGACGACACCCAATGATAATAATTATATTGCTGTTTGCTGGAGCCCAGAACTCCCCCTTTTTGCGGCCGTTTCAAACACTGGCGTCGGCAACCGTGTCATGACCAGCCCCAATGGGATTAATTGGTCCGCCCAAACATCGATTATTGATAGTGGTTGGGCCGCTATTTGTTGGAGCCCAGAGCTCTCCCTTTTTGTCGCCGTCGCATACACTGGAAGCGGTAACCGTGTCATGACCAGCCCAAATGGAAGTAATTGGACGGACCGCACAGAAGCAGCAGCCTTAAGTTGGAGGTCTATTTGTTGGAGCCCAGAGCTCACCCTTTTTGTCGCCGTCGCATACAGCGGAACCGGCAACCGTGTCATGACCAGCCCAGATGGAAGTAATTGGACATCCCAAGCGTCAGCCGCCGACAATGAATGGAGGTCTGTTTGTTGGAGCCCAGAGCGCTCCCTTTTTGTCGCAGTATCTGTTACCGGTATCGGTAACCGTGTCATGACCAGTCCAAATGGAACTACTTGGACATCCCAAGTGTCACCAATTGATAATGACTGGGAGGCTGTTATCTGGAGCCCGGACCTCGCCCGTTTTATCGCCTTGGCAAAGGCGGGCGTCCGGTCTTTTCTGATGACCAGCCCTGATGGAATTACCTGGACCCCCCAACCCGTGCCGCTCTTACTTTCGTGGCGCTCATTAGCATGGAGCCCGGAATTGCGCGCGTTCGCGGCCGTCGCGTACGCCGATTCCTTCGACACAATTATGACGTCTTTATATTATTAAGTTTCAGGAGGAGGTAAACTTATGTTTTACGTATTTAGAGAAGTGATTTCGACCGCCGACATCATCACCGCTAAAATCGAACGTAAACTGGACCTTATTTCCGGTGTCATACACCAGGTTGATGTTTTGTTTGAGGACGGATGTGAGCATGAGGTCCACGTCCAAATACTCCACAGTAATACTCAGTTATGGCCCTCTAATCAGACCCGCTCTGACGGGACCCCGAACACGTTGACCGGTAATGCGACCGTGGTTTCGTTTCGAGAGTTTTACGAGTTAAAGCCCGGAGTTACCGATTTAACGTTGTTAGTCTGGGGTGATGGCACTGTTGATGATAAGCATGTCGTTGTGCAAATAGGCTTACTGCCCAAGCGAGTTTTACAGCCTTTAAGTTTTGAAGAGTTGTTAGCCGCGGCCACTGGAGTCCGATAATGCGCCCAGAGTACAGGAAAGACTACGCGCGCTTAACCGCCGAGATGTTTGCCTTTTACCCGGGATGGTGTAAACAAGTCTTTGCATTACGATTAATGCATATGCTTTGCCCTTCACTGCTTACCAGGCGCTTGCCGGGCTCATGGTGGAGATTGATATCAGATCCAGACGATCCTATCACCCCCCCGGCACCGCCTGGACCACCTACGCCGCCACTTCCGCCCGGACCGCCTAAACCGCCAGAACCGCCAGGGCCGCCAGTTCCGCCCGGGCCGCCAACTCCGCCGCCCCCTGAACCACCTGAACCGCCCGAGCCGCCTGAACCGCCAGAGCCGCCAATTCCGCCCGAGCCGCCAATTCCGCCCGGGCCGCCAACTCCGCCGCCCCCTGAACCACCAGAACCGCCCGAGCCGCCTGAACCGCCACTTCCGCCCTGGCCACCGCCGCCCGGACCACCTGAACCACCTGAACCGCCAGAGCCGCCAATTCCGCCCGGGCCGCCAACTCCGCCGCCCCCTGAACCACCTGAACCGCCCGAGCCGCCGCCGGTACCGCCGCCGGTACCGCCTGAACCACCTGAACCGCCAGAGCCGCCAATTCCGCCCGAGCCGCCAATTCCGCCCGGGCCGCCAATTCCGCCCGGGCCGCCAACTCCGCCGCCCCCTGAACCACCAGAACCGCCCGAGCCACCCAAGCCGCCTAAGCCGCCTGAGCCCCCTAAGCCGCCTGAGCCGCCATGGCCGCCAGACCCTGCAAAGCCGCCACTCCCCCCAGGTTGGGACCCGGGCGAAATTCCCACTGTAGAAGATCCGGACGCCCCGCCACCCGGTGACCCTTTGCCGGATAATTTGGAAGGAGAGTTCCCAGACGATTACCCAGGGGATGGCCCGGTCTCCGATGGCCCTGGCATTAAACCATGGCAGTCCCCCATAATACCCCACTCCCAAAAACCTAAACCAATCGCCTTTTATTGGGAATTTTGGGGGGCCACCCTTTGTGCTAATCACCTATGGCGGCTTAGACTTCCAGGAGGCGATTATATCGCATGTCCGTCGCTCCCATCTTTTGGTGGAGGCCTTTCAGTTAATATTATTTCCGGGGCGCTCCAGTACTATACATCCAGCTCCGGTGATTACTCTTTTGGAGTACTCAAATGGGATAAATGGGCGTCGGGCGAAGTCCAACCAATTATCGGCGACCTCCTTATTAAATTCTCCTTCTCAGGATCGCCCGGCAACGAAAACGACCGGGTCCTTTTAAAACTATCCGCCTCTAATGGTAAGACCGTCTTGTTTTATCTCGCTTACGGGGATAATATTGAAATGGGGGGGATTAAATACGCGTTATCCGACAATGGAGGTGAAGCTCAAACCATTTCGCTCGCTTCCTATGGCCTGTCAGGTTTTATTGAAGTTATCCAGTTTGAGTCTGTGCAATTTGCATCATCCTTTCAGTTGGATTTGGATTACTTAACTTTTCCGGCCACATTATAACCACTAATCTGGGAGATTACGCGCGTATGATCACTTTTGCACAATTACTCCTGATCCTTTCCCCTGTTATCCTGGCTATGTTTTTTTATATTATTAGGATTGAAAGGACCTTGGTCCGGATCTCAACCGAACTTAAAACGCTTAAAGAGGCTCTCGCTTAATGCCGACTATTTTACATAAATCTTTTTCCCTTTCTTGGCGTGGAAAACCCCCCCATATGTTGGCCACAGACGTCCCGGTTTGGTATCGATTTCTCGATTCTCATCAAATTGAGTTTCAAGACCTTCATTATGACTGTCTGTTAGGAGCTCCCGCCCTGGCCCCGGAGGAAGAGTTAGACCCTCTCAGAAAAATGTGGAGGTTTAATATTTCAAAACGAGCCGACGTTATCGCAGTCACTCCCGCCCACGTTTGGATTATAGAGGTCGCCGACGATCCGGGTTTGAGAGCCCTCGGCCAATTACACGTTTATCATTCCCTTTGGTTACAGGATCCGGTGATAAATCTTCCCGAACGTCTAATATTGGTTTGTGAGCGTATCGACCCACACCTATTAGACGCCGCAATTCAACACGGTGTGACAGTTTACGTTATATAGCCCGACCTATACCCTTAACCGCCCCTTTTTCGTCGATCCTCGTGGCCCTCAGGGATCCGGACCACCTTAAACCGTCTTTTAGGTTAAAATATGCCCGAATGGCACGCACCTTTCCATGGACCAAAGGTTCCGACCAAAGAATTTCTCAAACAGAGGGACGAATACGTTAAGAAATACGGTTACCGGTATAGTATACCCGGCTTTGACGATGTTATTCATCTCCCCTTCGAAGACGCCATCACCCATGCTGAGGAAAGAATATGGAAGAGAAAAGCTTTTTCTCAACTTGCCCCGGGAAGATACCGAGAAATCCAGTACATGAAGGCTCAACGCAAAAGGCGGTACCTTGATATGCTCGGATCCCCACAACCCGAAATCTTCCAGGCCCGGGGATCCCTTCTCGGAGCTATTGACGATTGCCAGGACGCCATATCAACCCTTTGCGCGTTAGGCTCTATTCTCATTAGGGCGCTCCCCCGCGCTCTCGGTAAAGTTCTCATGGGGCCAGTCTCCTGGCTTATGAGCGCGGCCGAGCTTATGAATATGGCCACCCAACACCTCGCCCCCGAACAGCGGCTTGTCTCCCAGAAGAGACTCCACGACGCTGTAACCCAAGACAACCCCTTCTCGAAAAAAGCCAGGGCGAAAAATATTAAAAAAATCGCCAAAGGCGGATTTTCTTTTGGTAAGGCCCTTGAGGTTGCCCAGGTTACAAAAGACATTTTCGGCATCGGTATCAATCTTGGCGCTTTGATGAACCTCCCTTTGGATATCATCACCGGCGCGGCCAGGGCAACTTTAGGTAAAGCCGTTAAGGTTAATTACCCGGTACCCGATTTCGAGGTGTGGGCAAACCGTATGATCAAGGCTGCAAAAAGCCTTATCCTTGTTACCGGTGAACCGCCCAACCCCAACGCCGCCGACTGGTCTCGATATTTGATATTACATAACCTTATCGGCCAAATGGCCACGCCTGAAAATCTTCCGTGGGATCCCTATGATGCCATTAATGAACCCGCCCACGTTGAGATCGAAGCCCCTAGGCCAACAAATATTTTAACCTTGGAAGTCATCGATGAGATCGACCCTGGAGGCCGCGAGGCCATTATGTGGCCTAAGACCGGGAAACGCTGGTCGACGTCCAACGATATTGCCCTTGCCTCCGCCCCGGCCATATCGACGTCCTATCAGACGTACTGCCATAATAATCGCCGCAACTGGACCGGATTCGTCGCTGCAGCGAACGCGACCCAGGGAACCTTCCTTGCCCTTGAGAACGCCTGCGGGCCGGGCACAATAGAGTACGACTACACCGCGAGCTGTAAGATTAATCACGCCCTTTTAAACGCCAACCTCCACTTCCCCCAAGACCTCTCCCCTTCACAGCGAGCCCGGTTTCTCTCCTGGATTGAAGCCCACGACGCGGCCGGCACGACGCCAACCCTCCCGGAGGTCGTTTTCTTTGCGAGGGCTGTTTGTGGCTTCGAGTTCTTTGTGGGTCCCTATCCCTCATCAATCCGCTTTAAAGCGTTTGGTAAACAGCAACCCACGGAATATACCGGTATTTTTGCCAAGCCAAAAACAGAGACATTCCCGGAAATCCCCAGGGCGCTTTTAGAACAATGGAAAGATTTTCCTTACTCACCAAAACCAACCGAAAAACTTTCCACCGAGAAAAGCTAAAACGGTTTTCCTTTGTGCACCTCCGGCAAAAAGAGCCCTTTAGAACATTTATTTGCAACTATTTTGTTGAACTCCCCAAACCCTTAAAAAACCTAAAACTATCGATTTTCCAAGACCCTCTGTTTTTTTCGAGATTTAGGCCCTTTTTGACCCCTTTTTTTGTCTTTTTCCCGTCATGTTCCGTGACCCTCCTTTTTCACGTTTTTTTATAAGGAATAACACCAAAGAGGTCGGGCTTCCCCCTTCGAGGGAGCCCCGCCCTTACCCCCCAGGAAGGGGACGCGCGGGGCTCCCTCGACCCGCTATTCGCGGGCCAGGGGGAAGCCCGACCTCTTTGGTGTTATAAACAAAAACATATAGGTGCCCTCTCACCTAAATGTTTTATTAAAGCCCTTTTAACAACCCTACAGCCGCAACCCCGCAGCCTTCGACCACAAAAAAAACGGGGACCTTTCGGTCCCCGCCTTCACCCTGCCACCCTTTACACTCCTATTCTTTATTCACCCCCTTTCTCTACCGTCTCCGCATCAATAACCGTCTTCGACACAGTTACCCGCAGCTCCGTTCCAACAATTTCTTCCTTTTGCTTTTCCCAACCAAAACCTCGAGTTAGGTTTAACAGCCGCTCAACCTCCATTACAACAGTCATCGCTAATGACATTTTCAAACCCCCTTTTTAATAGAATTTAATCGTTTACACCCCAGGTGGGAAATCAACCTGAAAAGGCTAAAAACCCTTTTCAGGTCGTTTTCCCCCTCAACTGCACCCACCTTTTCAAACACCCCATCAACTATTTCCTCAGCAATGTCAACCATCCTATTTTTTCCAATCATGCTTACCCCCCTTTTTTTGTTTCCTTAATTGTGGCCGGGTTGCCGGGAACGATGGGCCACCTAAACCGGTGAAAAGGTCGCTCACCATCCCCGGCAGTTCGGTGAAAAACATAGACGCTCTTCCTATAGAGACGGAAGGGCCTCCACGTTTTTTGACAATCATAATATGCCCGCTGCTTATGCGCGTACCGCCGGATCATGTTCTATGTGCATTTTGGAATCATACTCCACTACGTCAAAGTCTTCACCCACATCCCGCCG
>Ga0114923_10002424_pt1 | contig 12653 bp, 6 predicted proteins | sample SumtaG_FD_89578 | JGI IMG/M metagenome (GOLD analysis project Ga0114923, IMG submission 89578) | Deep subsurface microbial communities from Indian Ocean to uncover new lineages of life (NeLLi) - Sumatra_00157 metaG | ecosystem: Environmental > Aquatic > Marine > Oceanic > Sediment | place: near... | reverse complement strand
GTTTGTAAGAGAACGATTGGTATGGCGGGGCGGGAAATACAAAAACCTATGAATTTATCGGTTAAGTTATTTTTTACTGAAGGCGGTAAAGTTTTTCCTGTTTATTTAAGTTTATAAAGAAGAAGGCGGCCCGACCAATTAACTGGCTTCTAAATATTTTTATATAAGAATTATTTATGTAACAAGTTAAGTTATCGGTCGTATGTGGTTTGCGGTTTGGTGGTTAAATTTTGAATATAGGTTGTCGTTAAATTAAGTAGTGTTGCAGATAACAGGTAGTATACGCTAATCCGTTAAATCCATGCAAATTCAGCCGATTCTCAACATCTTCCGGCGATGTTCGTACATCCATGTTATTCATCGCCTCCCAACATCCATGTTTCCGGCGATGTTCGTACATCCATGTTATTCATCGCCTCCCAACATCCATGTTTCCGGCGATGTTCGTACATCCATGTACATTGCAGCCCACATCCCATCCATGGGCATCATGTTAATATATCTTTTCTAATCTGTGTAATAATTTTACGGTTACAAGTTAGTGTTGCTCCATTGATAGTAGAAGACTTAGTCGATACATTTAATATACATCTATGCATTGAACCGGAATTGATAGATTGACCTAATGTAGAAGAAATTTAAAAGTTAATATTATAAAATTGATTTATGTCTTATAATAGCTAAAATTATAAAGAGCAGGTAGAAGTGACAGTCTATGTAATAATCATGATTTCCATATCAATCTTAGCTATTCCAGTATCTGTAATAATATATACGAAATAAAAACAGGGTAAATAAAATATTTCAGAACCTGGCAGCAGAGCTGGATTTAGTATATAAAAAGGGAAATATATATAATGGCCCGAAAATATCAGGTAGGTATAATGAGTTTTATATAAGCATACAGCATAGCTATGGAGCTAAGAATAAACAGCCTGCAAATAATTTTCTTATACGGCTGAATAAACAATTTCATTCATTTAGTATTACTTTTGAAAATACTTTTTCTAAAATCAAGAGTGCTTTTGGAAAGAATGATATATTAACTTATGATAATAATTTTGATAATACGTTTTTTATAAAATGCTCAAAAAAATCGGAAATGATAAGTTTGCTAAACAACAAAGTTAGATGCACAATAAATAAAATTTTTTTAAATATAAGAAAAAAATCATTCTCCTTTGAAATAATTGAAAAAGGAATAAATGTGGAATTAACACATCATCCGGATAGTATTTATTATAAATTAAATTGTTTTATAAAGCTTGCCGGATTATTATGTAGGAAGGGTACTGTAAAAGAGCATTTATTAGAAAATTTCTATGATGAAAAGGAGCCTTCTATACAGTTAAATAATGAGACCTCATTATTTACCAGTTTTAGTGATTTTGTAGAAAAAGAAAAAATACTGGAAGATGCTCTTAATCATCCTTCTGCAGAAATAAATCTCCTTGCTTTAGAAAACAAAAAAAATATAAAACTGGATGAAATAGATTGTATCTGGAAAAAGGCAGATGACAAAGTAAAACTGGAATTACTCGAATTATTCTTAAAAATTAAGAATAGTGTAAATCAATTAATTAAATATTATTCTGATGCTGATGAACTTGAGATTAAAATTAAAATATTAAATATAATGCAAATAGTTGGTTATAAAATTGTAAATAAATTTTTATTGGATAGAATATTTTCTGTAGAAGAAAATCAGGTTAAATTAACAGCTATTCATGCTTTAGGTACCTGCGGAACAATAGATGAAATTGAACATTTGTTAAGTATTAACCATATACTATTAAAAAAAGCGGCAAAAGAATCTGTTTTAAAAATCCAGTCCGGACTGGGGCCTGCAGAAAGAGGTTCTTTATCTATTTCTAAAGAAAATTCCCAGGAGGGAGCTTTAAGTATAAATAATGATGAAACAGGCGGATTAAGTATAAATAATGAAGATCCTGAGGCAGAAGAATGAGTAATAAGAATAGAATGAGAAAGAATACAAGCTTTAAGATAAATATATTAGCATTTACTGCATGCTTTTTATGGTCAACCGGATTTGCAGGTGTTAAAATCGGATTAAACTATATGCCGCCTCTGCTTTTTGCTGGAATAAGATTTATGCTTGCGGGATTAATGCTGCTGCCTTTCTGCGGCAACCTTAAAGATTATTTTAAAAATGTTACAAAGAACTTAAAGCAGATAATTTTACTTGGCTTTTTTCAGACTTTTTGTCTTTATTCTCTCTTTTTTGTTGGTATGACTTATATATCAGGTGCATTAGGGGCTATTGTTGTAGGATCATCACCTTTAATTGCAGCAGTTACATCTCATTTGTTATTAAAGGATGATAAGTTGAATCTAAAAAAGCTCTTTTTCATTATATTCGGGATTTCAGGAATTGTGCTTATAAGTATTACAAGACAGCCGTTGAGTATTTCAGGAACTAATGAAATATTTGGAATAGTCCTTCTGCTTTGTGCTATTGCTTCCTCTGCAATAGGTAATGTAATAGTATCAAAGAATAAAACACAGCTCAAATCATTTGTTTTAACTTCTTCACAGATGTTTTCAGGTGGATTGATGATCTTTATTTTATCTATACCTATCGAGAAATTTGAAATTACAAATTTACAGTTTGAGTTTTTTGCTATGCTCTTATGGCTATGCCTGGTTTCTGCTTCCGGATTTGCTATATGGTTTTATTTACTTCAAATTAAGAGTGTAAAGGTCTCTGAACTCAATATCTGGAAGTTTATGCTGCCTGTCTTAGGAGCAATTATAAGCTGGATGATTATTCCGGATGAAAGACCCGAGTTGTTTATAATAATCGGTATGATAATCGTTGGTTCATCAATATTACTATTTAACATAATAAGCAGAAAAGAGAAATAACCATATTTTGTTGATAATTTGTATTGATTAGATTAGAATTCTTATTAAATACCAAATAATGTGAGTGTTTAGTAAAATGGAAAATAAAGAGACAACTCAGCTTTCAGAGGAAAATGTGTACGATAGAGAAACAATTACTCCGGATGAATTTATAAAGGAATTCACTAAAGCAGTATCTGTAAAAACAAAGAAATTCCTGGTAAATACATTATTAAATACAGAACCGGATATCAAAATAGTTAAATTATTAAAAAAGCTTAAAATTCTGACAGATCAGAAACGCCTTCTAAAATTTTATGCAGAGATAAATAAAAACTCATCTATTTTAAAGAAGTTTTCCGTATTTAGTAAAAGCGCCGGTATAGATTCTAAAATAAAAAAAGAAGCTGAAAAAATATACAATAAAGTCACTATTAAAAACAGAAAAGGCAGAAAATTCGACGGCCTTATATCCGGTGATCTATCCTCTTATATTAGTAACAATGATCAATATGTTATAAATGAGCTTCTAAGGCGTATAAGCAGTATTTCAAGCAGCCATCCATTAAAAAAGGTATATTCCGGTTTTATTTCTAATCTGCAGTTCTCTTTTAAAATAATTCATTCAATTAAAAACAGCGGAATAAGTATTGGAAATATTGAGCAATTGCTAAAGAATAATGAAAAAGAACTACTGAAAGAAGGCATGCGTACAGTGCTGTTAAATACATTTTCTCTTGATAATAAATTTGGAAATTATATAGAGAAAATAAAGGAAATAATTTCCGGATTTTCAAGGAAAACTGATAATAAAATTGTAGATGAATCAGGTATTTCTATATTAAAAGAAATTGAAAATGAGAAAAACATAGATATATTTGCAGAAAAAGCGGACAGCATATTAAGTGAAAACCTGGAGTATTATGATCTGATAAACCGTAATTATGAGAATCTTTTAAATGAGCCGTTATTGCTCATTTATAAATCTCTGAAATTCCCAATTAACAGGGAGGCTTTCAGGAAATGGGTTGAAGATACTCCGGTGCTATACGATTATTCCGGAGAATTTAAAAAGAGTATTGATACTTTAAAAATAAAAATCGAGAATAATGAAATAGTTGTACCGAAAAATTATGAGGATCTGATAACAATAATTTATAGTTTAGATGTATGCTTTACTAATAAATATAAGATTTTATCTGAAATATCTAAAAAGTATGAAAATGCAGAACCACTTAAATACTGTCTCAAAAACATAAAGGATGTTCAATACAAAATTGAAAGTTCATGTGTAAATATATTAATTTCCTCTATAAAGAATATTTTTTCCAGATCAGAACTTGAGGAATTGTTTACAAAAATAATGAATAAAGTTGAAAGCAGGGTAAAAGAATACAAGGAAATATTTAAAAAGAATACAGATAAATATTTCAGCAGCAGTAATCCACAGATGATGAAAATACTCAGATTGATAAGAGATAATATTTCCGATGAAAAATATTTAGATATAAATTTAATACTTGAATTAAATAAAATTGCAGACAATAGAAAACAGCTTTTCAGGATCATGAAATTATCCAATTTTTTTGTTGCTTATTATCTGACAATTAACTGCAGGTATATAATTATTAAATTAAAGAAGTATTTTAATTTTATTTTTAAAGCAAATAATGTTTTTTTAAAGAACAAACTCAGTAATTCTACTAAAGAGGAAATTTATAATTTTTGTGTTAAATATAAAAAGGAAAAGGATTTTCAAATTGAGAAATTAAAGACATATCTGCAATGGGGTATAAACGAACAGAAAATAAGAAATAAGCTTTTAGAAAAAATGAATGTAAATATTAAAGAAAATTATATACTGGAAATTAACAAATATAAAGTATACAGCGCAAAGCACAGCAATAATTATTTTATAGATATAAGAGATAGCGAAGGTAAATCACGGTTTAAAAGAAAACTTAAGAGCATAAACTCATATCTCGATTTTTTAAATTCAACAGATAAAGTATCAAATTTAATAGCACTTAATACTCAGCAGTTTAAAATACTCTATCAGTATGCTCATTTAAATACTATTTCAGTACTTAAAAATTATATTGATTTCAAAATTAAGCTTTTAACTGAATCGATATTAAATACTCCGGCATATGTTATCAAGGAAGAATATGAAAAATCAGGATTTAATAAAAGTTTCATAAATGAAAAAATAGCTTTTTGCGAAAAAGAAATAGAAACAAGAAGAAGTTTTACGCTTGAGCTTACAAGCGAACAATCAGATAAAGATGCTGAGGATAAAGAAATATTAGCAAGAATTGGTGCAGAGTTGAAAGGCCAGGAAGAATGCATACAGCGGATACGGAAATATTTACAGGAACTTAAAAGTTATGGTGATAAAAAAGGTTCTGAACATGATGCTGATACCAATCAGGCAGCGGAGATTGCTGCAACAGAAATCAATGATAGCGTTTCCGGAGAAAATATAAAGTCTTCTGAACCGGATACTGGGATAACAAAAGAAGATATTTATGAAAAGTCTGAGGAGTTAGCAGCTGATACAGGCTCTGAAGAAAAAGATCAAGATAATTTTCCTGCAAATGAAATCAGGGAATCCTTTGAAAAAGAAATGAATGAAGCAGATTTGAATGAATTAGAGAAAAATGCTGATGATATTATTGAATCAGTTGAAATGGATGAAACAGAGGAATATAATGAAGATGAGCTTTCTGAAATATCAAGAAACATAGAAGAAATATCGAGTACTGTACAGTTTAATGCAGAAGAAATATTTAAGACCTTAGAAGGCAAAGATGAAAACGCTAAAAGTGAATTGCTGGCAGAAAGCCTTGATAAAATACAGGACGAATCAGAAAAGCTCGACACTGCTTTACTCATGCTGATTAAATCGTCTGCAAAACTTATCATAGAAAAAACAAAAGATATGTTAAAAAATACTAAAGTAGATAAGTATAAAATGCTTTTGGCGTTATACGATGTTCTTGACAGTAAAAATGATTATGAACTAAAAATAAAAATACTTGATGAGTTCTGCCGGCGTCTTGAAGAGAAGCATCCAAAAATATATCTGCAGTTGAAATACCTGCTTAAAATTCAGCGTGAAAAGATATTGCAGGAAAAAGCATTAAATGGGAAAAAGATTTCTGAAATCTGGGGAAATATTAATGAAATTGAAAACGTAGAAGATAGAGTAGAATACTTAAATAATTTACTTAAGGATGATAAATGGAAAAGCTGCCATGCTTCTATTAAGAGCATAATTAATGGATTTATTACTACAGATATTAAAGAACTTTTTGAGCAGGCAGAAGATCTTCCTGCTGGCGAACAGCTTGATATTCTGACTAAAATAAATAGCTTCAGGGATGATTTTAAAAATAATAATGAAATTGCGCAGGAAATTTTGGTAAAAACGCTGGAACTAAATGCAAGAAAAAAATTTATATTAGAGCCTGGAAAAAAAGTATTTAGTTCCGATACTCTGGATTTGTTTACCATAGCTGGAAATGATGCAAAGGATTTATTAAGTAGTATCGATCTTGCAATAATACAGGCAGAAGAGGAAAGTGTAATAAATGAGTTTAAAGAAAACAATATTTCTGAAGAGATAATTAACCAGTACAGGCAGAAAGTAGAAAAGAAAAAAGAGAGGTTATTTCTGGAAGAAAAGCCTGAACAAAAAACTGCAAAAACAGAAAAAATAATTAGAATTCCAAAGATAAATGGATTAAAAGACGCGCAGAGATTTTTAGGCTTCGCAGCCGGCCCGGAAGAAAAAAAGATTATTGGAGATTTAGAGGATTTACTTAAAGATAATAAAATATCCGAAGCAAATAATTATATTAAAACAAAAGTATACTGGGAATGCGCAAAGGTTAAAGATTATAGAAAGATGTCCAGGTTGTTATCAACTATTCAGGATAATAACTTAATTAAACACAGTAGTGAATTGAATGAACAGGTAGAAAATTATGTTCAGAGTATGGAACCTGTAATAATGGAGAATGCAAAAAAACAGGTAGAAGAGTTAAGGCAGAAAGCAAGTACCGAGTCTCTACAGGTAGTAGAAGAGAATTATGAAGAACAAAATGATGAAGGTGAAAGCCGAAATTTAACTATTGATAATATATTTAATAGTTTTGAGAAACTTGTTTATTTTAAGGATCCAATGAAGATTGCAGATGAAAGCGGTTTATCAGAAAAGGATATGAAAAAACTTCCGCAATTAATAGATAAACATCAGCATGAGGGAGGATTTATTTATCTGCCGGGACATAAGGAAGTTCTCGGTGTAGGAAAACTAAAATTTATTATAGAAAAAGCGTATATGGAATATTCAGAAAACCTGCCGATCGACATAGATATAGCCAAAGTTAAAGAAGCATGGAATATAGTAAGAAAACAGAAAGAACTAATCTATCAATATGAAATGCTTGGTGTAGAAAGTAAAGAGGAAAGAAATGAATTGTATAAAATGCTGCAGGTTTTAACTAAACCGGAAGGAGCAACAATAAGCAAGAATATAAGGCCAGTGAAACGCGCGCCTATAGAGAAAGAAGAAACTTTTAAGAAAAAAGAAATAAAAAAAGAAATAAAAAAAGAAATAAAAATAAATAGAGTAAAAAAAACAGAAGTGAAAAGAAGTAAGCTGCAGCCAAAAGTGAAAAAGCCGCAAATGAAAAAGATTTCTAAAAGCAAAGTGCATAAAGAATATAATCTGAAACTAAAAACACTTGTAGAAAAATCATATGCGCCTATTATTACAGATTATATTAAGAATATGTATAAAAACAAAAAAAGAAAAGATTTTGTTATGGTTTCAAACGGCAGACGGCAGTATTATACAAAGCCGGTATTAAAGAGTGTTGTTGAACAGATACTTAAAAGAGATTTTAAAGGAAAGAGTCATGGCCTATTACTCGATTCTATACAAGAAGATAAAAAACTTTTTGACTGTATTGTTAATGAATTATTTGTTGTTGAAAAGACAAAAAATGGTACTATTGCATATTTTCCAAAATGTTTGAAAAAATAGAATTCTATTTTAAATTAAGAGAAAAAAATGAATTGAATATGGAAACAAATGGTAAAAAAAATAGTTTTAAGCATTTTATAAATCATATCTCAAAAAAATATTTACTAATTAATATTATATTTTTTATTATACTATTAGGTTGTCAAAATATGAAAAGAAATACAAATTGGGTATTAATATGGAATGATGAATTTGAAAATGACAATATTGATTTATCCAAATGGGAGCACGAAATCAATGCATGGGGTGGGGGAAATAAAGAATTACAATATTATACAGATAGGCTGGATAACTCATATATAGAGGATGGATGTCTTGTAATTCAAGCCATAAAGGAAAATTATTCATCAACAGAAGGTACTCGTGAATATACTTCAGCACGTCTTCGTACAAAGTATATGGGAGATTGGTTGTATGGCCGTATAGAGGTTAGAGCAAAATTACCATATGGACAAGGAATATGGCCAGCAATATGGATGTTGCCTACAGATGAAGTATATGGTGGTTGGGCTGCAAGTGGAGAAATTGATATTATGGAATATTTGGGTCATGAAGCTAATATTGTATATGGAACAATTCATTATGGTGGCGAGTGGGCAAATAATGTATATTCTGGAATAAATTATTTATTGCCAGAGGGAAATTTTAGTGATGATTTTCATATTTTTGCGATTGAATGGGAGGAAGGAGAAATACGTTGGTATGTAGATGGAATTCATTATCAGACACAAACAGAATGGTATACATATAATGAAGATTATCCGGCTCCGTTTGATCAATACTTTCATATTATTTTAAATTTAGCTGTGGGTGGAAATTGGCCAGGTAATCCTGATGAAACAACTGTATTTCCTCAGAAGTTGTTTATAGATTATGTGAATGTTTATGAAAAAAGATAAAAAATATTTCTGCTTTTTTTGAATCCTCAGCTGGGGTGATGGCTGTGCCTATGGCCCTTTACTTTGCTTTGTGGATGTTGTCTGGTATGATACCCGGGCTGGTATATGTCTCGCCGCTGCTACTGACTTTTAGCCCTGACCCTGACCAGATGAACTCACTTGCAATTTCATTTATGAAAGGCGAGCCGGTGTTCTCGTGGATACCGCTGATCTCTACAGTGCTGCTTTGCATAATCTTTGTCACCGTATCGATCTTGCGCTTTAACCGTCAGGAGTTCTAGGCCATAAGGAGGTTCACGGTTATTTAATACTTGCGTGTTATATCATAATAAGCAGTATGAAAAATTATTTTCTGTTATCTTCTGTTATTAATATAGACTAAATATCACACCTTATCTATTGAAATATTTTGTCTAGTTTTATAGGCGCAGTATAGTATTTTTTATGAGATTTAAGTAGAACTGAATGACGAAAATATTGAAAAGTTGAAATGCTTGAAAAAGGTAAAAAACATAGTAATATATTATCAACTCCTTGTCGCACTTACAAAAATAAAGGTTGGATAAGTATAAGTGATTGGTTAGAGACGGATAAGAATAAAAATTAAATAGCCTTGCGAATTTAGTAGTAAGATTAATTCGAATTTAACTGTGTGCCGAATGCTCTAAGCCGCTTCTCAAAAGTCTCGAGCATTTTCCATTCTATAATCGGGATGTCTTTAATTATTTTATCGGATATAATATACATCAATGAATCCATTGTAGCTTTTGCGGTAAATAAACTTGATTCTTTTAAAAAAACACTTTCTTCTCCGTAAATACCTCCATTTGTAAGAGTATCCACAAGTTTGTTTTCAAGGTGAATCTCAATTGAGCCCTTTTTTAAAATGAATATTTTTAATTCATCGTCAACAGATAATTCTTCACCTGCCTTTACCATAATTAATTGCATACTTTTTGCGATTCTATTCTGAAGCATGCTGGATACCATTTCTCCGAAAAGCCAGGTGTTTTGTAAAAAAGCCTTATTTTTATTAATCCTTTTAAGATCTTCAAATTCAATGCTTCTTTGAATAAACTCATTATAAATTTCAGCTGGAATTTGTAATGTTCGTATATAGCTCATAGTTCTGTAAGTTCTCCGTTGTTTCTCATTCGCAAGTACAGCAGATTCTCCAAGTATAGAGCCGGAAGAAAGCATATTTCGGAATCCTGTTTTAGCATCTATGTATTCCACTACTCCATTTAAAATTAAATAGACATACTTTCCTTTTTCACCCTTTTTGATTACGATTAATCCTGCATTCAATGATAACACCGGACAATTAAGAAGCATGTTCAAGTCATGGGTTGGTGCATCCGGAAAATAATTTCTTAAATATTTGTGTGCCAGCCGCATTAAATAGTCCTGTTGAGCTGGAATTAAAATATCTTCCATTCCAAACGCGGCACTAGATCCGATTTCCTTCTGTGAATTGGTAATTTTTATTGAAGTATGGCTTAAAATTATTTTTTTTGAATTATCATTTATAAAGTCTTCTGCTCTGCCGTGTATAAGGCCGCCGCCAATGTCTATTTTCTTTAAATCTGTTTCTGTTAAAAGGTTCTCCAATAAATTCTTATAGATCTTTTTTGACAGATCTGTTTTATCCGGAGCATCAATTAGTATTCTTCTTAAGACTTCAAAAGAAGCAATGTCTGCTAAATGTGCATAAGTTTTATAGCCTCCTTCCCAGAACGTCCTGAAAAACAGGACACTTGTTTCAACAGGATGCGGTGAGAAAACTGGCTTAACCTCAAGGCCTTCTATATTATTCCATTTATTGAACTTTAAATCGTGTATTTCAAAAGAGCTTTTAAACCTGTCTTCTGAAATTGACATTAAAGCAGATAGTTTTTTTATTACAGAAGTTCTTACTAAAGGCGGCGCATAGTATTTAATTTTATGATCTGAGCGGATGAGGGATGTAAGCCCGGCAAAGTGATCATCGTGCGCGTGAGTATGAAATATACCTTCTATCTCATTAACACTTATTCCAAGTGCTGTAAGTGTTGTTAGAATATTGGGCCCCGTATCAATCAGGTAAATTTTCCCTTGAAATATTATAATACTTGACATGCATGGTCTGTTAACATCCCATCCGTCTCCTTCCCCGATATGTATAATAGAAAAATACTCTCTTCTAATTTTATGAAAACCAAGGTTAAGTGGAGATTCATAATTTTCGTCCGGAGCAAGATTAAGATCTACTGTTATTTTTTGATCTTTATATGTGAATTCGTAAATATTCAGTTCTTTTCTGCAGACATAAACACCGTCTCTAAGTTCTATAGAATCAGAATCTGTTTCCTTAAAATCGATTAACTCTTCTGTTTTACGTATTTTATTAAACGCGAATTTCATTTTAATTCGGAACATCTCTTCTGCAGTTTCAGAAGATATTCCTGTCGCTTTTATTTCCTCAGCAGTTGTTAAACCATAGTTTCCTCTGTAAATGTACTGGCTCTGGGCATATATCTGATTGGACAATCCAATTAAAATCGGTTTGATACCAGTATTATTAGGGTGTTTTGGAACTATCATGCCCTGCTTATATAACATTTGCAGAACAGGAAATTCCGCAAGATTGGATATACTTCCGTTCTGAATAGATATATCAGATAATAGAATCGCATTCGGGCCGCTTTCATAATTAATTCCATCTTTGACTTTTGGTATTATCAGGCCTCTTTTTGTAAGGTGTTTGACTATATCTGCAGGACAGGCGCATAAAATATATAAATCTGCTTCCGGTATATCTATCCAGTATACACCGGTTGTCACTTTTATTTTTTCCATTATTTTTTCCTAAATTTTTAACTACGTGTATATTAACTTATAATTTAGATAGAAGCCATAACAATTAGATGCTCATAAGAAAAAAGTTTTGTACTTAAATATTTTTCGCCCCTGTCCGGCAATATTAAACCAATATTACGGGAATCAATTTCTTTTGATATTTCCAGAGCAGCATGCAGGGCAGCACCGCTGCATAATTATTTTCTAAAATGATCAAAGCCATGTTTGATTTGCAGCTGCCTATTGTTCTTTTTTAAAAATATCCCTTCTGATTTAGAATGAATAGCTCCTATTTCTGTGAAATCTGTAAAAATATTTTTAAGTTTTTGTATATTTTCCTGCTTTATTGAAAACAGTATTTCAAAATCTTCACCACCGTATAATGCAAAATCATATGGATTTTTTTTTAAAAGTTCTGCAGTATAATAAGTATTTTCAGAAATTGGTATTTTATCGTATTCTATATATGCGCCTACATTACTGTTTTTACAGATGTGTTTTAATTCACTCCCCAGCCCGTCACTGATATCTATCATAGCATTAGCGAATTTTGCTATTTTCATGCCTTCCTTTGCAGTTCTTGAACATGGATTAAGATAATCATGAACATATCCCTGTTTTCCAGATTGTAGAAGATTTAATCCAGCTGCACTGCTGCCTAAAGTACCTGTAACACAAACAATGTCTCCTGGTTGTGCCATAGAACGTAACCGCAACAGTTTTTTGTCAACCATTCCCAATAAAGTCAGATTGAATACAAATTCTTTACCGTGTGTTGTATCTCCGCCAAGAAGAAGTACATTATACTTTTTAGCTGAATGATAAAGTCCTTTAAAGAAATCACTTATAAATACAGATTCTGTATTTTTTAATAAAGACATAGATAAAAATGAATATAGAGGAGTGCCTCCCATAGCAATAATATCTGAAACATTAACCTCTATCAGTTTTTTTCCAAGCTGATACGAAGTATACCATTTCAAGGAGAAATGGACATC
>Ga0114923_10002423_pt1 | contig 12655 bp, 7 predicted proteins | sample SumtaG_FD_89578 | JGI IMG/M metagenome (GOLD analysis project Ga0114923, IMG submission 89578) | Deep subsurface microbial communities from Indian Ocean to uncover new lineages of life (NeLLi) - Sumatra_00157 metaG | ecosystem: Environmental > Aquatic > Marine > Oceanic > Sediment | place: near... | reverse complement strand
GTCCAACACGAGCCTCTTTAACCATATTTTGAGTTCCAGCATGCTGCAGTTGCAGTGCAATTTTACAGCCATTACCATATGTATGGACAGTATCGGCTATTTTCTTCAATCCCGGAATAAAATCATCGTTAAATATCCCCATTTGTTCTTCCATTAATATCGCACTCTCTTGTACAGCAACAACTCCGGTAATAATTAATCCAACCCCTCCCTCAGCTAAGGCTTTATAAAAATTAATAATTTTATCATTAACATAGCCATCTGAAGCTCGAGCTACAAAAGTCGCGCTTCTTACAAATCTGTTCTTTATCTCTAAATCTTTAATTTTTTTAGGTGTGGCATACATAATATTAACCTAAATTATATTGATTACTAACATTATTAATCATAAATTTAAGAACTTTTTGAAAAATGTTATTAATTTGTAGAAGCGAATAAAAACTCAAAATGAATTACAAAATTAAATTTACTCTTTTATTTCAGCTGGTTCTTTTTTCATGCAACAAATGCCTCCAAATTTATTGGTTTTTTTTAGCTTTTTTCTCTTCTTTCTCTTTCACAATACAATGAGTACCCCTTTGCATACCGCGCACGCACGCATTGCAGTAAATACATTCAACTTCGGAACCACCTTCTCCTTTAAACCATCTATTAGGAAGGTTAGGTTCTCTTATAAGTGGACGAGAAAATGCGATGAAATCAGCACTTTCCTCATTTAGAATTTGCTCTACCAATTCTAAGGAGTTTATTCCACCGATTGCTATTATAGGAACATCAACTACCTTTTTGATCTCTTTAGCGTTTGGTACGTTATAAGCGGGTTCATTTATAGTGCCAACACTAATCCGAGATTCTGGGAGCATTGCAATTTTCCAACCTAAATCTTCCTCACTTCGTAGTAAAGCATCCCACATTCCACCACTAATCTCAAGTGCAGCATAACCCTTCTTTGAGAGTCTTATAGCAATTGATTTAGCTTCTTCTACATCTATCCCACCTTCCACGTAGTCATCAGCATTATATTTAATCATAATTGGAAAATCTGTTCCAACTAAATCTTCCGCTCTCTCGTAGATATCTTCAAATATTCTGACCCTATTTTCCGTATTACCACCATATTCATCAGTTCTAATATTTGTATAAGGAGATAAAAATGCACTCAAGAGCCACCCGTGAGCAGCATGAAACTGTACTGCATCAAATCCTGCGTCTTTAGCTCTCCTTATTCCCTGTGCAAAAGCTTCTATAAGCTCGTTAATTTCATTAATACTCATCTCACGAGGCGTATTTTTGAGAAAGGTACTGTAAACAGCAGAAGGTGCAACATGTTCTTTCGTAAATGGATTTTTATTTCCGAAATGTTGAAGTTGTAGGGCAATTTTACAATTATTACCATGATTATGAACTGTATCTGCGAGATTTTTCAGACCAAGAATAAAATCATCATTGTAAACTCCCATTCCCTCCGGCCTTAATAGCCCACTTTCTTGAACAGCCACAGCTCCAGTGATAATTAATCCAACACCTCCTTCAGCTAAGGTTTTATAAAAATTTATAAGCTTTTCATTAACATAACAATCTGAAGCTCGAGCTTCAAAGGTTGCGCTTCTTACAAATCTATTCTTTATTTCTAAATTCCCAATTTTTTTTGGACTAAAAGATATCATGATAATCATTAAAAATTTATTATGAATTTATCTAAGTTAGAGTAAAATTAATAGTTTTATACTTTTTTCTCGGCTGGTTCTTTTTTCAAACAACGAATACCACCACCAATCATCACGCTGGCTAAGCAAGCATTACAATAAATGCACTCTACCTTTAAATCTCCTTCACCATTCAACCATCGATTAGGAAGGGCGGGTTCTCTAATAAAAGGGCGACAAAGAGAAATAAAATCAGCACTTCCTTCAGATAAAATATTTTCTATTAGATCTAATGAATTTACACCACCAACTAGAATCAAAGGAGTGTTTTTTAGTAATGGTTTTATTGCTCGGGCATCATTTAAATGGTATGCTGCTTCATTCACCTTTCCAATGTGTTTTCTTGACTCGGGCAAAGCTTGTCTATTAACCCGCCAACCAAGCTCTTTTTCACTGCGTTTGCAAGTATCCCATACCGCTCCGCTGATTTCTATAGCGGCAAAACCTAAATCAGAAAGGATTTTTGCAATTTTTTTAGATTCTTCAATATTTATGCCGTCTGGTAGAAAATCATCAGCATTCATTTTAATTAAAATTGGAAAATCATTCCCTACTAATTCAACACTCCTTATATATACATCTTCAACAAATTTGACCCTATTTTCCGTGCTTCCTCCGTATTGATCGGTTCTTTTATTTGTATAGGGAGATAAATACTCATTTATTAGGTAACCATGGGCACCATGTAGCTGTACTGCATCAAAACCAGCTTCTTTGGCTCTTCTCGCAGCTTGAGCAAACGCCTCTATCGTTTCTTTAATTTCATCCATGGTCATCTCACGCGGCATTCGTTTTGTTAACTTCTCAAAAACTGCAGATGGTGCAGGAGGGTGTTTATGATGAGGATTTTGACGACCTGCGTGGTTTATCTGTAAAGCAATTTTGCAATTGTTACCTACATTATGGACAGCGTCGGCGATCCTTTTTAATCCAGGAATGAATTCATCCTTTTCTGCTCCATTCATTTTAGGCCCATGTTTACCAATCAGCTGGATATAAGAGGCTCCAGTTATAATTAGCCCGACACCACCTTCTGCTAATCTTTTATAAAATTCTACAGATTCATCAGTAACAAAACCATCTTCAGTAGCCAGATTTTCATATGTAGCAGATCTAACAAGTTTATTCTTAATCTTTAGATTTCCTATCTTACCAGGTTCAAAAACAACTGTCATAATCAATAAGATCCTAAAATTTATAAAACTAGAAATGAAAATTACCTTTCAAACTTAAAATTTATGATAAGGAGAAATTTAGATATTTGATATGGTATTGAATATGTGAAAATATTTTTGATTAATGCCCTATTTAATTGGTAATTTTACAGTAAAACTACTTCCTTTATTTCTTCCTTCTGATTCAGCCCAGATTTGGCCTCCGTGTAATTGAATGATCTCCTTGCATATATATAATCCTAAACCAGAACCTTTCACGTCTATATCTTCTAAACCTCTTTCATATCTTTCTATTTTTCCAAATCGGGTAAATAATACTTCTTTTTCTTTTTCAGTTAGGCCAACACCCGTATCATTTACTGTTAAAATAGCCCAGTTGTCTTCCTTTCGCAGACTTAAATTGATTTCTCCATGTGGTGTCGTATTTTTTATTGCGTTTGATAATAAATTCATAATTACCTCTTCAATTCTTAATTCATCCATTTCAAGAGATAACTTTTCAGGTATCTCGCATTTCAATTTGAGCATTCGCTGTTTCAAAAGAAACTTCATACTATTAGCACTTCTTTTTATGATTTCGCTTAAGTTAAAAGTCTCTTTTCTCACATCAAATTTATTATATTCTATTCGAGATACATTAATTAACTTCTCAACTAAGTCTTTTAATCTCGCACCACCTTTGTCAATCATATCTATTATTTCTAATGCATCTTCTCCAATTTGATCTTTATAAATTGTTGTAAGAAGTTCAGTACCACTTATAACAGGTATTAAAGGTGTTTTTAATTCATGCGAAACTCTTGATATGAGATCTTTTCTAATTTGTTCTAATTCTTTTAATTTAATCAATTCTTCATTGATCAATAACTCGGCTTCTTTTCTTTTTGTAATATCTTGAATGATTGATATGCTTATATCTTCTTCTCCAAATTTAATTACCTCATTTTGAAAATTAACCCAAATTTTACTCCCATCTCTTTTTTCTGCTTCAAATTCAAGAGGTTTTAGTGGTATTCCCTTTAAATGATTTTTATATCTTTTTTTCATAAGTGCTATATGAGAAGGAGAAGTTATTTTCGCATAATTTGCACCAATTGTCTTGTCTCTTTTATATCCCAATAATTTTTCAGTAACAGTATTGAAATCTAATATTGTTCCTTTACTATTACTTAAAATTATGGCATTAGGTGATTTTTCAAATAAAAGCCTATATTTTTCCTCAGATTTTATTAAGTTTTCCTCTGCCAATTTTCTTTTTGATATATCCTGAAGTATGGATTGTATTAAAGTCTCATCACCTAATTTGATCACTGAACTTTGATAATTTATCCAGACGGGAGTTCCATCTCTTCGAATAAGTTGAAATTCAGTCGGTTTCAGTTCTTTATTTTTAAGGAGATCACCATATCTCTTACTAAATGTATGACTAGCAGATCTCCCTTGAGTAGCCATATAATTTACCCCAATCAATTGATTTTTGTTAACTCCGAATATTCGTTCAGTTGCGGAATTACAATCCACGATTATACCCTCTTGATTATTTAATATAATCGCATTTGGTGAATTCTCAAATAATCTTCGAAATTGTTCCTCAGATTTTTTTAAATTTTGTTCTACCCTTTTCCTATCGGTAATATCTTGGCCTAGAAATTGTAAAAAGGTTTTATCTCCAATCTTTACTAAAGATCCATTGAAACTTATCCATAAAACATCTCCAATTGATCGAGTTATAGGAATTTCAAGAGGTTCTCTTTTCTCATCTTTAATTACATCTTTAATATAATCTGTTAAAACTGGTAATAGTGATTTATCTTGCTCAGTGGACGAGAAAATTTCTCTAATATTTTTTCCAATTATATCATCATTAGTTCGCGATGAAAGGAATTTATTTGTAGCTTCGTTGCTTTCTATTAATGTTCCGTCTAATTCTAATAACCCTATTGAATAAGGAGAGTTCTCAAATAAATGGCGATACTTTTCCTCAGATTCTTTTAATTTCTGTTCTGCTAATTTATGTTTTGTTATATCTCTTGATATTAAGATTCCTTTCGGCTCTCCATTTGTATCAATAAATTTTTTACCTCTCATATCAAGCCAAATCCAAGTTCCATCTTTTTTCTTATATCTAAATTCTGTCCTTCCCTCCCCACTAATAACAGCATCTCTCCATGTTTTAACGGTTTTTTTAACATCCTCGGGATGAATATTATTTAAAGGAGACTTACCAATTAAATCCTCTTTCAAATATCCCGTTACTCTCTTATGGACTTCTTCATTAATGTATTCAAATCTGAATTTTTCGTTAATAACTGTAATTAAATCATTAGCATTTTCTGAGATAATTCGATATCTTTCTTCAGATTCTTTTAATTTTTGTTCAGCCTCTTTTCGCTCATTTATGTCTTGAAATATAACTTGTAGTAATTTTTTTCCTTCAATATCGATTATAGAGCCTTGAATATTCATCCACCTAAATAGATCACCCTTAACCTCAACTTGAAGTTCGAAAGGTTCTATAGTACCCTCAGTAAAGATATTTTTGAACTTCTCTTTGTATATCGTCAAATTTTTTAAAGGAATATTCTCCAATTGTCGATAACTCTTTCCAATGATATCGTCTTCTTTAAAGTTAAAAATCTTAAGAAAGGGGGAATTAACATCTAAAATTTTTCCATCTGAATCCAGCAATGTTATCATGTTAGGAGAGTTATCAAACAAATGCCTATATTTTTGTTCTGATTCTTGTAAAGCTTTTTGAACAATTTTTAAATTACTAATATCAAGAAAAGCTCCTTCAATTATTCCTTTATCAGAGTATAATTTAGCCCAGAAGGATAGGGTTTTTTCATTTCCCATCACATCTTTAAACTGAGTTTCAACACCTGATATTTCACCTGAAATTTTTAATTTCTTATAGATATCTCTAATCACATCAGCTTCAAAAAACTCAGGCGCATAATAATTAGTAGTTAATTCCTCTAAAGATTTAACACCAGTTAATTCAGTAGAGACTTTATTTGCTCTAATAATCTTAGCATCCTGAATTCTAACAGTCCAAAGACTTACAAGAGCATTTTGATATAAGTCTCGATATTGTTCTTCACTTTCTTTAAGCAATTTTTCGGCATTTTTTTGCTCAGTGATATCTCTCATTATTCCAATAAAAGCTTTAGCTTTTCCATCTTTATCATTTATTAGACTAGTATTTAATTCTCCTATGAATTGTGCTCCATCTAATCTGTTTATTGTATATTCCGCTTTAATAGGACTTTGTCCTTTTAAAGCTCGCTGATGATTTTCTATTGCTCTAGGAATATCTTGGGGGGATATTAAGTCAAAGGCACTTTTTCCAATGACATCTTCAATAGAATTTCCACCTGAGAGCGCTATAACTTTTTCAGATACTTCAATTATCTTACCTTTTAAATCTGTTACAATTATAGCATCAGGAGATGTCGTTACTAATGTCCGATATAAATTCCTACTTTCTTCTAACTTTTGAGAAATGACTTTTTTATCTGTAATATCATGAAATATTACTTGAACAAATAGATTCCCACTAAGATTGATTATTGAGGCCTGTGTATTTACCCACATTAGTTTTCCATTTTTATGATATATCTGAATATCAATCGGATCAACCATCTCTCCTTCTATATGTTTTGGGAAGAGTTCAATAAGTATTGGAATATATTTTTGATGAATTGCTGAAATATTTTTAAAATGTCTCCCTACTAATTCATCTTTAATGTATCCAAACATCAATTCTGTAGTTGGATTACAATCAACAATTATTCCTTCTGAATTAAGTAAAATAATTGAATAAGGAGTAGTTTCATATAGAAATCGATATTTTTCTTCAGATCTCTCTAACCTATTTTGTGTTTTCCTTAGATCTGTAATATTCCTCGCTATACCAAGAGTGGCATATATTTTATCGTTTTTATATAATGGAATTACATAGGCGTCAACATAAATAGTAATACCATCTTTTCCATTAATTCTAAATTCCATCATGTTTGATTGTCGACCGGTTTTTTTAAGATCTGTTAGGGCATTGTATGCTTTAGTAAGTTGATCTTTATCCATTATATCTGAAAGAGAATATTGAGAAATATCTTCCCTTTTTAATCCGAAAGTTTTTAGTAAATTGTCATTTGCATTAAGAAAATCGCCGTTTAACTTATTTACAAAAATTAAATCTAAGGAATATTCGAATAAGTCTTTATAAATGCTCCTTATTTCTTCTATATCATATATCATAATCTATAACTTCTCTAATCATCTAAAAAAGTAGTAAAATTGAATATTTATATGCTTTATCACATAATTGTAACGTGAGATTTGCTAGCAATAATCATACTTAAAATGAAGAAACTGAAAAAATTAAAAAATTAAAAAAAATAATGAAGATGAGCCTTTAACTTAAGCTACCACTTAATTTTTTTAATTTTTCGAAAGGAGGTACATAGCCCTCTGGAAAAGGAGATTTATAAGGATTATCTTTTGTTCGCTCTTCAAATTCTTTACGTGCTTTTTCTACTAATACCGGATTGTTCATAAAATCTATAGCAGAAAAAGCTAGCACTTTAGCTGCTGTTAGCATCCCTTTATGACCTATACTCATCCCCGCAGCTGCTGCATTTTGCCAGGAATGGCCTGGAGATCCCATCGCAGAACAAGCAGTTTGAAATTCTCCTAAGGGAGTGACCCATGATACATCGGCTACATCTGTTGAACCTGGTGCCACCATTCCTTTCCCAAGCATTGGCAAAACCATTTTATTTAATGGTTGGCTTAAAATTGACATCGCTAAATCCATAAAATCTGGGGGGATATAGCGCGTGTAGCCCTCCATAAATTTAGGATTAGTAGTTTTTTTAATTTCCTTAGCAAATTCAATCTCCTCAGATTTGAATTTAGGAGCTCGAGCTTTTCTCATATTAGAGTTAAGAACTTCCCATATAGACTCGTTAGCTAGATGATTATACATTCCTCCTAAAAATATAACTTCCAATTCCGTTTCAGTCATAAGGGCCGCACCTTTTGCTATCTTAAGTACTCTTTCGTAAGTTTCTTCAACAATACCTCGGTTAGGGGCACGTATAAAATACCACACCTCCGCATATTCTGGAACAATGTTTGGTGCTAGTCCGCCATTAGTAATAACGTAGTGTAGTCGGACATCATTTATAACATGCTCACGAAGGTAATTAGCCCCAATATTCATTAGTTCTACAGCATCTAGAGCAGAACGACCGTTTTGAGGATCACCAGCGGCATGAGCGGTCCGACCATGGAATGCAAAAACCACTGAATTTACAGCCATCGCTGACATAGTATTCACCATGTTTAAAAAAGAGGGATGCCAAGTTAATGAAATATCAACATCCTCAAATAATCCATTTAGAGCCATGAAACCCTTAGCGTTGAACCTCTCTTCGGCAGGACATCCATAATACCTAATTGTTCCTTTTGCATCACCCGCATCAATAGCCTCCTTAACCGCTAAAACTCCGCCCAAAGACCCCGTCCCCAAAAGATTATGTCCACATCCATGACCAGGTGCATTTTCCTTCAGTGGTTTTTTTATCGGTTCAGCTACCTGACTAAGACCAGGCAAAGCATCATATTCACCTAAAATAGCAATAACTGGTTTTCCAGAACCATAACTCGCAACAAACGCAGTTGGCATCTCTGCCACTCCCATATCAACCTTAAATCCCGCCTCTTTTAATGTGTTAGCTAATAATTCAGACGATTTGTATTCCTCTAAACCAATTTCTGCGAATGACCATATTTGGTCAGAAATAGAGATAAGCTTATCTCGATTTGCTTCTATCCAATTTGCATATACTCTGAGATTTTTCGACATGATAATACATAAATGTTATTTGTTTATTCAATAATAATTTAATCTTGATTGAATGAGTATGAACATTTAAAATTATAGTATGAAGCTCTAATAAAAAGATATTTAAGATTTAATGCTTTTTCACAAATACAAACTACAATTTAAAGATTAAAATGTTAGAAACTCTATTTAGTCCAAAAAAAATAGGAAATGTTGAAATTCCTAATAGATTAATGCGTTCTGCGACTTTTACTAATATGGCTTCTCCAGACGGAATACCCTCTGACCGTTCTATTGAATTTTATTCGGATTTAGCCAAAGGCGGGACCGGTCTAATCATTACAGGAATGGCGTCTGTAGCTCAAAATGGCAGCTTCGGAACAAAAGGTCAACTCTGCTTTTTTGATGATGCTCAGATAGCAGGTCATAAAAAAATGACAGAGGCAATACATGAATATTCAGGTGTACGTATTGCTCCTCAATTGAACCATGCGGGTCGAGCGATTGTGAATCCAAAGATTCAACCTATAACACCTTCACCCACTACTAATCCATTTACAAGAGCTGAGACAAGAGAAGCAACTATTGACGATATAAAAGACATTATAAAAAGCTTTGGAAGTGCAGCTCGGAGAGCATATGAAAGTGGTTATGATATGATACAACTACATGGTGGTCATGGATTTTTACTCAGTAATTTTCTTTCCCCCCACCTTAACAAACGTACGGATGAATATGGGGGAAGTATTGAAAATCGTATAAGGATAATCGTTGAAGTTTATAATGAAATAAGGGATCAAGTTGGGAAAGATTTTCCCGTCTTCATAAAGTTAAACATAGATGATTATTGCGAAGGGGGTTTAAATTTTGAAGATGGCAAAGAAGCTGTAAAAATGCTTATTAATGCTGGTATTGATGCAATTGAGCCTACTGGAGGAGGACCAGACACAATGATGAATCCTAAGGGTCGTTCTTATCCAACGGCGAAAATTAGTTCTCCGGAAGAAGAAAACTTTTTTCTTCCAAAAGTAAAAGACCTGAAACCTCTAATGAAAGAAACACCTCTAATTATTATGGGCGGTATTAGAAATCCGGAATTCGCTGAAAAATTGTTGAATGATGGTACTGGAGATTTCATTGCATTATCGCGTCCCTTAATTTATGAGCCTGACCTTTCAAATCGCTGGAAGAGCGGTGATCTATCACCAGCTAAATGTGTTAGTTGCAACAAATGCGCAACAACCGGGATGTCTGGAGATATGCATTGTGTGACTAAAAAGAAAGCAGAAAAGAGAAGAAAAAGGTTAGAAGCTCAAGGGAAAGCCTAAATAGGAGATAAATCACTTCCTTTTTTTTTTTTTTATTCTTTTGTAATTGATGCATATTATTGTCTTAATTTCATTTTGCAGTGATTAATACAGAATAATGTTATGTTATGAAAGGAAAAAATTAAAAACACAGCAAAAATAAGTGAAATTATGAATAAGCTTATAAATCAAAAAATGCTAAATGATATTCGCAGCTCTGGTTGTTTTACCAAGAATGGAGATAAAAAGAGAATAGACCTATTAGATAAATATGAGTTGCCTTATGATAAAAAAGCTGATAACGTAGTTATAACTGGTTGTTTAAATGCGTTTTCGTTGATGTTTTATGTAAAACATTACGCAAACATTCTCGATCACTATGGAGTGTCTTACACGTGTCTCTCAAAAGAGTTTTGCTGTGGAAATTATCTTTATAGACCCGCTATAAAAGTTAAGGATCAAGGTGTGTTAGATAAATGTAAAGAGCTTTCAAAAGAGCTGGTATGGAATAACCTTGAGCAAGCTAAGGAATTGGGAGCAAGTCGAGTTATAATATTTTGTCCACCTTGTTATCCAATTTATAAAGAGGCTTATCCAGAAGAAAATGTTATATTTTGGCCTGAATCCGTATATGAGGTTATGGACACCTTAAAATTTGACGCAAAAATAGACTATTATGCAGGATGCTATAAGTTACACAAATATTTCTCTGATGTTCCCATGGATCTAAAATCCACCGATGACGTATTCTCTAAAATTGAAGGCTTAGAAATAAATCGTATTGATGCTCCCGACTGTTGTTTTAAACCTAATGGGCTTAAGTACATGGTAGATAATGTTGAGACTAACCAAATGGTGCACATTTGTACAGGCTGCTATGGAATGGCTAAAGCAAATGTTCCTAAAGATAAAAATGTAGATATTATGATGCTATCAAAATTTATTGATGACATCATCAATCTACAATAAAAGAATTTTTTCCTACTCATTATTTTCAAAACTAGTAATCGTGAAGTTCCGCATTTTTATTGTTAGAAAAAGTAGCATACACATAAGTATGGTCAATTCCCGCATCCTTATGGATGTGGGCTAATTGAAACATTGGTTCTGCATTGAAGTCTACTATTGAGGCAAATGACTTATATTTCACAATTATAATCATTTCCCAAGTTGTTTTTGTTTCAGTATTATCAGCAAGAGTTTTAATCGCATCTGATAAATAAACGAATAAATTGCCATGTTTTGCATTGTATTTATAGGCAATTCGAGTGTAGATATATGATGCTTTTTTTCCAGAAATTTGTTTACCTTTATAGCCAGGTGGATAGATTGCAACGTCACGATATTTTACAAGATTAACAAAATAAATTGGTCTGGGCACCTTTGATTTCTCTCGGAGAATATTGAAACTATTAATATTCGGGCGGTTACCCTCAATTCTTTTTCTTTTTTGTTTTGGAGTTTCTCTTATAGTTTTGTCTAGTGATATTGCGGTATTATCAGACAATATTAAGTTTTTAAATTTTATTCTCATTCTTTCAGATTTATCTCTAAGATATGAAAAACGATTAAGTAAGATAACCTTGTATTTTTCTAAATTATCTTTGGCTTCATTAAAATCTCTAAGATCATCATCATATTCACTATTCTTAGAATATTCAACTATTTTTAGAATATCCCAGGCTATTCCATCATTCTCAATAATTTGATGAATTTCATGACTCTCATATACAATTCTACCATTAAGAAAAAAATCTATTATTTCATTGGGTTTATATTTTACTAAAGCAAATACAGTTTTTCTCATTATTTTCTACTCATTATAATTTTATCTAGTTTTCATAGGGAAATGAAGTATAGACATTGGTTTTTTCCACGCCTGCTTCTCTATGAATAACACCCTTCTTAATTACTGTTTTTGTGGAGGCATATTCGAAAAATGAACTAACTGAAACATAATTCAAAATAACCATCGAATCCCAGTCAGGATCTTCTTCTGAATTATTGAAAAGTGTAGATTTAGGAACACAGCTAAATATAGGCCGGTTGCCTAGCTTAGCATTATATTTAATCGCGTATCGTCCATAAATATAATAGGCTTTTTTACCCGATATTGGTTTACCATTGTAACCTTCTGGATAGAGGGCAATATCTCGATATTTTAAGAGGTTGATAATGGCCATGGGTAAATTCTTATCTTTTTTTAAAAGTTTGTTAAATCCCGCCATATTTGCGGCAGTTCCAGCCGTCCTTTTCATTTTTTTGCTTGGACTTTCTTTTTTGTTTATCTGAATAGATGTATCAACATTGAGCACCAAATTTCTGATTCTTTCTTGAAATTTCGACTTAAAGCGTTTAAATTTTGACCGAGGTACAAGTAAAATAACCTTGTACTTTTCTACTTTATTCTTTTCTTTATCGAACTCGTTAATATCATCCCTGTAAGATTGGCGTTTAAGGTATTCAATTAATCTAACTTCTGACCATTCAGTTCCATCATCGCCATTAATTTGTATCAAATCTTTACCCTTGTATAGTATGATTCCGTTAGTAAAGACTTCTATTGTTGCATTGGGTTTATTTTTTAAAAATACTAGTAATTGTTTTCTCATT
>Ga0114923_10002421_pt1 | contig 12668 bp, 15 predicted proteins | sample SumtaG_FD_89578 | JGI IMG/M metagenome (GOLD analysis project Ga0114923, IMG submission 89578) | Deep subsurface microbial communities from Indian Ocean to uncover new lineages of life (NeLLi) - Sumatra_00157 metaG | ecosystem: Environmental > Aquatic > Marine > Oceanic > Sediment | place: near... | reverse complement strand
CATCGATTCGTGGCGAAATCGCTTGTTGGTCTTCATGGAATTGCACCTTCCCCCCCAAAGCTGCCATTTCGTGTAGTGGGTGAGACGGCTGTAGCTCACGCAACAGAAGCCTTCTTTGGTTGTGGTGGTTCGAACTCCCTACTCCGGAGCCTATAGGGCCGATCCCGGAACGCGTGTGATTGCCTGTTCATGGAGATTCCGAACTCATGAACCGTGCAGACTCATCCAAGAAGCATGAATTCAAACATCACCCAGAAAGCCATATAATCATCTTGGCGGCAACCTACATGTCTCGGAAGAGATATCTGGCCGGAACCAGGTGAAGGAGGATTGTGATGTCGATAGAACAGAACAAGGACTTAGCTCGTCGCTGGCTAGAAGAGGTGTGGGGGAAGGGAAACGTGGCTACGGTGGATGAGCTTGCAGGAGCCGATTTCGTCTGGCATTGGGCTCCTCCCGGATTGTCAGCTGATCGCGAGGGCTACAAGCAATTCGTGAGAATGGAGTTCCATGCCTTCGCTGACGTTAGCTGTGCTACTGAGGACGTTGTTGCGGAAGGAGACAAGGTAACTGGTCGCTGGACGTGGCGTGGGACACACAAGGGTGAGTTCATGGGGGTTGCCCCTACGGGTAAGCAGGTAACACTCACAGGAATCTGCATCAACCGTGTTGTAGATGGGAAGATCGTCGAAGAATGGGGCGAGATGGACATGCTGGGCTTGATGCAGCAGCTCGGCGCTGTCCCACCACCGAGCTAGGCACTAGGCCGTTCTCTGCCGGTCAGGCTCGGGTATGCGAAGAGGTGGGACCAGAGATAACTCAAGGCCAGTTGCTGCTACATCTTCTGACAGGGTTGCCGCCTTTACTCAAGCGAAGAGCGTTTGGAGCCTGGGGGACTGTACCTGGAACTCGATTTCTTGCTGTGGCGTACCAGTTCGAAACCCGTCCACTCCTTGACTCGCCTGAGTGGACAACTCTCGATTCAGGCTCGGAAGCAACTCACTAGGGGATGGTACCTGCAACCGTGATGAAACGAGAGGTTGTGTCAGTCCCCCCCGCGTTGTCTGTGACCGTCAGCCATGCCGTGAACGTGTGAGCAGTCGACGTCGTGTAGGTGTTCGCCGCGCTCTTACCAACGGCGGATGTGCCATCGCCGAAGTCCCACGCGTAGCTGACAATCCATCCATCTGGGTCAGTAGACGCGCTGGCGTCGAATTCCACCTCCAACGGAGATTCTCCCCATGTTGGTGTTTGTGCAAAACTAGCTGCTGGGTCTTGATTCGGCGGAGGGACGTGGGCATCGTTGGCGTCGAATTCCACCTCCAACGGAGATTCTCCCCATGCTGGTGTTTGTGTAGAACTAGCTACTGGGTCTTGATTCGGCGGAGGGACGTGGGCATCGTTGACGTCGTCAAAGAATGGCCACTGGGCAGCACTCAGTAGCAGCACCGCGCCTAGGAACCACAGTACGTGAAGCCTCATCTCATTCCTCCTCCTACTCCTTCTTCTCCGCCCAGTTGAGGTGCTTGCTGATCGCCTCTATGCCGAGGTAGTTGACTGAGCGGTCCCGTTTCCCCCCCAGGCCAATGAGGCACTCTAACGGACGCTTCTTCGCCATAGCTTTGTCGGATGTGGATGCTCATCGTGCCCGGCCGCTGTCTCTTTGCCATGTTCGCTTCCTCTTCCGATCTCACAGCACCTGCTCCAACAAGGAATGCCCGAAAGCCTTTCCCCGACTGGAAGCGCGAAGGATGGGACAACGCAGGAGGGGGGGCAGAGGGCTCCCCACCCCCTTGTACACCTGCGCAGGAGGCTGCACGGTTGTTCGCTCCACTCGGAGAGAGTGCCGAACGACTAGTACAATCGTTCGCATCACCGAAGCACACAGAGTGCTTCTTGCATCTGTTGAAGGATTCGAATGAAAACCGAATGCGACGATGCTTGGAAGCACCGCGCTCTACATCCTTCGGCAGTCCGGCGACCATAGGATTCCTCCATTAGGCCCGTGACTTTGCGTCCCTGACTTTCGCCAAGTTTGCCAGTTCGGGTATGTGCAGTGTACGACGCATTATGGAGCATGACAAATCGGCTCTTCACCAAGGGGATATGCCCGAACGTACCCACAAGGTGCAAACGTTGTCGCAAGATCGGAATGTGGTCCTTGTGCCACAGACAGGGAAACGAGGGACGCGGGAGAGAGTCGGACAGCCGGTGTGCCTAAAGGAGCAGAGGGCCAGAGTTCCCGAGGATTGCTTCAGCCTAAGGAGCATGCTCAGACCCTCATGCGAGAAGACTCCCCTGTTAACGCGCCTGCAGGAGGTTGCTGCTCACGTCATCCGTTATCACATCCTCTGCGTCTTATCATTCATTAACCATCTCTTCCCATGCTATTGACAAGGGTGTGTTTTTGCGCTACAATGTTCCAGTGACATCGTCACTATCCGGGAATGCCGAGTACATCGCGGTACCGCGAACACGATCGCGAGCACCGCCAAGTACTCTGCGTTTGAGAGACAAGGGGGTGCGAAATGAGCCGACCGATCAAGGTTTCCGATGATCTCTTCCTGGCACTGAGTCGAGATGCAGAACGCGGCCCGATTACCATGCAACAAGCTCTTCAGAACAGGCTTGCCGCTCACGAACAGCGCGCTCGGTCACTTGCTGCAGAGAAAACCCGCCTGGAGAGAGAGCTTGGGAATCGAGAAAGAACTTTGTTGATGGCACAGCAAGAGGCATCAAGTAATAAATCAACGCTTCGCGGATTGCGCAAGGAACGTGAAGGCTTGATCGAAGTGATCGAACAAGCCGATGAGGAACAATCGCAGTTATCCAGTGAGATGGCGAGCATTCGAGATGCCTTCGAATCCACTTCTTCGACATTGGAAGCGTCGAAAGAGGAACAAGCGAAGCTAAGGACACAGAGGAACGCTCTTCTCAGTGTCCTTCTTGTTGCGGGAGTACTCGCAGTCGTAGGTATGTTGATACGCAGGTTCTTCCCTGCACCTAATGCAGAAGACAAGCCGGAAACGGAACCTGCGCAAGTTGTGCCAGTACCACTCTGGTAGGAAGTAGGAATATGGCCAAGATCGAGCCCTGGGAGCAGCGAATACGCGAGAACATGCAGAAGTTCGCTGATCAGGCGAATGGCATGTCTAACTTGATACTCGTGACTCACTACGAAGCTCCTAAGCAGCCAGGAGAAGAGATTCCCGAAATCGATAAAGTCAATGATCCGGAATGGTTCGATAAGCTACGAACATTAGCACGAGAACTATTCGCAATCCAGTGCTCGATTATCTCCAGCATTGGTGCAGAGGAGGATGGGGACAAAGAGACATTTCGGAAAGCGGTTAAGGGCTCTGCGGACTTCGTCGACGGAACACAGGTGGAACTGAGCATCAGTTGGAGAGGGGATGAGATCCACCGCACTCGTGTCTTGCAGCCGGAGAGTACAGAGAAGGGCTTTGTTGCCTTTGTCATGGCTGATTGGCTACTGGAGTATCTAACGCGATACAAGGACGCTGTTCATCTTGGTGTCTGTCGAACCTGCTCCAAGGTGTACGTGAAACCGAAACACGGCCAGAAGATGCGCTACTGTTCGGCATCATGTCGCCAGAAGGCCTACAGGCAAAGGAAGAAGGAATCAGATGGTTAGGAAACGCAGTCCCTCTCTTTTTTTGCACGCTGCGTTACGATGTTATGGATACATAGTCATCATGGCCAAGAAAGGAGAACCCAGAGCCAGTCCATGAAAGCCAATCCGGTGGACCTCCGCGTGACGATCATACGCCCCGAGGCGAATGAGGCACCACAGGAAGTATCCATTGGATTGGCTCAGCTGGCTCACGTGATTGCTGGGATGGTCAAGGGAGAGGATCAAGACGAAAAGGGCACTCCCGCCACATCGTTGCTTGACTTGGTTAAGGATGCCAAGGAGGTCTAGAATGACTGTTGCATTTCCACGAGGAGAACTATCGCCATGAACGTCGTTCTGTACGCCCGCGTGTCTTCAGAGAAGCAGGCAGACAAGGGTCTTTCCATTCCCGCGCAGCTTGATCGATTAAGAGAATTCTGCGAGTTAAATGGGCACATCATCCTGCGTGAGTTTGTAGATGAGGGCATCACCGGAACAACAGACACCAGACCGCAATTCCAGGAGATGATTCGATTCTGCAAGCTGAGTCAGGAGATCAATGGCGTGCTTGTTTGGTCGTTTAGCCGATTCTCACGTGATCGCGTGCACTCTGTCGTGTACAAGCAAATCCTTCTGTCACACGGAGTGAAAGTAATCTCCATTACAGAGCAGATTACTCCAGGTATTGACGCTGAAATCATCGAGGGCTTCTTCGAGCTGATTGACAGCCAGAAGCCCAAACGCAGTGCAGTGGACACAATGCGAGGGATGGCTGAGGTCGCGAGACAGGGTTACTACCCGCTTTCCACGGCTCCGATGGGTTACAAGCGTACTCAAGTCGGGGAGGGCAAGCAGCGGCGTTTTCAGCTCATACCAGACGAAGGGACAGCTCCTCTGATTCGCCGCATCTTCGAGATCTACTTGAGTCAGGGAATCGGCGCAAAAGAACTTGCCAAGAAACTCAACAACGAAGGATTGCGAACACCAAGAGGCCATCGGTGGGGCACCAACTCTGTCCTTCGCACCCTGCGCAACCCTATCTACAAGGGAACGCTGCATATCGAGTTCAGGACACGTAATGCCGAGTTTCTGGCAGACAAGGATCAAGTGATCCATCTTGAGAGCGCGCATGAGCCGCTCGTTGACGCTGATACATTCGACAAAGCCCAGTCGTTACTAGCAAGGCGCGCATCGACCAGCCCGAAGACACTTGGCAGCAAGTTCTTGTTGAGCGGGTTACTCCGTTGTGGGAAGTGTGGATTGCGTCTGTACGGCAAGTCAGCCAAATCTGGAGCATATCACTACTACGAATGCCAGCAGCGCATTCAATCGGGGCCCGATTCCTGTCCCTCTCATGCCATCAACGCGCAACGGCTAAACGCAATTGTGCTGAAGAAGACGAGCGAAGTGCTGCTGGAACCCGCTAACATCGAGGCTCTCACTCAACAAGTCAATGATGAACTGGGGGATCATGATCAAGTGATTTCCGACCGTCTGAAGCTCCTAGAGGAGGAACTTCGAAAGCGGAGGGGGCAGATCGAACGTTTGCTTGATGCCCTGGAAGAGGGCAAGTCGGCAAGCGCACTGATCTCTCAACGACTGACAGCGCGCCAGGAAGAGCTTCGCATGCTTGAGGCAGAGCGGTTCACTCTGAGGTCAGAGGACGCAGCGCATCTTGTTCAGCGAGTGGAGCTTGATCGAGTGCTTCCCTATGTTGAGTCACTCAAGCAAACGCTTGCTACAGCTCCTGTGAAGACACAGAGGTTCATCCTGAAGTCGTTTATCAAGCGCATCACTGTACAGGAAACCGCGATCACGATTGAGTTTTCGATTCCACAGGAGAAGCAAACCGACCCCCTGAAAGCTGGAGTTCTCGGTACGGTGACATCTGGTACCCCCCAGAGGATCCGAACTCGGCAGAGAGTACCGTCAGATGATGCTTAGGTGAGTGCGTCTGCGACATACCCCGTCAGATACAGATCCTCCCCGAGCCGCTGGACCTCCACTCGCTTCAACCGCAGCGCATCAGCCACTCTCTCGACGCCGCCGCCACCGATGCCAGGAACGGCTTCACGACCCCCGATGAGGATGGGGGCATAGAAGAAAGACACCTTGTCGACAGCCTCGGCTTCGAGAAAAGATGCCGCAATCTCCCCGCCGCCTTCGATGAGCAGGGAATCGAGTTGCTCCTCAGCCATCTGAGCAAGGAGCGCGGGAATGCTGACGCGGTCGTTCACAGCAGGCAGTCGCCAGACCTGCGCCCCGGTTTCCTGGATCTGCTGCTCAATCTCCTCGGGCATGGTGCATGTAGCAATCACGGCTTTGGAGGGCGCTTGCAGAGGTTTGGAGGAGAGAGGAATGCGTCCTGTGCTGTCCAAGACGATGGGGACCGGGTCTTTGCCGACGACGTGGCGAACGTTGAGGCTGGGATCATCACGAATCACGGTCTCTACACCCACAGCGATGGCCGAGTGCTTGCGACGTAGTCGATGGCCCTGAACTCTGGACTCCTGGCCCGTAATCCACTTCGCGTCGCCAGTCTTGGTCGCAATCCGTCCATCCAGGCTCATAGCCAGCTTCAGCTCTACAAAGGGCGTGCCTCGGTGGGTGAACGTCAGGAAGATCTCGTTCTGCTCTTCCGCTTGCTCGCGCAGCAGTCCTTCTTCCACGTCGATGCCGCTAGTGCGAAGCAAAGCAGCGCCTTTGCCACATACCTGCGGATTGGGATCTTCAATTGCGTAGACGACCTTGCCGATGCCGGCTGCGATGATGCGATCGGTACAAGGCGGCGTTTTGCCGTGATGACAGCAGGATTCAAGCGTGACGTAGAGCGTCGCACCCTCAGCGCGGCCGCCAGCTTCTTCGAGCGCGAATACCTCAGCGTGAGGGCCGCCGAATTCGCGATGTGCACCTTTGCCGACGACTTCTCCGTCGCGAACGACGACGGCTCCGACAAGCGGATTGGGGTTCACGCTCCCAAGACCCTCTTCGGCAAGCTCTAGCGCCAAGTGCATCCAGCGCTCGTCGCTCATGAGGAGGCTTTCCTTAGTTGACTGATGGCGGCAGCACGATCCGCGGCACCGAAGATGGCCGAGCCGACAACAGCGATGTCGGCTCCTGCTTGTGCGATCGAGCCGATCGTCGAGGCGTTGATTCCTCCATCTACCGAAATCTCAATATTGCGGGTGCCGATCAGATCCTTGAGCAAGCGAATTCGCGACAACGATGTCGGCAAGAATGCTTGTCCCCCAAACCCGGGCTCGACGCTCATCACCAGAACCATCGAAACGTGATCAAGATAGGGCTCAATCGTCTCCAGCAGTGTCCCTGGCTTGAGCGTGACTCCGCACCTTGCGCCCTGCTCTGCGATGACGCGAAAAGCCTTCGAAGGATCAGGCTGGGCTTCGATGTGGAAGATGATGGCATCGTCAGGGTTGACGATAAATTGCGGGGCGTAGAAGGCCGGATGATCGATCATGAGATGGATGTCGAACGGGAGGCGCAGCTTGTTGCGCAATGCATTGACGACAGGAGGTCCGAACGTCAGATTGGGCACGAAATGACCGTCCATGACGTCCCAATGGAATCGGTCCACCGAACCCTCGACCGATTGCGCTTCGTCCAGCAAGCGAGCGAAGTCCGCGGAAAGAAGGGAGGGAGACAGCTTCATCGTCGGCGACTCACTGAGAACAACATCAGAAGCTGGAGCGCAGCCATGGCTGCTGCGGCCACATAGGTCAGGGTGGCGGCGAACAGGACTTCTTTGACGCTGCCCAGCTCCTCCTCGTTGACGATTGCCGTTTCGCGCAGCGCAACGATGGCGCGTCGGCTGGCATCGAACTCGACCGGAAGTGTGATCAATGTGAAAAAGACTGCTGCGGAAAAGGCGATGATTCCAGCCATGACCAGCGGTTGCATGCGCGCGAACAACCCGATGAAGAACAAGGGAAAGGCCAATTGGGAGCCGAAATTTGCGATGGGAACGATGGCTGTTCGTAGAGAGAGCGGCTCATAGCTTTGCGCGTGCTGAATGGCGTGTCCGGCTTCGTGAGCCGCCACTCCGATGGCGGCGATGGATGACGAAGTCGGGGCCGACAATCGAAGAACTTTCTTCCGAGGATCGTAGTGATCGGACAGCCGACGATGGCTGGACTCGATGGTGACGTCGGTAATCATGGCTCCAGTGAGGATTCTTTCCGCCGCCTGCTGTGCGGTCACGCGGTTGAAGGCTTCCACCGTCGAGTACTTGGCATAGGTTGAACGCACCTTCCACTGCGCATAGGCAGCCAGGATGATGGCAGGCAGTAGAATAAGAAAGCTGGAACCGAATAGAAACATAGGTCCGTCTCCCCCTTTCAAGGATCAGCGCCCAAGTATACGTGTGCTGAAAAATCGCCACAACAGCATGCGGCGATGAAGGACAGCGGCCACCAAGCTGGCGCCGACGAGATCGGCGAAGAAGTCGAGCAAGCTTGGATCTCTCGTTGGAACGAAGGCTTGATGCCATTCATCGGCCATGGCAAACGTAAGGGTCAGGATCCACGCTGCCAGCAGCCGCCGTCCAGTGGCGTGCCAAGCTAAGAAAAGGAACAAGCCGAATTCGGCAAGATGAAGAAGTTTGTCAAAGTGGGAAAACGGCGAATCTCCGATCTCCATCGGCTGATGCGACAGATATCCGATTCCGGCAGCATAGATCGCAAGCAGCATGACCCAGTTCCATTGTTTCATGATTCCATCCTGAGAGAGAGCCGATAAGCCGGATTCTGTCGTGAGGGAACATCTATCTATGCAGCCTACCCGAAGGCATCAGGCGGGTCGCCTTCAAACGCCTTCCTATTTGGCCTTGCTCCGACTAGGGTTTACCAAGCCGTTCCAGTCACCTGGAGCGCTGGTGGTCTCTTGCACCACCGTTTCACCCTTGCCTGTGCGAATCCCTGGGGATTCGCCATCGGCGGTCTGCTCTCTGTTGCACTTTCCCGAGGTCGCCCCCGCTGGGATTTCCCCAGTAGCCTACCCTGTGGAGTCCGGACTTTCCTCCAGCAACCTTTAAGGTTGCCAGCGTTCCCTTGGCTCTCTCTACGACATTGTATCAAGACTTGCGTCGATAGCTCACTGCGATCGATGGTTGGGCTGTCGAGTTGCAGCAACCGTTACTGGATATAGAGAACTCGCGAGCAATGCTCGCAGCTGACGATACCTAGGCTGCCGCGCGCTCGTTCGATGGTGCTGCCGCTCAGCTTGAGCTTACAGCCCGAACAAGTGGTGTTGTTGATGACGGCGATGGGATCGGGGAATTTCTTGTGGAGTGACTCGTATTGCGAATGCAGGAACTCGGACATCGAATCGGTGAGCATGGTCCGTTGATCACGAAGCTCCGAGATGGATTCGACCGTTTGCCTTAGGCGATCATCGGTTTCGGCGATCGAGGCCTGTAACTCAGCCTGTCGCTCTCCCAGGGCCGTCTCAGCAGCGGCGAGAGCTTTCTTGCTTTGTACGATCGTGTCCATCATCTGCAGGGCTTCATCCTCCATCTCACTGATGCGATTGCGTTCGGAGGTGATCTTGGCGCGCAGGTCTTCCATTTCTTTAAAGCTGATGATACCGGTGTCAAGGCGATGCTGATATTTGCGTATGTTCGCGTCGAGCTCGTCAACCTCCAGGTTCTTCATCAGGCTGTCGTGCTCCAGCCGCTTCAGATCTTCCTTCTGGTCGGCAAAGCGTTGCTTGGACTCTACCACCTTGTCCTCAAAACGCACGCGATCCCGCTGCAGGCGTTTGATGCGTTCCGAGGCTTCGGTCAAACGATGATCGATCGATTGAAGGTCAAGAAGCTGCGCGATTTCGTGGGACACGGTTCCTCTTCCGGATAAATTTCCAACGACTATACGAGTCCAGTTTGTGTGGATCAAGCACGGGCAAGACTTCCTGGCGGACATAGCTCGCCTGTTGTCGCATCAGGGCGCCATCGGGAAGCCCATTCCTTGCGCAAGCGGGCCCAACTTTTCTTGTGACAGCGCTTGAGCCTTCTTCTGCGCCTCCTGCACAGCGGCGATCAACAAGTCGGTCAGCATGTCAATGTCTTCGGGATCGACGACTTCCTTTTCGAGCGCCAAGCCAACCAACTCGCCTTGGCCGGTGACGGTCGCCGCTACCATGCCGCCGCCTGCCGACGCCTCTACCTTCATCTCGGCGATCTCGGCCTGTGCCTTCTCGAGTTCTTCTTGAAGACGACGGGCTTGCTTCATGATATTTCCCATACCACCTAGGTTTTTCACCAATCCTCCTTTACGATCTTGCCGTCGACGGCTTCGCACACCATGCGAGCCTTCTCCATCAAGACTTCATGGGGGAGTGGCTTGCGCGGGACCGACTCGTCGGTTGTGATCTCAACATGAACCTCGTCTCCGAAATGGCGCCGCACTGCTCCGGCCAGATACGGCAAGTTGTCTCGCATCTCCAGGCTAGCTTTGTGGAATGAGTGGTCGGGATGAAATGAAAGAAGGAGCTTGTCGCCTTGAATGGAGGGCGAACCTTCGATCAGGAATGCGGCAATGGCGACTCGATCCTGCTCGATCTCCTGAAGCATGGCCTCCCATGGTTTCTTGAATTCAGCCGGAAGTGAATTGACGGCTGCTGATGGCATCGCGTTCTGTGGCGCTGATTCCTTTCTCTCGGCTACGGTCGGTTGGGAGGACGGCGGTTCCGCTGTCGGAGTCTCTGACGGAACCGTGCTGGCATTGCTCGCTGGCGTTGGCGCTTCCGGTTTCGAAGAAACTGCGACGGGGGCAGTCGGGCTGCTTGAAGAGGATTCCATCAGCGCCAAGACACCAATCTCAAGACGGATCCTTCGATCCAAAGACCGAAATAGATCGGCCTTGATATCCAACAGCCGTTGCGAGATCCGTATGTCCACCGCCGAGCGCGGTGATGGCTGTCGCAGTCGGTCGCGTAATACTGCGATGACGTCGGCGAGGAATATCTCCAGGTCCTTACCTCGGTCGATCAGCTGGTCGATGATCTGCATAACCTCGACTTGAGCATGGTTTTCGATGGCCTTCAAGAATGACTCGTGTACGGAGCGGTCGGCTAACCCCAGCATGTCGAGTACGGCTTCTATCGTGATGGTTGTCCCGCCATAACTCGTGACTTGCTCCAGCATGACCACGGCATCTCGCATGCCGCCGTTAGCGCGATGTGCGATCAGTGTCAGCGCCTCACTCGAGATCTCGACGTGAAGAGTCTCGGCGATGGTGCTCAAGTGCTGGGCGATTTGCTGCGGGGCAATGCGGCGAAAGTCAAACGCTTGACACCGGGAAATGATGGTCCTGGGGACCTTGTGAGGTTCGGTGGTGGCGAACACAAACATAGCATGAGAAGGGGGTTCTTCGAGCGTTTTAAGCAAGGCGTTGAAGGCCTCATGGGTCAGCATGTGTACTTCGTCGATGATGTAAACCTTCCGTTTCAAATCCGTCGGTGCGAAGCTGACTTCTTCGCGCAGTTGACGGATGTGGTCAATTCCACGATTGGAAGCACCATCGATTTCAACGATGTCCAAGGAGCGGTTCGCGGAAATCACGGAACAGTTGGCGCACGCATTGCAGGGCTCGCCGTTGGACGGATCGAGGCAATTGACGGCGCGAGCGAGAATCCTGGCTGCCGACGTTTTCCCGATTCCTCGGTCCCCTGAAAAGAGATAGGCGTGCGCGACTTCGTTGGAGAGCACAGCATTGCGCAGGGTTTGAACGATGGCCTCTTGCCCCACGATCTCCGAAAATGTCTGGGGCCGCCACTGTCGGTATAGGGAGAGCCGAGAACTTTGGTCCGTCACGATGAGATCCTTTCTTGGTCGGGGAGACTGGATTCGAACCAGCGACCTCCTGCTCCCAAAGCAGGCACGCTACCAGGCTGCGCCACTCCCCGCGCTAAGCAGTAGTATATCTCGTGCACTGGGCTGGCACGAATGTGCCCTCGTTGTTCCTTTGACAATTGGAGTGGGGAATATCTCGTGCGTCAACGATAGCACGAATGTTCTTTCGTTGATTCGGACCGGGATGTGGCTGTCGGAATTAGCTCCGCATCTGAATCGGATCAATCCGAGGGTCGCTTCAACAGCGTCTAGCGGGATTCTAGCCGGCTACTTGTCGCGATTTCTTGCGAACGGGCCATTTTCGGATGACCAACTCCAGCAAGAACAAGCCCAAGGCGGCCAGGATGAAGATCCCGTGAACTCGATCGATTTGCACCGTCAACCTGTCAGCGGACTCTGGCAGGGAAGCTCCATCACCCAGAACGACTCCGTTCGAGCTTTCCGCGATCCAGGTCAGGGTAGCGAGATCTTGGCCGATGTCGGCAAATTCCGAGGAATAGGGGACGGACAGCGGCACGGACATCGATCGATCTCTCGTTCGATCGAAGATCTGAACGATGTAGCCTCCCTTGGCCGGTGTGGGGAGATTCGCATGGTACAGCCCCGGAGAGACTTGAGTGAGGACGTAGGTCGAATTGATCGGCAATACCTTTACTTCGATGTCGAGGAAATTGGCATAAGCGCTGTCCTCATTCCGGGCATCGACCAAGATCGAGGTTGTCGATCCCTCAAACGAAACCGAGGCGGTCAGTCCCAATGTAGCTGGTATTTCCGGCTCCGTCGTAGCCAGGATGCCTTCGAACAAACTGGGCAGATCACTCCATTCGAACCATTCCTGGGACCAAGCTCCACTGAGATCCGTATTCAGCACGGTGATGGATCCCAGCCCCACGCGCCAGGTGGACACCAGCGGATCTTCGCCGCCCCACAGCAGTGTTTCTGCTGTCTTCTTGGGATAGCTGACGACATAGCCCTGCAAAGCGGGAACTGAGTCGGTGGTGAGGGCATTCAACAGTCGTCCTTCAACCTCGGTCTCCTCCGTCACGAATCGCTCCCTGCTCAACCGCTGGGTGGCACGAATGGAAACCTGGGGAAGTGTGGAAAAATCGTCGGCTAGATACAATGTGCCTCCACCGGCCGCAACCAGTGCTCCCAAGAGGGTGGTGT
>Ga0114923_10002420_pt1 | contig 12671 bp, 10 predicted proteins | sample SumtaG_FD_89578 | JGI IMG/M metagenome (GOLD analysis project Ga0114923, IMG submission 89578) | Deep subsurface microbial communities from Indian Ocean to uncover new lineages of life (NeLLi) - Sumatra_00157 metaG | ecosystem: Environmental > Aquatic > Marine > Oceanic > Sediment | place: near... | reverse complement strand
TTGAGTATTTAAATTTTTCACACACAATACACTTTTTTGAGGAAATTTTTTTGACTTTCCTTTTTTCCCCCCCCCCCTTCTTCCTTTTTTTTTGAATGGGGAAGAAAAAAAAAAAAAAAGGAAGTAAGAAAAGAGGAGAATGAGTAAGAGATCTAAAGTGAAAATAGATTTGAATGAGACGACTATAGAAAGTGTCGATAATTATTATTTTTTAGATAGTAATGGAAACATAACATTTGCAATGTTGTATGATGAAATACCTTATTTTTGGAGAGATTTTTATAAAAAACTTCATAATGGGATAGGAAAGGGTGGGATTAAGGATGTAGACAGTCTTATATCAGAAGTCAAGATAAATTTTGATTGTAAAAGTTTGGATTATTTTTATCGTGCTGGTAGATTGTACCTCTATGTTAATCATAAAGAATCTAATAAGATAATTAAAATTATTCAATATTTCATAAATTTAGGACATAGATTGTTCCTTAACGACGGATCAGAACTTACTATTAACATTGATAATTGTCCAAAATATAATTGGAAAATTCGTGAAGTGTTACTACTTAAAAAATACACAAAAACTGTAGAATCAGATTTTGTATGGAAGATGTGGAAATATATATTAAGTTATGATTTGAGATTGGTAAAAAGATATAAAAATGAAAATCTTCAGAAATTTTGTTTGAAACATTTTCCAAAAGAGAATAATGTTGTAAATTTAATGACGATGAAGAAAAATGTTTATTAAGAACTTTGAAATATTTACAAATGTTCAAATGTAAATTAATAAAACACGTGATGATAATATTCCAACTTTTGTTATTTTTATGTCTGATTGAAAAAATACATAATGTTTGTATCAATCAAATAAATGAAGTTTCGGGATGTTCCTTGTCTACACCAGTTACTTTAACTTGTATCGGTAGTTCAAAGACTATAATTGTGAAGAATAATGATTTTGGTATAAACTCAGTACTTTCAGAAGAATCATTTGTTACTGTGAATCTTAGCTTGTGTAGTACAACATTTGTGGAAATAGAAATTAGTTCGAACGTATTTTCGGCAAGTGGAATTTGTTCAACTTCGAAAAGGTGTATTGATACTGCAATTTCGGTCGTTGAAATCGGGAACTCGACAATTGTCAAAATTTTGAACATAACTAACAACATTTATACTGATGATCAATTTGGTAGTTTTGATAACAGAACTAGAGATTCTACGACTTTCGGAAAAAATGGAATATTCATTTCACTTGCTAATCTTACTGACATTGTTGACATACTTAATAGAACAGACTATTTTGAGTACAATTTTAACTACAAAGGGAATTTTCAGGGCGAATCTTCTTACTATTTTGATAGAAATTATTGGTTACCTGGAAGAGTATATGATGTGTTGATAATCCAATATCGAAATGGTACGTTTGGTAATGAAACGTGTGAATATGCGTGTAAAGATGTTTGTAATTCGTGTGTGATAGACCCAACCAGATACAACTCATCTTCACTCAGCAGGTGTTACAACAGAACTTTGTTTGATAGTTGGGCAAAAATGGGATACCTTTGTGAACATGAAACAGTTTGGGTGTTTCCAGTAGAATATAGTAAAGAATCTACAACACTAGTCAAATCCTTTGAAATAATAGCAATGTTCTGGACTGTTTATCTTGGTGAAATTGATGAGAGTAACGGGTTTCAACTTTTAAGTAGACCAAAGATTTTACATGATCACGATTTGGAACCAAATCCAATTGAAGAAGGTGGTGGTAATGTTCCTCACAGTATTTATTTGAATGGAGATTTCCTGTCTTTCAAGGATATAGATTTTTGCATTATTGGAGAGTATGAATCCCCGTTTTATGGAGCAATTCTGTTTTCTACTTCATCAATAATCACAGAAGCTGTTTTCGAGTCATGTGAGTTCAATGGAAGTAGTTCTAGTGTGGTTTTATTCAACCCAATAGCCATGAACAATAATATTGACAACCTCATTTTCCGACACTGTGTTATCATTAACATAAAGTTTGACATTGTTCCTGATATTTTGAGGCATTTAGAGATTACAAACAGCAACTTTTTTGATTTGACAAATGGAATAATTGACGTTGAAGTATTGGACAGTTTCATTATTAGCAACAATACCGGATTCAACATTACATTTAATTCGTTGTGTGAATCTGTGATTTGTCTCAAAAGTACTATGTGTAATACAACTGGATCTTGTCTTTTTGCAGACAACACATTCACTGGATTCCTTATAATAGATGAACTGGACTTACCTCTCTACACTGGAGTAATTTACTCAATTTACAATTTTTTGGAAGTGGGAATTGAATTGGAGAACATTTTCAACAACAGCGATTACCAGAGTTTTTATGGTATAGAGTATAAGGATATGATGAAAATACCTTGTAGCTACGTAAAATTATTCGAAATGAAAACTTTGAATCCAGATGTCGAGGGGTGGAATGCTGACATAATATGTGATCGAGATGAAGTTGATGAAAAATCGTGTTCTGGACTATGTATGCCCCCATTACCCCCTCCTCCATTTTGTGAAGTTAGTTTGAATTTCACGATGTTGAACTCCGTTGGATTCGGACACGATAAATTCAACAAGTTGAGTGACGCAATTTTCGGATGTTCATCATTTCCTATACATCACATATTCATTCATGGTGGTGAATATTCTGATAGTGGAATAAATTTTCAACCAATGGATAGTGAAACTCAGACAGAATTACTGATTGAGAAGATTGAAAATCCAGGTCATAAAGTTATTATAGTGGGACATACTCACACGTTTTCAGATCAATACGAGAAGATTAATATCACTGGAATTGAGTTTCACACGAACAATTTTTCAGCTAGCATTCCTATTTTGATTTGTACGTCAATCACAAACCTGTTTTTTGGAGATGTAAACGATTTTTTCATGAAAGATGTTCTTCTCAAGGCTGTTGAAGATCCAAATAATGATGTTCCTTGCGCTACTTATTTGATGTTTATGAACTTTTTTGGAAAAGATTTTGTAGTGGAAAATGTAGATTTGAGGGGTAGTGTGGGATGGGGATTATTGGTAATGAATCAGAATCCATCTAATACAACAACATTTCGATTGAAAAACATCACTGGAGTGGGTATTTGGAAAACTTTTATCGATTTGCAGGATGTCAGTATGACTTATGCTGAGAATTTAGAATGTATAAATTTGTGTGGGGGATTGGCTCTGACAGAAGCAGTGTTTAGAATAACCAACAAGGTTTCTGGTTATGAAATTGGCGAATTAGTAATTGTTTTGAACAACATTCACATTGAATTGAATAACCCAACTCTTCAGGTAGAATTAGTTGTACCAGGTGGTACTGGTTATATGAGTACAATTTGGATAGAAAATCCAAATGTAGGAGCTTCTTTCGCAAGTAAAGTGGAATTTAGAAACATAAAAGTTGATAAGTATCCAGTTGGATGGAGGTATTTGAATATTGCGGAGGAGATACTTTCTTTGAATGAAATTGGAGTTCCATTGTTGTTTGACAGTAAAAGGGGTATGAGAGAGACAGCTAGAGTTAATTTCATAGAAGGAACAAATTACGATTTGAAAAATGGGTTTCCTTCTGTTGATGATTTATTGGGTGATGTGAATGCTTGTAATGATTTATGTCTACCTGTAGACTCATTTGTATGTTTTGTTAGCAAAGAATTCAATGAGTTCACATTTCAATTTGGTACCAGGCGGTTTAACAATATACAACTTGCAATTAACAACTGTACAGTGACATTGGATCCAGTTCCAATAAAAATATTGAAAAATGGAGGTTCTTCGACTTTACGAATAAAATATGATGAAAGTTTGTATTTTAACGAAACGACAAGAGGTACTGAACTGATTGGAGAAATCGATATTTCAACCAATATACTAGTATCAATATGTGGTAATCATCAAATAAAAACACTGATTAGCAAAAAACTGATACTGAGAAATTTGGAATTGACAATTGACGAAAATTGTATGGATAGTTCAGTTCCAGTACTAAGGCCTGATAACCCACCAAGTGTTATTAAACATAGTCTGACATTGGAAAACGTGGAAGTTGTTGTGAAAAATTTTGATGAGAACGATAATTCAACTGGATTAATGGCTCCCTTTGCATTATTGGAATTCGGTAACTTAGAAACAGTGATCTTGAGAAATACAAAGTTTGATAAAGGGTTCAGATTGCAAAATGTTGATATTCTGACTTTAAAAAATCTAATGGAAGTAATTATTGATAATTTACAGTTTGAACACTCGTATGGACCAGCTCTGAGAATTGAGAATAGTGATAGTGTTCTTATGGAAAACTCACTATTCTCCTTTTGTGCTGTAGGTGCAAATGTTTTGGAAGATTATTGTGTTTTCATAAGTATTCCGAATACTGGAAGTATTGTAATGAACGAAAATACACTTGACAGACAAGCAGCTTCAATATTTTCACAACGTAACGGAATTTTTTTTACAGCATTTTGGTTGGAATTTACTACGAATATTTTTGTTAATACAACAGGAGATTTGGGTACATTAAGGAATATAACAATGTGGCACATGAGTAATTTGATTCCAGTTGGAATAAGGATAAATGGAGTAACATTCTCGCCTTTTTTCTTATCTCTACCACAATTGATACAGAAGAAATTTCCAAGAGCCATAAGTAGGAACAACATGGATATTTCATTCTCCCTTTTTCATGATGCAGTAATAAATACAAAAGATGAGGACATAAAGGTCAATACAACTAAAAATGAAAGATTGTTTTGTACTCAAGGTTGTCCTGTGTCTGTTCAGGATATAAGTGTGATATCATACTTGATTATAATAGGAATGGCGTTCCTATTATTGGCTATACTGATAATTTTGTGTCCAAATGGACCATATTTCCTTTTCCCAGTGAAACCTGAGTTTGTAATCAGTTCTGATTTGATTTGGAGAGAAAAGAAGAGGAATGACTTGTTAGTTTCGGAAAAGAAGGAATCTTGATAATTACAACAATAAAGAGCTTTATTCAACAACTTTCATTTTATTTTCACCATAATTTCTTGGAAGTTCAAAGATTTCATTTCCATAATCATAACCACCACCACCACCTCCTCCACCTCCGAAATTAGTTCCAAAGTTAAGCCTCTGATTTCCTCCTCCTCCTCCTCCTCTTCCAATAGGTTCTAAATTAGTTCTAAAGTTAGGCCTCTGATTTCCTCCTCCTCCAATGTTAGGTTGTGAATTTCCATCTTGAAATCCTTCGTAATAGAACTCGTCAAAGAACGCCTCGTCATCTTTTCCAAAATGATGATTTTGAATAGGAATAGGTTGTTGAAATGAATACCTATTTGGTTGTGTTTGTCCTCCACCATCCACCTCTTTTTCCAGTTCTTCCTCGTCATCAGAATCTCCGGAAAAGTATTTATCTGTGAAGTTTGTTGCAGTTTCTCTAACATCCATCATATCATGAACACCCAAATGAGTAAGGAGTTCTTTACCACCAAACTTCTCAAATTCTTGAATAACATGCGAATTTTTGGAGTTCTTTCTCTCAAACTTGATAAAGTTATCCAATCCTTCAAATGCCATCAGAACAGTTCTAACATCAGTCAACTTTAAAGATTCGTAGATAATTTGTATACAACCAATTTTCAGCATGTACGCCATTTGATTTGGATTAGCATGATAAGTAGTATTAGAAATAAGGTAGAGAATCTCTGACTTCAGATCAAATGGACTATTTGGGTAAAGATTAACTATAAACCCAAAGATTTCACACTTTATCACTTCTTTAATGTATTCTGGACCCTCACATACTATGTTGGATATAGTCCATACTACATCCTTTTTGAATTTCGTTTCATTTTTCTTCAATAAAGGTTTGAGTTCATTCAAAATGTTGCATTCTTTGATCATAAACTTCACATTTTCAGCTTCGGTCGAAATAAGGTGTCCTATCACAGAAAGAGAGAGAGAGAAAATCGTTCTCTTCTTCTGTTTCAAAGGATCATTCTGAATACTCTCATAATTGATCTTCAAGAACTCAATAAGCTTATTCAAAACTTGAGGTCCACATTTGTGTGTCAATATCGATGAGGAATTCTTTGGAGATTTTTCAGTAGCAAAATACAACATCCATAACACGTCAATAACAATTTGATCCATAACACAATTCAGCAAAAATGTAACTGGTTTCAAGGCTGGTGCAATAAAATCATGATGAACAGGTGGATTTTCTCTATATAAATTTGAGAATACCCATACAGCATCGGATAACTTATCAATATGATTCAACTTGATCCTGACTTTCATGTAATTGAAAAGAATTGACAAAACTCCAGCTTTCAATACAAAATCTCTGTGCTTTGTTGATTCACCAGCTATATTCCCAAATGCCCAAACAACATCACTTGTAATGTCCAGGTCATTGTATTTACCAACACAATCAATCATAGCCTTTAATCCACCAGATTTCATAACCAAATCAGTATGCGTAGTGTTACTGGAACAAAAGTTCAACAATATTGTACAGCAGCTCATGACAATACTCTTGTTACTGAAACAGGTTAAGCATTTTACAACTTGAGGAATAAACCCCTGATTGGCAATAATTTCAAATGGAGGATCTTCACAAGTAGTGAGATCTCGTATAAGAGAAAGGGCTTCATCTATTTCCTTAGCCTTTCCGGATTTGATTTTGTTGACGCATTGAGGTAAAAGTGCAAGTTTTTCTTCCATTTCAACATCTCCTTTCTTTACACCAGTATCTTCCTTCCTTCTTTTTAGCAATAATTTCTCTTTCCTCTTCTTCCTCAATTTAATGTTTCTTTCCATACTCTTGATCTTGGATTCATCCCTGGTCATGGTACTTTTCAGCGGTTTTCTTTCATCCCTTTCAAATTCATATGATGATGGTTCTTTTCCTGTAACGAAACCCAACGATTCCGATTTATTACCCTTATCCTGTCTATTGTACATGTTCCTATTCATCTTTCTTCTTTTTTTTTACTTAAACGGGGGACTAGTTGGGATGGGATTAGTGAGGACTAAATAAGTTTATTTTTAATTAGGATTACTGTTACACACACAAATATATGACAAGATATCATTTAGGGAAAAATTAAAAAATCTCCTTTTCTTCTTTTTCTTCTTCCCATACTTATTTCCTAATAAAACTTCGGTTTCCAAATTTTTTGAAGTCGATGAATCAAACGCAGAAAAAAACTGCTCTTTTTCTTCAATTCTATAGACGTATTTCCTTTTGTGTTTGACACTTTCACTTATTTTCTTCATATTGAACTCACTGTATTTCTTAAGTTGAATTCTTATGTTATCTCTTGTTGATTCCATTCTATTGACCTCATTAGTAATTATTGACAACTTTGATTGTTTTTCCACGATCATCTTCCTGATTTTTTTGTAGTCAACTTTGTCATCTTCTATTCTTTGGATTTGTTTTCCATGAATACCATGAACTATGTTTCGATGTGATTTTGATTTTGACATTGGACTTGGAGGTGCTCCTCTTTTCTCTTTAGGGTAGAGCAAATCCATTATTCCAGAAACAGCATCTTTACTACTATAATCTGATCTTGTGGAATTGGATCTAGACCTTGATTTCCTACTTTTCAATTCTTTCATTTTCTTTTGTCGGTTTCTCACTCTCTCATTATGTCTTTTAGCTGACTCTATCCTTATACTAGATTCTGTAACAAAACATTTTTCTCGTTCATTGATAAGAGTTTCCAGAAATGCGTTTTCTCTGTATTCTCTAATTGTATCTCTGTTATGTTCTGTCAGGTATACTTCAGATACAGATCTTTTCTTCCTCCTTTTGAATACAAATTCATTTTCCTTGATGTTTTCAATTTTTTTCATCACAACTACTTTAGTCAATACCCCTCATTTTAAATATAAAGAGTATTGAAAAATTGATTTAGTCTAAAGTTGATGAGGGGTGAAAAAAAAAGGAGGGCGATGGGTACTCTTTGGAAAAAAAAAAGATGAGTCATAAATTTAATAAAAGTGGGAAGAAGAAGAGGAAGGTTAAGGAGGGAAAGAATTCAGCAACCAATGAAGGACGTATTCAAATGAAAAAGGATACTTATAGACAATTGTTTGTCCTTCATTGGGAATTGAAAAGACTCAGGAGGAATGTTCCAGTTTTGAATAAGGAATTGATTGAAAAGGATCCAGATTACGTACTTTCGTTACTTCATGGATATTTATCTGGAAATTTTTGGTCTATTCCTACAGACGATTGGAAACCAGAAGATGTAACAAATTATTACTTCCCAAAACACTTGTTTAGAAAATCTGTTTCCAAGGTATCCTAATGGTGGTGGTGATGATGATGGAATGGTAACAAAAAAAAAACGAGAAGAGGAATCATTTATTAGTCAGACATTAGATACAAATTGTTTCTTTTAAGAGAGCCTCTGTTTTCAGCATGTAATTTTTTCAATGTATTAACCATAAATTCTTGTCCAACTTTAACAAACTCGCTGAATTCCTTAGAAGTCAGTTCTATAATTGGATTGGTATCATTTTTCTTTCTACTTTTCAGCAATTTCAGGAATTTGTAAGTGTAATCAATCTCACCCGAACCTTCAATTTTCTCCGATTTGTGTGTCTGTTGTACATGTTTTAGAATGATGTCAAATGTGTTCATTGGAGCAGCAAACAACACTTCATATTCTTTCTTAAACTTCACAACAAGCATGGTTCTTGATCGATACTGAGTGAAAACAACAGTTGACTGTTTCAAACTGTTAACATATGTGATTTTTGCGTTTGGATCCTTGAATTTTATCAAGTCAGAGCATATTTCTATAACGTATAACGTCAAAATATTACCAAAGTTTTCTTCTCCTCTCAAATCCTCAAATTCATCTTTAACCTTCTTTTTCTTCTCAACTTTACCGTCTTTCACAACTTTCCTAATTTTGCTTGGTTTTCCTTTTTGGGTTCCTCCTCGATTTCTTTTGATTCTTCTTCTTTTCTTAGTTTCTTCAGGGATTTTGAGTGAATCTATTAACGACGACAAAATGTATTTTCCATAACCACCTGTTTCTAACACATTCAAACCACTTATTCCGTGTAATTTCGAGATTTCTTCAATTTTGAAATCTGAAAACAGCCCGTTGATTTCAAAGATAACATTATACACTCCAGCATCAGTCAATTTATTCATATTTGTAATTTCAGCAGTTCCTTTACATTTCAAACTGATTTTGTGAACCAATTTCATGACTTTTATCATTCTTGAAATGTAATCAGAATCCTTCTTCTTTTTCTTGACTGTTTTTTTCTTCTTCTTCTTTTTTCGTTTTGGAGGAGGAGGAGGATTTTTAGGATGAACGATGATCGTCCTTTCCAGTTTTTGTGGTGGAGGAGACGAGTCCAAGTTCATTTCATCCTTCTTGTTTCTCCTAATTTCTTCTTCTTTTTCTACACTATACATAAACCTCGCTTTTATCTTCAACTTTTTTTTCATTTTTTTTTTGGAAAAAGTTGTCCCCGCCTCCCACACTCTTTTTCTCTTCCCACCCTCTTCCCACCCTTTTTTTATTGATAAATAAGTTTGAAAGACATTTTGACACAAAAAAAAATGGAGGGATAAACTATATTTTACACAAACTCATTAAATTGAATGCTGCATCTCTCATAAGGTTTATTTGAGTAAATTTCCATTGACCGTTACTTAATATTACCTTAATATCACCTTTTTCTATCATTCCCGTAATCACCTTGTCGAACTTAACATTCCTTTTTTCTATCATTTTAATGATCATTCTGTCCAATTTGACTCTTCCTGACTTCAAAAATTCCGAAAAGCTTCTTTCATAATTCCCCAAAATTTCATCACATCGAATCAGATCGTTTTCCTCTACCCAATCCCGTTCATCATAACCAACCCATTTTATCTTATAAAGTGATTTTCCTCGTAAAATCATTTTTCCCTCAATACATTCTACTTCAAATAAGTTATTACTTTCTTCCATTCTCGAAAGGTTCAATTTCCTCTTCCCTCAATTTTTTTTTTGATGAGAGGGGGGGAGGAAATTGAACTTAACAGAAAGGGAGAGGAAGGATTAGTGGAAAAAAAAATGCTGTGTTTTTTATTTAATCAAGAATTTGTAAAGAGAGATCCAACTCATTGGATGAAAATGATAAAAGAATCCAACAACAGAAATAAACATTGATATAGAAATGTTAAGCAGAAATTTCATTATGCAGGAATCAAACTTATTCTCAAGAATTGGTATCTTGTAAGGAGAACATAGAAATCCAACAAGACATAGAATATATCTGACAAGCACAATCAAAATAACATTAATTATCCAATTGTAAAAATCCAACATGATCAATGACACAAGCATAATCCCAAATATCAAATACAAGTTGCATAAAATATTCAAAAAAACAATTAATTTTGAAGCAAATGTGTAAGAAAAACCTCTCCAAGATTTTATAAAATCTTGTCTTCCATAAATATATTTCGACTTTGGATTATACCAGTAATTTTTTGAAGAATATTTCTGGTTATACATGTAAGTCGTGATCATTATGATTGAATGACGATAATAAAAACCCTTTCTAGAAACTATCCCCAAAACGTAATAAAATATGAATATTGGAATCATGTACGAAAATATAAATGACGACTCCCAATAACTATTTCCTCCAATTTTGTAAACATTATTTCCACAAACAACAACACTATCTGATTTCGATTTAGAACAAAATATTTCTGGACAAAGCAAATTCGGTCCACTAAATCGTAATTCTGATATTGACAACTGTATTAGTTCTTCAGTCACCAAGTCAGGTTCCATAATATGAAGTAAAATTTCCATGTGAGTAAGATTCATTATAACAAGACGTATTATTGGGTAAGAACTTTCATAGGTTTTGTATACTTGACTGTTTTTGTAAACATTTTTAAACTTTTCAACAACAGTTTTTTCTAATTTTACGTCAGTTTTATCTGGAAAAATCAGCAAGATATTAAGTGTAGTTTGTTCCTTCTTTGGAAAATTCATAATTTTTCAGTCCTCCCCCCTACCTTCCATTTTCACTTTAACCGTTTTCGGTAGTATGAGGGAGGTGGGGGAGAAAGTAAGGAGAAAAAAAAGGGAGGTTGAAAAAATATTCAAAAAAGAATTTGAATTTGAATATTTTTTTCGTCACAAACTATCTGAAAGTAAGTAGGAACATTCTTAAATTGATACAGACGGAAAAGAAAAGGGGGGAAATTTTTTTTATAACATTGGTATTATTTGCATAGCTAATTACCTTGAAATTATACAATATGAAAAGAAGAGTGAAAAGAATGAAAAAATCGAAAGGTGAAGGTTCAATTGACAAGAAAACCCTGAAAACTGGAAAATGTATAGCTACTGGAAGTTATGGAGTCATAAAAAAAGGTTCTGTGAGAATAGATGGTATAAAAATTGAGTGTGCTGTAAAAGAAGTTCAATTAGAACCTGATGATATTGAAAAGTTCAAATATGAGTCAGAAATGATTTCTGAATGTTCTCATGAGAATATTGTGAAGACATATGGTTATTTGGTTTTGTATGATAAGGAAAGTATTGAAAAAACTCCTGGGTTTGTTGTAATGGAACTTTGTGAAGAGTTGAATCTAATGATGATGATAAGAAGAGATGGTATAGGAAACAAGGCTAGAATGTACTATTTGACTCAAGTTGTAAAAGGAATGATATATCTACACTCTAGAGAAATTGTACATAGAGACTTGAAGTTAGCAAATATTCTCATTGGTAAGGACGGAAAGGTGAAAATATGTGATTTTGGTACATCAAAACATGACAAGATTGCTAACAAAACTCTGTGCGGTACTCCGACTCACATAGCTCCAGAATTGATCTCCTTATCGCTTAGGGGTATCGAACATAAACTAACAGATGTTTATTCGTTTGGAATTTTAATATGGGAACTGTGGTCTCATAAAGAACCTTATCATGAACTTAAAAAGTCGGGAAGTTTCAACAATTATGCATTGTTAATGAAAATTGCTACTAATAATATTAGACCAGATTTGAATGAAATGATGAATCCTCCTATAGGGATTAAAAAATTAGTTTGTAAATGTTGGGATAAAAGTTCCAAACAAAGACCTCAATCGTTTGAAATAATACTGAAAATTATTATAGAAATAGATAAGATAGTTCCAAAAGATCCAGTTAAGGTTAAGAGAAGAGGGAAAAAAATCTTTTAAACAATAATAGTATAAAAAACAAAAAAAAAAGGAAATTCTTATTTGTAACAATAACAACAACTAAATACAACAACAAAATAAAAAAAAAGACAATTTAACTTTTTTTTGTCATTCAACTTTTCTTCCTCTTCTTCTCAAAAGTTTATCCTTCCTCTTACAGACGTCATACCTAAGAAAACGTACTACTCCTATTGCAAAGAATAATAAAGAGAACAACGCTATGGAAAATTTCAGGCTCTTCTGGACATGAAACCACAACTTTAAAAATACTAATGACAACAGGAAAAACGAAATGGCTCCGGCTATCAATTTGTCTTTCTTTGTTAGATTTTTCAACAACAGGTATACTTTATTTTCCATTCCAAAATAAGAAATTGAGAAGAGGGAGGGAAAGAAGGGGGGGGGGGGGGGG
>Ga0114923_10002419_pt1 | contig 12671 bp, 11 predicted proteins | sample SumtaG_FD_89578 | JGI IMG/M metagenome (GOLD analysis project Ga0114923, IMG submission 89578) | Deep subsurface microbial communities from Indian Ocean to uncover new lineages of life (NeLLi) - Sumatra_00157 metaG | ecosystem: Environmental > Aquatic > Marine > Oceanic > Sediment | place: near... | reverse complement strand
GATCTCAAAAGGGGAAAACTCACCGGGCATCCAGAGGCGCAGAGCGGTCCTGCCGTTGACTGTGACCTGGCGATCAACCATGTCCTGACCAAGATAGCCCAGTACATTCCAATCAAACTTCAGCCCTACCGTTGTGGGATCAAGCTTCATACCATTTACATCACAGAGGGCCTCAATTCCCATACTTGCATCAGGATCACCAACCGCCAGCACGCCCTTCTTATAATACACAACCACCTGCCCGCCGGCAGCAGCTTCTTTTACAAATACCAGCCCCTCTTCACTGTCAAGGGTTGCATCATCCACACCGGCCAGCCGGTAATGCCTGCCATCCGCATCGATATAATCACCATTCGCATCCTCCAGGTATACTTCAAGCTCCTCCACATCCTGATCCGGCAGCTTGAAAAACCTGCCCTCGATATAACCGGAAAGTGGGATAGCCTCCTCGCTTACCAGGTTCTTGCCGATATAGAGCCTGCTTTCACTCTGATTATTGTCTGAGCGCAGCAGCAGCTCATGGCTGGAAGCGCCGGTACGCAAGAGGGCCTCCGCTCCTATGGATGAGTCATCCTGCTCCGGAATGTCCAGAAAGATGTATGGGTCTATGGCTATATCACGATTGCCGATGTAGAGATGATCCAGGAACTCATCTTCCTGACCCTGATAGCCCATTAGAAAATAATTTTTGTCAAAACCCCCTAAAACCGAGTATTCCAGGAAGTATCTTTCCATAAGCCATACTGAAGCCGTAAGGTCCGGTATCTGTTCAAATAGCCTATCCTGCTCAAGCCCCGGAAAGGTTCCGGGCAGGGAAAGGATTACCGAGCCATCCGGGGCAAAGAGCCAATCCGCTGAAAAGCCCAGCAGGATGCGCCAGGAACCGGAAAGGTAAAAATCAACATCAGCATCGCCTATCTCAGCTTCAAAGAGCGCCTCAGGCGCCTCCTGCTCAGGCAGGATCAACTCTTCAGCCCACAGGAAACCAGGGGAAAAAAGCAAAAGAAGACACCAGAGGCTAAAGGTTTTCACTGTAAAGAATATATCACATAATTATTCTAAAAAAAAATCGCATGGTTATACTATAGCCGACCGAAAATAGAAAAAATGGATAATGATCTCCTGCGCGCAGCCAGTTTTGTTAATCGTTTACTCGCCAACCCGGCCCTGGCCCAGCTGCCACCACTGCAGAGGGAAGAACAAATAATCCAATTCCTCAATGCTAATGCTCAAGCACTCTACCCGACCCTCTCATCTCCCCAGTTTTTACCCGGTAAAAACTGGGCGACCATACTCACACTGCTGACCAGAGTTCTGACAATTGAAACCGATAAACTGCTCTTACCGCAGCTTCACGAACTATTGGACGCAGGCATTGACTTTACCTTTATGTCCTTCTTACACCAACTGCGCATACCATCTGAGAAATATAAAGAAGAAATTTTCACTTGTCTCCAGCGCTTGCTGCAGAAAGGCGCCGCCCGTACTGCATTCAGCGGACCCTTTACCGCACTCAGCGCCAATCTTACTGACCGTTACATCGATGAATCATTCGAGCTTAGACATTACATTCACTTTGAGCTGACCAAGGTGCAGAAACTGAAGATGAGCAAGAAAGATATCAAGAATATGGTCAAGGTCTCCATGCTCTTGAAAACGATTATCTTCCTGCTGACAGTTGAAGGCACGACAGGAAGCAGGGAAAAATCCGCCGCCATGGTCGGAGTCCGGTTTATAGACAAGGCCTATTCTATTTTAAAAGCACAGCTTAAATTATTGCCCGATGCCCTGTTCAAAAGCGCTCTAAACTCCAATGTATCATTCCAGGAGAACAAGAACATTGAGGCTACCGGCAGGATCGCCTCTATTTTCTCTTTCAGGGCTCAATCCTATAAACCCGGGGTTCAAGTGGACAGAGGTGCAAATACTCCTGACCGCAGCTGGTTCAATATTGCCAGAAGGAATTTTAAATTTTATGGATTTGACATAAAAATGCTGGATGAATTCTATAAAATCGCAGCCGAGAATGGATGGTAAACCCATGAATAAAAAACTGATTAACGTATTGGAATCCGTAGTCGTTCTGGCTATTTTCCTGGTGCTCATACAGACTTTTCTGGAAGATTTTGCAGTTCTAATGGGCTGGAAGATGCATTTCCGGCAGCAGCTCATGATTACCGGATTTTTCTTTGATCTCTTCTTTACAATTGAATTTATAATTCGCCTCTATTACGCCATAGTAAACAGGAAAGCCTTTGTTTACCTGACCAGTGAAAGGGGCTGGATTGACTTTATGGCATCCATACCCCTGCTTATGCTCAACTCGGGGCCTTTAGCTTTCTCTATTTTCTTCGGCGGCAGCGCCTTTCTCGGGCTGGGAGGAATGCTGAACCTGTTAAAGGTGATAAAAGCTATAAGAATAGCCCGTATTTTGAGGTTCTTGAGAATAATAAAGATATTCAGGCGTATTAAAAATACCGACTCGCCAATGGCCCAGCGCCATGTAGCTAATATCACCGCCATCGGGGTTACCGTACTGGTATTCTCCCTTTTAATCTTCACCTTCTCTACCGGCAGTATGGAGGTAAAGGGTCTTGATACCTTTATCCTCAGCCACCAGGAAGATCTGGCTGCTCAATTGAGCAGTCAGAAAGAGAATAAACCCGCCCTGGCTGCCTCCCTGAATATACTGAAGGAGACTGAAGAGAGCCTCTTAATTGTAAAAATATCCGGGAAAGCAGTATATTCACGCTTTGATAACGGCTACTATGAACAGAACTTCGGGCCGGGTGAATACAGCTATTTCTCTGACGGCTCTTTTGAGGTCTTCTTTGATCTGCGCCCCTATGTCCAGCAGTTATCCAGGGAAAGCCTGCTCTTCTTCGTTATTGTCCTCCTTTTGGTTCTGGCCTTTCTATTCATCTACAGCCCCCATTTTGCCCTTACCATCAGCGATCCTATCCACGTTATGCGCCGCGGTCTGCAGGAAGATGATTATAATCTGGAGGTCAAAATCCCCGAGAAATATCAGGATGATGATGTCTACCAGCTGGCCGAGCTCTATAACGAGAAGTATCTGCCTTTAAAGGCCCGCAATCAGGGTGATGAGAAAGGCCCGCTGCTCGATCTGGGGCTGGCTGATATAAAGGATATCCTTGAGGAGGATCATAAATAAAGGTTGGTTATCTCGATTCTCCATTTCACTATCGATCTTCCGGGCATAGCCTCATTAAAGGAAAAACGGCAGATACTGCGCTCACTCTAGGACCGGCTGCAGCGGAAATTCAAGCTCTCCGTAGCTGAGGTTGATTTTCAGGATTCATTAAAATTTGCTCAAATCGGCTGTGCCGTGATCTCAAACTCCAGACAGCATGGTGAATCGGTACTGCATAAAGCCCTTGATTTAAGCGAAAACATGGTGCCGGGAAGAATTCGGGATACTGAAATATTTTCCGAGGTTTATTGAATATTAATATAGAGGTCTTTAAAGGTAAAGATTTTATCCCCACCCGATAGATTCAAAAATCCTGCCCTGCTCTCTACCGCCAGCTCAAAATAGTGCCTCAAGGTTTCAGAACCGGTATTTTCATCACCGACTCCCCTTAAGGGCTAAATCTCCTTCTCAATAATCTCCAGTACTTCGGTCAGGGCTTTTATACATTGCTGAAAATCCCGCAGATTATCCTTCAGTGAGTAGTAGTTCAAACCTGAATAATATATTTTGGCGAATACTGAAAAGGAAATATCTCTTCGGCTTAAGTGGATATTGCTGTAACAGCCATATTCATAAGTGGTCTTAAGCATTTCCTCTAAACGCACCTTAAAAAAGTCATACATCGAGAGTGAAAAAGAAAAAGAATAGGCAATCTCCAGAAAACGGCTCGCCCGGTCAATAAAGAAGCCTCCCTGTAATCCCTCGCTATTCTCAAAACCGGCTGAATAGCTTTCTGCCGATCGTTCCGTGTCCAGAATGGTGTATCCCAGTTCCTTAAAAAGAACCTCCACTCTTCTGATCCGTTCTACCATTATTTTAGAATATTTCATTTAACCCCTCAAAAACCTAGGTTCCATTGGCAAGGCGTCGGGCCAGAACAGGCGGCAGCCCGGCGGAAACAACCTTGCTCTGGGTTTCTTCAATCTCATACTCAACCCGGAAAAGCTGGTAATTCATCTCACGGTCATCAAAGACACCGAATGAAGCCAGGGATATTCCATCCCTCGGTTGTCCAACAGAGCCTGAATTGATCAGATAGCGCCGGCCTTTGACCAGCTTAACCAGACCTTCAGGATAATATGCCCTGCCGTTTTCCTCAATAATTGCCGGCATATGGGTATGGCCGTAAAAACAAAGGCCAATTCCCGCATAGTGCTCATTCATAAAGCGGAAACATTCCCGGATAGTATCTGTATAGAAAATATACTCATTTTCGTCCATAGGGGAACCATGACAAATTAGAAATTTTTCTTCTATTAGCAAAGGACCCGGCAATAAGTTGCGGATAAGTCCCAGGTTATCTTTTTTAATCGCCTGGCGGGTCCACAAAATCGCCTCTCTGGCAATGTTGTTAAAGTAATTAATATCCATTAGACCGGATACAGCCTTATCATGGTTGCCGCGCACCAACCATTCAGCCAGGGGGAAGACCCTTTCAACACAATAATCGGGGTCTGCATTATAACCGACAAGATCACCCAGGCAGATAAAGCGGTCCACAGAGAGACTTTCGATGCGCTCGAGTACTCTGTTCAGCGCTTCCGCATTGCTGTGCAGATCACTGATAAATGCTGTGCGCATGGTCAATAGTCTATTGAAGTTTTAATCCTGATTCAAGGAGCTGGGAAGATATTCATAATTCAGATGCCATGGCGCGCGGTAAATATTCTCTCCCACCCTCTTGTCTGTCCGCTGGAGCTCCCTTATTAAACCTTTGATCACCAGGCGCCGGCTTGAGTCCTTATTGGGACAATCGTTACTGATCAAGGGCAGTGGATAACGGCGTATAAAACTTTGAATCTCTCTCTCCCGTACCTCACACATGGGGCGAATAATCTTGAATTTTCCACCGAAAAAATCCTGCACAGGCATCATGGTCGAAAATTCACCTTTATAAAAAAGGTTCATCAAAGTCGTCTCAATAATATCATCCAGGTGATGGCCAAGGGCGATCTTATTCATGCCCAGGCTTTCTGCGCTTTCAAAAAGTATTCTCTTACGGTTTCTGGAACATAGATAGCAGTTAAAATGCCCTTTAAAGGAGGGGGGAAACATGGCGGCAGTAACCACTTTGAAGGGAATAGAGAGGGAAGCGAAGAATATCTCCAGATTCTTTTTCTCTTCCACCGTCAGGGGATATTCACGCCACTCAATAAATCGAGCGGCGAGCTCATACCGGTTGGGCACCCATTTTTTTCTCTGGGCCAGGGCCACGCTTAAGGCAAGAGAATCCTTGCCCCCGGAAACGCCAATAAGAATCCGGTCGCCCTCGGTGATCATTTTGAAACGGTTAATGCCCCGCCCCACCCTTTTACTGAATATTTTTAGTTTTTTCTCATTCCGAGGTGACAACAACTAAAGGACCTTTGGTATTATTTTATGACGGCCGATCTTAAGCAGGGCCGATATCAACCCCTGGTCGCGGCTGCACATTATGGATATAAAGCGCAGGCTGGAAGTAAATCCCTGAACCACTTCCGGACTGAAAACGCTCCCCGACTGCTTGAACGCTCCGAAGCTGCCGTTATCCGGATCAAAAACAGGCAGATCTATCTCAAAAGATATGGGTTCGGGAATATCAATAATTATTTCCTCTGATGCAACTTTCCTGCCGATCAGCCTGCCTGCAGCACCGGCCAGTTCCTGCTCAAGTTTAAGCCGCTCGTCCAGATCCATTAAGCGGCTGTGGCCGGTATTCTTTCTGTCAAAGGGAATGCGAAAAACCAGCTTATAGAGTTTCCTGGAAGCTACATCCTCGATTAACCTGAAAGGAGGATAATTTTTTTTTCGGGTGCAAAGGAGGAACTCCTGATCATCCAGCCGGTAGAGGCTTTCAGTCCTCAATACGCCGGAGGAGAGGGCCATAAGCAGTACCTTCTTGATCATGGCTGTGGCAATTCTTACCGTTTTATGCCAGTAAACTGTGCGGTACATAAGATATTTGGAAAAGAGAATACTCTCGACTGCAGCCAGACCCTTCCGGGTAACAGCCAATCCCTGTTCATTATGGGGAAGTATTTCTTCCAGAATAAAATCCACATCCTGAATACCATAAGGCACACCGCAGAAATATGCATCGCGATTCAGATAATCCAATTTATCCGGATCCAAAACTCCGGAGAGCAGGTTGCGGAAAAATCCGGCGTCTTCACCTCCATTGTAATTATATTCACTATCAATAATTGCCGCCACTAAAGAGGGATCCGCGCCAACATCTTTTGCCAGAACCCCAGAGAAATCCTTCTCCATTATTCTCTGCGCCGTGAGCTCTTCATGGCTGGTTATATGCAGATCTTTTAAAGAATGGGCAAAGGGATAGTGGCCAAGATCATGGAGCAGAGCCGCGCAGAGAAAAGCCTTGACCCCTGCTAAAGTACAATTCCGTAACTTAGTTCTGGCCAGGAGAGCAGATATTAGGCGTTTGGCAATATGAAAAACCCCAAGGCTGTGATTGAGCCTGGTATGGGTTGCCCCCGGGTAAACAAGGTAGGTCGGGCCCAGCTGTTTGATGCCGTTTAATTTCTGAAATGCCTCTAAAGCCACCAGTTTAAGCAGCGGCGGGGAAAGAGAAATATGCTGCCACACCGGATCGCGGATCGGTTCAGTATAGGCTTCATGCAAATGTTTTAATATCTTCTCACATTCTGTCAAATTTTACTCCTTAAAAATCATCTTATTGATACACGATCTATTTGACCAATTCAACCCCATTTGATAGAAATATAGAGTAGGTATGAAAATCTATGCGGTAATTGCCAGCCTGACTCTGCTCTTTCTCCTCTTCTCCTGCAATAAAGAGAGGAGTGAAAAAACCCCCTCTGATCCTTCTGATAAGAAGCAGCAAACAGTACAGCAGACAGAGAAGCAGCAGGCTGCAAACAGACCAAATATAGAAATTACTCTAAAGAGAGTAGCGGAGCAGAAAGCAGAGAGCGCTGTTCAAATCAACCTGAAGGGAAAAGAGGCGCTGCTATACCGCCGGCAGGGTTCCCGTATAATTCCTGAAGATTTTAAAATCGGCCCGCTTCAGGACAGCCTTGATCCGGGGAATAAAAAAGGCCTTACCCTAATTATGGAACAATTCCTCAAAAGCCTCACCCAGGGAGAAATTGAAGAGGATTTGCTGATTCCCTCTGCCCGCACGGAACTGAGCCGCTTTCTTGCCTACCATATCGGTAGAGGTCTTATTCCCCGTAGCTATCGTTTCGGCTCTATCAACCTGGATGATCCTGCACTTGCCCGGGCTAATGTCAGGCTCTTCAGCGGCACCGGTGTCAGTGAGGGCGAGATATACATGACAAAAGAGGACGGCCTCTGGTATATCACCGACTTGCAAATTGCTTTCGAACAGCTTAGCATTGCTTACCAGCAGAGTGACCGGAAGTTCATGCCCTACAGTTACGGCTGGACCATACAATTTTAGATAGAGAGGTAAAGTGAAGAATATGACCAGAATAGAAGCGGAAGGGCTGTTGAACCAGTATGTTTCCACTGAATGGCTGAAGAAACACTCTATTGCTGCAGCAGCAGTTATGCAGGGATTGGCAGAGAGACTTGAACGCGATGCGGATGAATGGTGGATCACCGGCTTGATACATGACCTGGATTTTGATCTCACCCAGGACCCCGCGGTTCACGGGTTGAAGAGCGCCGAAATTCTCTCTGCCTTGAATATTAAAGAAGAGATTATTCAGGCGGTTAAAGCCCATAATGCCGAGGGCTTGGGGATTGAGAGAAAAACAGAACTTGATTATGCGTTAAGCTGCGGTGAAAGTATAACCGGCTTAATTGTTGCCGCTGCTCTGGTAATGCCGGATAAAAAACTTGCTTCCTTAAAACCATCTTCTGTGGTAAAACGAATGAAAAAGAAGGATTTTGCCCGTAAAGTCTCCCGGGAGAGTATCCTCCTCTGCCGGCGGATTGGTTTGGAGTTGGATGAGTTCGCCGGGATTGCAGTGGCAGCTATGCGAAAGGTGGCGGATCAGTTAGGACTTTAAAATGACCCTGATGCGAGTTATCTTTACTTTTATAATAACTCTGACAGTGGTTTTTATGGTGCCGGCGGCAACCCTGGATGTTATTGACACCGCTGCTGAAGAGTTCGGCAGCTTCATAACCGGCAAAGTAGCTGATAAAGAAGGTTACTCCATTTCCATAAACCCATTTCTTTCAGACAGAAGCGGTCAAACCCTTTTAGGTGAGAGAATTAAAAGCTCCCTGGAACTCTACCTGGCCCTGCATTATCAGAAAACCAGAGTGCTCAGCTCACCTGAAGGTTACAATCACTATACCGTGACCGGAGAGATCATGAGTTTTCTATCCCAGGTCAGGATACTGATGAAAATCTATAATCCCGACGGCTCCCTGGCCGGCGGGATCAAGCATGACATGAAAATTGACGTTGAGCTTGAACAACTGCTTGCTCCCCGGGAAGACAAAAAGAACTTGCGGAGTACTACGGACCCCTATGAACCTGATGACCTTCCCGGATTCGAAGTGCAGGTGGAAGAGAAGAAGCTCAATCTTTTCGCCAGATTTCTGACCCCGGGAGATATTGACCGCTTCCTATTCTACCTGCCTCTTCCCGGGAATATACTATTAGAGGCGGTTGCTGAAACAGAGCTGCAGCTTCTCCTTTTTCGCGGAGGCCAGGAAATACCCTTTATAGCTCAGCCATCAAGGATAGAGGAATACCTGCCTCCCGGTATATACATTCTTGAAGTCACAGCCTATGATTTTGATTTAGAGGCAGGCTATCAACTGTTGATCAATCTCGCCTCTATAGGTGATGACAGCTATGAACCTGACGATACCCTGGAAGAGGCAATGGAGATATTTTCCGGCAGCAGCCAGGAACGAATTATTGCTGCCGGAAACAGCGACTGGGTCGAGCTGAAGAGCTCCCTTCCCGGATTTTACCTGCTCTCTGTGGAAAATAGTGATATCCGGCTTCAGCTCGCTCTTTTCGACAACCGTGAGCAGGAAATAATAAATAATTACAGCTACGCCGGCCATGATCAAAATGCCATACCTGTTTTCCTGGGAACAAGAAGACTTTTTGTCATGATATCTGCTCAAGATCCGGATAAAGCGGCTGCATATAAACTCATCCTTCATGATATTGAACCAATACAGATCCATCCCAATGGTAATAAAATATTCCTTAAATCTCAGGATGATTCCCACTACCTCAAGCTGCGCATCCTTCGGCAGGGGGTCTACCGGGTCAGGGCCGAATCAGAGCGCTACCCGGTAATCATCCGGGTATACAATCTCCCCAACATGCAATCGATTGAGCAAAAGACAGCCGCCGCATATCCGCTCACACCTGGCGATTACCTGATTGCCCTGAGCGGTAAAGGCGGAGAATCGATCCAGGTATCGGTGAATCCCTAAAATGAGGAAAAATAAATATGGGCGTTAAAGTCGGCAGAATTGTTAAGGAATTCGTTTTCAAATCATTGCTGGATCAGCAGATTAAAATAGATCTGCATGGCAACAAGAAAAAGCTCTCAGGGGTTTTAGTTGAAGTAAGCGAAAATCAGCTGCAACTGGAGTGTACACCCCGGGATCTTGAAAAATTAGAGCCTGATGAACAGATCCGCGTTTTTTTCTACCTGCAAAATAACTATCACACCTTTGAAGCAACAGTAATCGAAAAACAGGATGGAAACCTTTTTTTGACTCATCCGGAGGGTGTGTATAAAAATCCTCAACGTAAATTTCAAAGGATTAGGCTTAAAACTTCCATTGAGGTATTCTTCACTCTGCAGGGCAAGAAGGTTGAGCTTAATTTCCCCAAAGCTGAGCGCCCTCTGCCGGAAGAAGAACCGGAAATAGCCGAAAATTTTGCCGTGTCCGGCATCCAGAGGCTAACCAGGGAATTTCGCAAAAAAATGTCGAAAGTTTTTTCAACTAACGATATTACCATGATGAGAAACAAGATCCCGGCAACCTACGAGGAGAAACTCATGGCGGTAACCGGGAAAATACTCTGGATACCCTCTGTTGATGAGGATTTTATCTCTGTAGATCCCTTCCCTGAGGAGAGAATTATCACTAAAAAGGACCTCATTAAATATGAAGAATCCTTTAACACTCCTGTACATATAATAAACAGCAAGCTTGGTAATATTCTCTATGAGAAGCAGAAGAAGAAAATATTCTCCGAGGCTTACTGCCCCGTACTCTACGATCAATACCTGGTTGGTTATCTCTACATCGGCAATAAGGATGAAATGCGAAAGCGGATTTCCAGGGATTCGATTGACTATCTATACGAATTTGCCAAGGTATTAAGCTACTCTTTGAAACTTAACGGCTACTTTTCCAGCGAGACCTCCGGCGAACAACGCTATGAAGCACCGATTATTGATATCAGCGCTTCAGGACTTCTCTTTGCCCATACCCTGCCCAGTCTGGCAAAAGACCTGCTGATCCATACGGATATCGATCTTACCATGAAGATCATGGATAAAAAGTTGGTAATCGGTTCACGGGTCAGGAGAAAATTCAAAGATAATGAGAGATGTTATTTCGGTGTACAGTTTTTGAATTTCTCTGAAGATGATTTCCGTTATCTATTTGAGCTGCTCTATGGCCGTCCTTATACCATGGAGGAAGAGGACCGCTGGGAGGGTGGCTCTCCCCCACCCCCGCTTGACCTTTTTAAGTAGAGTGATAGCCTGCCGAACAGGGTCAGGATAAGACAGATCAATATAACAGCAATTCCCGCCAACTTTTCCAGCCCGCGAAAGAGCTCATCAGGTATACCGGTTTATCAGGTTCTACTCAGCAATTCACCGATGTTTGTCCGAAAAGAGCTCTGCGAACCGATCCCGAGCTCCTCAAGAGCGCTGCAGTCCAGGTGGCTGTCCTTAGGACGTTTTGTTCCACCGGCCGGAGCATTTGCCGGGCGAACAGATTCAGCCGGGATCCCCATAACCCGGGCCATGACCAGGGCCATTTCATATTTTGTATAGGGCTCATCACCCGACCAGTGAAAAATCCCGGCAGTATCAGGATGAGCGGCCCGGTATTCCAGTATCCGGCGGATAACCCGGGCCACGTCAGAGGTGCAGGTTGGGTAGCGGGTAGCCCAGTTATCAAAGCCGCCGCCCTGCTGCTGTCCAAGTTCCTCAGCAATTGAGGTTATCGCTGACTCTCCTCTAAAAAGATCACCGCCGTAGAGGATCGGCAGCCTTAAGATACAATAGTCCCTGCATAACTTAACCACTGCTTTTTCCCCTGCCAGTTTGGTGGAGCCGTAGAAGTTAATCGGGTTTGTTGATGAATCAACTCTGTATGGCGGCGATTTGCCGTCAAATACATAGTCGCTTGATATATACAAGAGAAAGGAGTTTATTTCTGCTGCGGTTGCAGCCAGCCGCTCGGTAACTTCAACATTGAGTATCCGCGACTCCTCCGGCTTTTCTCTGCTCACATCGGGCCTTCTCTCGGCAGCGCAATGCACGATTATCTCCGGCTTCTCTTGCTTAAAGTAGCGGGTCAACTCTGCACTAGCCATTAAATCGAGTTTCACCAGCGGCGGTTTCGCCCTTGAGTACCCAAGTCCTGTTACTTCAAAACCATCACTTTTTGCCAATTCTTTGACAACAGCCCGGCCCAGGAGACCGGTGGCTCCGGTTACTGTCAGTTTCATGAATTTCAATCACCTCCTATATTTACCAACTGCAGTTTATATGGATCTTCAGCACACCACACCATACTTTAGCGGTAACTCAATTTTAAAAATAGAGCTCGCTGTGTGATGCAGGCTTCCGGCCGTAAAACAGATCATCCACCCATAATAGAGCTCTGCGCGCGAAACCTGAATGTTTAACAAGTTTTCTAACCACAGGCGTTGAATAGAGCGGGCCATGGGAGTAAGGACAGACAGCCATACATCTGCCGCAATCCGTTCCTATAATATTCCAGTATTTGAAACAGGCATCCGCATCAATCCGCCAGCGCCGGGCTCCCTGGTATTCCCGCCGGTCATCTGTGGGGATGGCTCCGGCAGGACAGGAATCAGCGCATTTCGTACAAAAATTACAGAAGTCTATAACTGAGGCGGCAGGAATATAATTATCAGGAATAAGCTCCATATCTGTAGTAACCACAGCTATTCTTACCCTTGGTCCCAGATCCGGTGTAATCAGGAAACCCAAACGCCCGATCTCTCCCAACCCGGCGTCACGGGCAACGAGGGGGCAGATAAGCCGGTAATTTCCATCAATATGAGCCCGGACTGAATAGCCGAGGGTGCGGAGAAAATTTGTCAGCTGTAGTGCAATATGGGCTGCATTCGCATATTCACGCGCCGATTCCATCACCGTTCCCGGGTCGGGGCCCTGCTGGATCATCTCGTTCCTCATCTCTACGGTAAAGGCAATTGCAAATCTATGGGCAAGAGTTATGGGCGCGCCATACTGCCCGGCACCGCGTCCGATATGGG
>Ga0114923_10002418_pt1 | contig 12672 bp, 12 predicted proteins | sample SumtaG_FD_89578 | JGI IMG/M metagenome (GOLD analysis project Ga0114923, IMG submission 89578) | Deep subsurface microbial communities from Indian Ocean to uncover new lineages of life (NeLLi) - Sumatra_00157 metaG | ecosystem: Environmental > Aquatic > Marine > Oceanic > Sediment | place: near... | reverse complement strand
TGTGTTGCATCTTTGAGTTCTATTATCTCTCTATTATTTTTCCGTTCAAATGGATATATAATTTGAAGTATTTAGACATATGTATATAAGTCTTATCTTCTTAATTTGTAAATGTTCAATTAAAAATTTAATTGAAGATACTCTATGATTAATTGATTAAACTCTTTTTTTTCCAAACCAGCATATAATAAAGTTTTATAATCAATTTTATTCAAAAATTTTCCAAATTCTATTAAATCATTCTTCATGTCTATATAATTTTCATTTCTTTTGAAAATTTTTTCAAAAATTTGACATATATTACATAAAAATTCTATTAACATAGATTTATTATGATTTTTAAAGAGATCTTCTAGTTTTTTACGTCTTTTTGAAAAATATAAAAGACATGCATATTTAGAAATAAATCTAAAAAATAATTATTCTGATTAATACTCTTATTAACTAAAAAGAGTGGAATTGCTTTCAGATATAACTTTTCAGTTTCAAAAAACATTCTAAGACAAACTTTAGAATATTTAAACCCTGATTAGATAATTGGAGTTGCAAAAGCTGATTATACGATTCAAATAACTAATATAGCATTAGGTCAAACTCAACCTCAAATTATTCCTCAAATTAATGATGATATAAACCATCCCTATCTCCCCGATAAAGTTATGGTTGTAATAAAATTTAAGGAATCCCTTAAGGCTATAATGTGGAAAAATAGATGGCCAATCCGTATTAACGATCGGATTGTATATGCTGATAATTCTTTAAGGAAAAAACTTTTTAATAAAGAAAACTACATTCTCGAAAAAAGACTACAAAATGTATTTGACAATATAAAAAGGAATCTGGAACAGATTAGAATTGATTCGGACAATCAGGAACCTGCTAATCAAATAGATTATCTTTTTATTTTAAAACGAAGAACAGATCATCAACCTATAGATAATGCAATGCTTTCACAATTTCAAAGAGAGTTTTCTAATTATGTAAGATCATTTCAAGATGATTGGAAATATTTTGGAATAAGGGAAGATCGTAATATCTATTTCTGTTTTGGGAGATATGGGTTTTTTAATAAATTAATCCGGTGTCCAAGTTATTTAGAGATTCCAAGAACGGAACTAATCAAAAAAATTCTTTCTGATATGAAAGAAATATGTAAGGATTATTATCAAATCGATTTAAATTAAATTAAAAGGTTTTTTAACTATTAAATTAGATTGTTATTCCGTTTATACAACAATAGATATTGTTCCAGAATCTCTAATTTGAGATAGTTATACGCCTCTTTTTTGGGAGGGGGCAACATGGGGGTGTAAGAAAAAAGTGAAAAAGATATATTTCTGTTACATTTATTATATATTAAGACAAAAATAATAATTTTATGGTTATTATTAAAAATATTAAAAGGTGTTTAATATTCCCGAAGACACTTGGATAAGTGGTCCACTAGAATTACTAGAACATGCTGCTCTGCATATAAAAGAAGGCAAGGAATTTGATTTGAGAATTGCTCTAATAAGCATAGATAATGCTGTTGAAATAGCCATAAAGATATTTCTGACCATGAATAGAAGAACAATAGGATTAAGCAGAAAAAGATTTAATGATTCTAAACAACATTTTCCAACATTACTTGACATATTGTGGGAATATATTCCAAAAAAAACGTCTGAAAGTGATTTGGATGCAATTGAATATTATCACAAAATAAGAAATAATTTATATCATGAACCTGTTGGAATTACAGCAAAACTAAGAATTGTTGAATTGTATTTTACCTTGGCTAATAACCTAATTTCTGAATTGTTTGATATCAGAGAAGAAAAACGTAAAGAGTTTAAATTTAGTGATTTTAATGAAAAATTTAAGGTATTTTTAGAAGTTTGGGAAAAAATTAGAGCGAATTTGAATAATTTCACGTTAACTCAAGGATTAGTCCCAACAATAACAAAACCATATAATATTTCTAAAGTTCTATTTGCTTTAGTAAAAAATGAAAAGATAGAAAAGGGTTTTGAAAAAAAAATTTTTACTATGTATGAAATAAGAAGCCAAATAGTGCACAACAAAAGAGACTTTAATCTAGAGGATCTTGATAAATTCATACAAGAATTAAATGAAATAGACGAAGAATTAATCACTATCATGAATAGATAATAAATTAAGCACTTAGTCTAAATTCATTAAAAATTATAATTATGAAGATAACAGAAATATCTAATTGGCTAAGTTTTAATATTTATTTTCCTCCAAAGACATTATTAGAGGATATACCAAAAAATAATAAATGTTATTACAAGTTTTTGAAAGACAATTTGAAGCCATTCATTGAATCAAAGATAGAGGAAATCAAATATCTATTTTTTAGTCAGTATATAAATCAAAAACCATTAGATAAAATAACAATTGATAGATTTAAAATAGAAGATTGGTCTAAAGAATTACAAGAATTACCCTCAAATCTTAGAAATCAATTAAGAAATAATTTAAGATATATAAGACTTAGATTTTGTATAAAAGAAAATATAGAAATAATAAAAACGGATTTTATAGATATCTTAAATAATTTAGAAAATATTTTAGGTTATCAATTGGTAGAATATAATGTTTTAAGCGACTTAGGAGAAAGATACAGTAATCATACTAACTCTTTAGATGAATCAAAAGCATTAAAAAGATTGAGACTTTTTATTGAATATTGGAATGCAATTTGTAGATATATTCTTTCTATTATTACAGATGATTATAATTTAGATTTTGAAAATGTGGATGTTACAGGAATTTTGCATTTAGGATTTAATTCTTTAGGAAATAATCTTCCTGTTAATTTTCAGAAATGTGAACGATGTGGAAGTCCTATTTATTTATTAAGTAATCAAGGTATATCTTGCTTGTTCAAATGCGATTGCGGTTTTACTAGAAAAACGATTCCCTTTATATAAGAAGTAGACAATTAATGACATGATTCTTATGCATTTCTATAAATCAAGAATAGAGGAATAAAGGAAAATCTTTTTTTAAATGATATCATTTTAAATGCATTTTATGTGAATAAGTCAAATTTTTAAATATCTCCAAGAAATATTCTCTGTTTAATAAATTTAATAGATTTAGTTAGGATACTGAAGAATTAGTAGTAGATATAAATGATTAATCTTATTGATTTAGCCCTATTCTTCTTAGATTTCTTGCCAAGTGTGGCATATTACAATTTCTGCATATAACGATTTCTGTGTTTGGAGGTATATAATAGAGATCAATATGTCCACATTCACTACACAAAATATAGACATTATATTGATTTGCTAATTGAACAATCTTTCTAAATATAAAAATAATTACTCCTAAATTAGTAAGTGTTTTGTCAATGGAAATTAAATAGTGAAAATAAGTCCATAAGTCAGAGATGGGAATAGGTCGACTAGTCCAATCTCGATCTCTTAATATTAATTCACTTGAATTCCTGTTTATCGTGTATGTACCATGAGAAAATGAATTTCTAAGGTGTTTAAGAATATCTATTGCTTCACATACTGCGGGGTGAGGGGCACGACTATCTTTATTATAAATGTCAAAAATCTTATGGAGCTCTTTACCATAATCTTCATAACGCGAGGTCTCGAATTGGATCATTTGATCACCAAAATGTTTTGCTCGGTTTAAGAATTGATCATAGAAGTTTAAATAAGATTCTTTAAACTTTCTTACTTTAGTAGCAATATCAATATTATCATCCCTCAAAATTAAATAGATATCATAATCTTCTATTATCGAAAGTCCTATCTCTAAATTTGTCTTGCTCTCTTCAACATTACCGACAGGCACTTCAATAGCTAACTTGATAAAAAAATCATCATCGATTTCTTGAATATGTGGTGTAAGTCTCCTAAAAAGATAATTAAACCACAAATTCAAAATCTGGTTATGTTCTATTGTAATTTTTTGTTCTCTAAACAGTATTTCAAAAGACAGTAATCTAAGAATGGCAACCGCAAGACAATGATACATATTTTCAGGATGATACTCGATTTCATCATTAGCTAACCCCCAAAAAGCTCTTTTTATCAGATTTAAATCAAGTGTCTGAACTAATGCATTTAAATTTGTTACTAGACTCTCAATTTTTGAATTAATAAATTCCCCTTGTTCCTGTAGATTTACTTGTTCTCTTACGATTGGAAATAAATTTCTTATAAACATGTTAAATCATATATTGATTTTTGTTGGGTAAAACAAAATTAATTCACCCTATCTAAAAAAATATGAAACCTTACATAAATATTTTTCTTTAAATCTAACATTGTAGCGGGACAAGTCTGCTTATTTAAATTTATAAGAGAGTGTTATAAAATTTTGACAAAAATTCGATAACGATGTTATCCGAAATTCTTACAACAGGATCAGGCAGCACCTCTTCATTAATGCTAAACAGCCCGGCGGTCATGGACTCAAAATAACGTTCCTGAATATTGACAATACGTAGCGAATCGAAAAATAATAACTCCTCAGATCGATGAGTTGTCCATAATATTTGCTTTAATATGGAAATAAAGCGCGCTTCCCATCCCGAAAAGGTCAGAAGAATTAATAAAAAGACGTTTATCTTTTAAGTTCCACAAAAATTGTTTTATACACTCTTATAAAGAGTAGAAGCTAAAAGACATTATTGAGATAATTTACATCAGAGTTTCATTTTTGTTGTCAGTATCTAGTCCTTCTTTCTCTAATTTATTTAAAAATAAGGACAAAGGATTATCACACTGAGCTTTAATATTAATACAATAAGTAGTAATTAGTGTATTTAGGGTGTTGATCATTCTATAGATCTTCTCTAAGTCCAATATAAATTGATGTATTTCTCTTTTCACTATTTCATGTTTATCCTTAAAGATTAATGTTCTTTTATGGAAGTCTTTATCGTAGATATAAGAGACACCCGAGTGGAATCGTGCGTTTCTATAGATCACCAACCTCCATAAATTCTTAAAGTTTTTTTCTTTATCCAATTTAAACAAGATCGTTCCCAACGTTAAGCCTTGATTCTTTCTAACATCAAAATCACGTCCTTCCTCAATATCCTTCATAGAAAGCAAAATCAAGAATAAGGGTTTTACTTTATCTTCGATAATATCGGCAGTTTTTAGCACAAAACTTGAAAAATGTAACTTAAAATTCTGTTCATCAACTTTTTCTATTTTGCTAAAGATTCTCGACTGGAACTTCATCAAATCTAAAAAGGATTCTTCTTGCCAGTTTTCTTCGATTTTTTTAATTTCTTCGTATATTAAGGGGATAGAAGTTAAATCTTGGTTAAGTGATAATTGGGTATAATGTTTTTCACAGTACCATTCGCATATCTTTTCAAATTCTTCTGTGTACTTTCTCAGGAAGAGTTGTAGTTCAGGATTAATTGTTTCATAGAGATTTTTTTCGAAAAGGGGACTCATATAGAAAATAAGTTCAAAATTATCTCTTAGTGCCCTGATATACTCTGATAAAAAATTAGTTATTTCTGAGATATCCATAGATTTATAAAATTTTACAAGTCCATCTATTAGTTCCTGATTCTTAGGTAATAATCCCTCAAATTTTACTGAAGTCCTCAGTTTTTCACCATATTTTTCTTCAAATGGCTTATAGATTTTTTCTAATGGAGCTTTTGTCATTTGATCTGTATAGATTGTGAAAAGCTCTGAATCAATTTCAAAGAAATTATTGATAGTTTTAAAGATATCAAAAATCATAATGGATTTTTTTAATTAATCTTGACTTAAAGTCTAAAAATTATTTATCAATTTAACTTTTTGGGGTGTGTACCAGTAATTCTTATAAAGAAAGAATATAATCTGAAATCTTTCCTCCTTTTTTTCTTTTTATTATATTTTATTTTCCACCTTTTATTGTTTTACCTATAAATTTAGGTGAATTTAATGAATACTAAAAAAATGGGGATTGTCTATAGTTAATACGAACTTGGCATGCTTCAGCTTGAGAAGTATTTTGGCAAGGGCGTAATAATAGGATTCTTCCCAGGGCACAATAGTTGTCTATGAAATATTTTTTAATATGTATCGTTCTACTTTCAGTAATTTTCTTCCCTATTATAATTATAAGTTCCAAATGAATCTATACGTTTCAGAATTTCTAGCAAAATTTCATTAGCAATTTTAACATAACGTTTGTTACGTTCTCCTTCAGATCCATATAACTCACTTTTGTCTCCATGAAAAAGATTGCATCTAATTTGATAAATAATTCTCATTACTGCATCCAATTTTTCAAATTCGTTATTATTTATTATATTACTATTACAGATGTCTTTTTTTTTTCTGCAAATATCGCATATATTAGAATCAATTTTGAGTTCATTTCTTAAGTATTCTGTTGCAGACAAAACATTTTTGGCCAGTTCATGATATCTTCCTTTACCTACACATTCTTCTATAATTAATTTTTTTGTTTTTTGTTTTATTCTTTTATTCCATAGATAATTATATTTTTTCCCAAAATCTAAAATCCGGTTTACTTCTGATCGTTCTTCGCTACAGGCATTATATAAAGGATTAATAAGGCTCCAACGGAAAAATAAAGTTTTATAAGAATTTGGATAATCAAGATTATTAAGTAGATAATTCTGAATTGTTTCAATAGCTTCTTTTTCATTTTCAGAATATTTAATTTCTGACATAAAATTTATTTTTACTGAATTTATATGCTTTATTAAATTAGATTATCAACAGGCTTTTATCAAAACATGAGTACTACTTAATTTATTTAAATTTATCTTAATTTATCTTAACTATATTACAAATACAAAAATTTGGATAGGTATTAAAGATGATAAAGCATGTTATAGTAAGACTACAAAAGAGCAGGTTGAATCAGTAGAAAAATTTAATGGGAAATAAAATAAGTAAGATCAAAGGATTAGACGCTTTAATAAATTTAGAAGTATTGAGATTGGATGATAATTTATCTACCTTAATCCATAACAGGCTTTGGTAATTTAAAAAAGAATAATTCTAATGGAATCTATATTGTTACTTTATAAATAAAATTAGACTCGACACTTATTTATTTGCAAATAATTAGAAGGTTATTAGGCTTAAGCAAAATTAAGGATCGAATATAGGAGAAAGTAAAGGATAAAATGGATTGGGATATATTTCTAAATAAACTGGAAATTCTCGTATTATTTCCCACAATAATTAAATTTATATTTCCATTTATAATATATTCGTAAAAGAAGGAGTTATATTGTAGAGAAGTTAATGCGATGGCAGAAAATATAATAAAACATATGCACACAGTTCAAAAAGAATATCTTAAAGGATTTTCTATATTAGAAAATAACCGATACTTTATCTGGAGATTAGATAAAACAACAGGAGAGATAAAAAAATTACCTATTAAAGTAGTGGCGATTGAAAACTTTTTTTATTCTCAAGAGATAGAAAAGTGGCTAGCACACGAAATTGAGACATCTGGCATCGCGGTAGTAAAAAAGATAATCAATACGGAGTCCGTGGAGAATCTAACCCCGTCTGATAAAATTAAAGTGGCAAAATGGATTATTATCCAAGACCTAAGGACGAGGGAATACAGAGAACAAATCAAGCAAAGTTTTGAGCAAGTAGGAAATAAATTAATCTCGAATAAGTTTCCTGAATTAAGATTAAAGGTCTCTGAAGAACTTACTAAGGATGTACAGATGGATATAATGCAAAGATTTGAAGGATATGCCCCTAGTATTGCAAATTATAACTGGTGTTTATGTGTAAACAATACCGATCTACACTTGTATACTTCTGATCACCCCGTTATAAAAAATAATTCGTTCATTAGAACATTAGAAAGATTTACTGGTAGAAGAGCCTCTAATCCAGGAGAGGGTTATTTTTCTAAAGGAATAGAGTTAAACCTTCCTTTAAACCCCAAATTGTTATTAATACTAGCTGATATTAGCCCTATGCATGATCACTTAAATAAATTACCAGTAGCAGAGAATTATTTTTTATATCAAACCTCTCCAGCATATAAAAAGTTCTATAATAAAATGATTGAATGGTGTAATAAATTAATTAAAAATAAAAAAGAATTAGCTGAGATAAATGTTGTTTATTATAACGATCGTATAACTTCTCAATCTTATCAATATGTTTTATCTAAATATAATGATTTTCAAATGGCTAAAGAATGTCTAAAAAGAATTCCTGAAGCAGCAAAGATAGATAGACGAAGATGGGATATCAGATGATGAAGAAGAAACGGCAATATTGCTGTCGAAAGATATTTCTATTAGACTTTTGTGATGATGCTTTGTGAAGGTGCTATTTAGACACATTTCACTTCGCCCCCTTATTGAAAGCTCGTATACATTATACGAATTATTAAGGACGCTTGAGTAATTTTTATGTAATTCCTTTATAACTCGTGTCGATTGAGCATGCGTCCTACACGTATAAATAATCTTTAAGCCTCGATCATGTGCGACGGGAAGCAAGGCACTTAAAGCCATTACAGTTTTGCCGGTACCATTAGGAGCGACGAGTAAAATATTTTTCTTCAATTTTGCGCTTTTTAGAATTTAAATTCACTAATGCTGATCTTAACCTTTCATCTAAGATTACATCTCTATATGATTAAAATTGCTCAAGGAAATGATGACATTAATATTAACTTTCGAAATTTACGTCTTAGTCCTATTAATTTCTATGTAAACTTTTGTTTGATTTTTTCGTTAAATAATAATTAAAAGCTTTTCATGTATTCAAATTCTGTTCCATTAACTTATAAGTCTTTTTAAAATGATCTAAATGTTCATGACTTATATAAATTCCAATAGGTACTGATTTATATTATCGTGCGACCAGGAGGAAGGGGTTGAGGAGGTATTGTAATTTTTATCTCAGGAGGTAAGTATGATAATTTAAAATCTAATTCAAACAATTTTTTTGTAAAAAATATAAATTTTTATCATTTTATTTACATTCTTTCTATAAGAAAATAGATAAATTATATCGTTATTAAATAAACTTGGTGAATTTGCATTAAAAAACAAGTATTTCAAATAAAATTATCAATCTTAATTGATGAAGTATTAGAATATATGGAAAGGATAAATAGAGGAATAAAATTAGAAAATTATGGATTAGATGATAAAACTATTAGAGATATTAAAAATTTACCCTTGATTATTGAATTAGGAAAAAAAATTTACAGAGAGAATTCTGAATATGGAGTATGGGATTCATACGGTTATAAACATCATATTCACAGTAAAATTTTAAAAGAATGTTTGGATATATTAAAACCTTTGGGAGATAGAATACTTGAGGAATCTGAAAATATTTCAATTAATGAAATTTCAAATTCAATTAATGAAATTAAAAAAGAACAGAAAACAAGCGACAATTTCAAGGATATTAATAAAAATTCTGTTTTTGTAGTTCATGGACGCGACGAGGATAAGAGAAAAGCAATTTTTAAATTTTTAAAAGCTATTGGATTGGATCCCATCGAATGGGAAGAAGCAATAAAAATGACTGGTAAACCAAATCCTCATATAGATGAGATATTAATTGAAGCTTATAATAATGCTCAAGCAATTCTCGTATTATTTACTCCAGATGATGAAGCCAGGTTAAAAACGGAATTTCAGAGAGAGGAGGATCTTGATTTTGAGAAAAGGTTTACAGGTCAGGCTCGACCTAATGTATTGTTCGAGGCAGGGATGGCTTATGGAAGAGATCCCGATAGAACTGTCCTAATTCAGATTGGTCAAGTAAGGAAATTTAGCGATATCTCTGGCAGACACCTCCTCCATTTTAACGGCTCTTCTGAAGCCCGGGAAAACTTAGCCAATAGATTAGCCTTAGCAGGATGTCTTATCAATAAGGATGGAACCGATTGGTTAAAAGAAGGTAATTTTAAAGAACCTAATCCTGAAAAAATTAGATTAAATAATGAAAAAAAGAAAGTACAACAATTATTTGATGAATTAACTAGACTCTGTATTCGATTATATAAATCTAAAGCAGGAACGTCAATGTTATTTGCCAGAACTATTCGAGATTCAATGGAAATGCAGAATTATTTTGGTATTTCTATAAAGGAATCTGCACCTCCAAGAAGGGATTTTGATGATCTCCCAATTTATTTCAATGATAAACGTTTTAGGTTAATTCCCAATTCTGCTAATTTAACTTGGGATATGGATAAAAATAACAAATATGAAATTATGTTAAAAAAAGATAGTCCTCCAGATACTATAAAAGAACTCTTAACAAAATTTTTTAAAAGATTAGTTAAATTTGTTCAAGATGAATTTAATATACACTTAGAATTTAATGGAGAGATATCAATTTAAAAAAAAATATATCTTGAAATAAAATATATGATTAATTTATTAAGAAAGCGTAGTTAAACTTAGTTTTCCATAGATTTATCCCTACACCATCATTATCATTTACTTGATTATCCGAGATATTGTTATATTGACACACATTACCCAATATTAGCCCGTTATTTATATTATCACTAGCATTATTTCCCATGACATCATTATAACACGAACCTGCAGCTAAACATATTCCATTATTATTATTAATTGCTATATTCTCTTATATTTCCCATTCCATATTGAAGCTGCTGATCTTGATAATCATAGGTATAAGGATAACATTCGATTCGACAACTGATTCCTCTCTGAATCTAGATATTGGAGTGATTTAAGATCTCCTATTGACTCTGGGAGAGTCAATGAGAAAGAGATCATAGTCGGGGAATTTACCCTGAATCTCACTTAATAGTTTTAATTTGTAATTCAAATAAATATATGCTTGTTGCTGATATTGGATTTTGATAAATTATATTTTTGGGATAATATATTAGAAAAGGTGTTACAAAGAAATTATACTGAAATTCAAAATCAGCTAAATTCAAAATTTCAGTTTTATCATAATTTAAAAAATGGTTAAGTTTGTCAGGATCTCCACAATATTTCTTGAATGATGTAATATTTTTATCAAATTTCCTCAATTTTTTTTGAATAGCTATCATATTTTGCTCAAAATTATCTAGATGCGAACTATCAATTTTTTTCTGAAGCATTATTTTTGATTCAACGAAAAGAACAGTTTTATCTTTTATTGCTACAATATCAATTTCTCCTATTGTTTTTCTCTGATCATTAAGGATTTGTTTGCCTGATAACGGATGGATTCTATATCCATTATCTTTTAAGACACGCTTTATCGCATTTGTAAAAACAAATTCCTTTTCTTTACTATCGATCTCTGATAGTCGAAGGTATAATCTTTCCCGTATTGCACCTGGGTATCCTATCATATAAATAAATGAAAAATTTTCTTTTATCGGATATAATAACCTATTTGCTAGTTTTTGTTCGCCCACAATAAATGGTTCTTCAGGGTCTGCTGTAATTTCTTCAATTGTTTTTTGTAATTCATCAGGTCTCCAATCCTTAATTTCATTATTTAAATTTCGTTTTATTTCTCGTGTATCAAGCATGGTTCGTCTTAATTTCGGAAATTTAGAATAATTTGAAGCTAACATTCTGATATATTCTTCAATCACTAATCCTATTTCTTCGGCTTCCTTTTCTTGAAGATTACCGATCTTAAAGACAGGGATCTTTCCTCCGGAAGGTTCTAAATATATGTTATGATTTTCTATTAATTGACGAATCAATACTTTTGCCGTTTTGATAAGTTTGTCTATTCTAAACCCAAATTTATCAAAATAGAGGCCATTCAAATGGGAGAAATTTTCATATATCTCTTGAAAATTTTTCACAAAATTCCTATCTCCATCATTCAAAGAACTTATATGAGTAGTAAACAAATTCGACTGATAATCTACTAGTTCCTCTTGATCAGTAGATAATCTGAAATAATACATACCTGGACCAAATACAAGATGAATTCCTTTTAAGTTCTTAAACTTTAGAAATCTAAGCAACATCAGCTCATTTAAATATGTGGAATATTCTAAAATAAATTGTTTTATAAGATCTGAATAATCTTCAATTGTCTCTTCATTATCATTTTCTAGAGTTTTTAGAATCTCCTTTCTATGATTTTTTAAAAGGTACTCCATTGCTGAAAGTAAGATTATGTCCAAATGACCTAATAGACGAGTATATTTCCTTAGATAGATTTTTTCCACGGGATTAAACTTAATTTGATTTAATAAATAAATGAAATGGAAATAATATCTAATGGCTTCTTCGCTCTGTGCAACTAAATGCATATAACTTAGTACATTAATCAGATGATATCCTACTTTATTAATTATTATGGAAAAAAGATTTTCTCTTATCAAATTTGTTGTAAGAACTATTTTTTCTATTTTTTTCTCATCTTGAATAATTGTACCTTCAGGAATTAACTTTTTTATGGTTTTATTAATATTAAGGACTTGTTTTAATTGTTCTTTAGATTTTGAATTCTTTAATAATCTAATTGATCTATTAATTTGAAACTCGAAATCTTGTAATGCCTTGTCTAGATCAAATTTACTTCTTTTTAGGCTTCTTTTCATAATTTAGAAATTAAAATAATTCTCTTTATATAAGTTATTTAAGTAGAGGTAATAGGATTTTAGGTAAATCCTCTCTGAATATATAAATGTAAATCCTACATATATTAATTT
>Ga0114923_10002417_pt1 | contig 12675 bp, 16 predicted proteins | sample SumtaG_FD_89578 | JGI IMG/M metagenome (GOLD analysis project Ga0114923, IMG submission 89578) | Deep subsurface microbial communities from Indian Ocean to uncover new lineages of life (NeLLi) - Sumatra_00157 metaG | ecosystem: Environmental > Aquatic > Marine > Oceanic > Sediment | place: near... | reverse complement strand
TTATTAAAATACTTAAAAAATAAGAGAGAAAAAATTAATTAAAAGCCATATGTATTGAAGCTATAATTAGAATAACTTTGAGCAGCATAAATTTGCTCTTTGGCTTCATTCATAGGAATTGCTTCTTCAAAATATCTTGGATTTAAATCTCCAAGTAATTCATCAACTTCACTTTCCATTGATGTTTGAACTTCAGGTTGTTCAATCTCTTCAACTTCAAGGGTCTTCATTTCAATTACTTCTTCATAAGCTTGGGTCATTTTTTTTTTCACGTTTTTTTGTTTTTTCTTATAATTATTATATTGATAGGAGTTAATATATAGTTTAAGAATGGAAACTCTCAATGGACTCTTGGACTATCATTAGATTCTCCTTCAAATCTTATTAAGTATAACTCTAAAAACCTTAGTAATATAAGGTTTAACATCAGTTTATGATTAAAAATCATGCATGGATTTTCAATTTCAAAATCTTATTTCATAAAAAGATAATTTAATCTAATAATTTCTTAAGATCCTGAATCAATTCAGTAATTTCTTCTCGTTTCAGATTGATATTGACTTTACCTCCACCAGGATGAGCAAATGTGAGATTAAATTTCTCATCATTTTGTGAGGCTAACCATTTCTCACCTTTGGGTATCCCAAATGAAGGATCAAGCCAATTTTCTGACTTAAATTCTGCTATCTGGAGTAAAACACCGAATGCATCTCTGGGATGGATAAAAAGTTCTTTCCAAGAATCGCCATAATCATTGTATCCGAAATAGGGGATGTTATTATTCTCAAGAACTTCCTTCGTCATTTTAATGTCTGGTGTTTGTAAAACAAGATGATGAATGCCTCCTTCTTTATTTCTCAGAAAATTTTCCAGAAAACTACCCTTTCCTGTGGATTTTATTATTTCCAATCTAGAAAGATCACCCAATGCAAAGGTCTCCCAAAAATACTTTAAATTATTATCTGTACCATTATATTGCGATATTGCCCCGAAAATTTTTGTATAAAATTCAACAGCTCCCTTATAATCCTTTACAGCTAACGAAACGTGATCAATACGTAAAATCATGAATAAATCATTATTGAAAATTTTATAATTTTTTCGGTTTGTTTGAAGAAATTATAAAAAAAATAGATTGAATTCTGAGTAAATATTAGTTAAAAATTTATATATCATCTTATCTAATATTATTTCACCCAAATGAGAATAATATACCTTTTAAAATAAAATGTGGGATGTGCTTACTAGTGGAAATCACCCAAATTCAATTAACAACTAAAGAAGCAGATTATCTTGAAAAACTTAATAATATAATCGAAGAAAGAACAAAAAATTCGAACTTAAGTGTTGGAATCGTTATAGAGCAACTGGCAGAAAAAAACCCAAATGGGTGTGCTCTACTTTTTGAAGATGATTCATGGACTTGGCAGACTTTAAATCAAGAAAGTAATAAAATAGCTAATTATTTTCTTAAAATTGGATGCAAACCAGGTAATGTAGTAGCGGTAATGATGGAAAACTCACCAGAATTTCTATCTGTTACAACGGGGATTAATAAAATACAAGGAATTAGTTCAATGATTAATGTAAACCAAAGAAAACAGGCTCTTATACATTCTTTTAAAATTAGTGAACCCTCATGGGTTGTTCTTGATGGTGATTGCTTATCCGCCTTCACTGAGGTGTTTTTGGATCTTAAGTTCGATAAGAACAAGGTTTTTGTCATAAATAATCATAATAATCAAGATCATTACTTTATTGATTTTCATAAAGAACTAGAAGATGTTTCTATCGATAATCCTATCACAACCTTTAAAGCACACTTACGTGATATGATGATGTATATTTTCACTTCAGGGACAACAGGCCTTCCTAAAGCGGCTTTACAAAGTAACACACGTATTCTTAATCCTTTTGGATGGTTGGCATTTGAATTAACCCCTAAAGATGTCGTTTATAGCCCATTACCTTTGTATCATTCTTTGGCGATGGTAGTAGGATGGGCTGGTTCTTTACAAGGAGGTGCTGCTTTTGCATTCAGAAAACGGTTTTCAGCGTCAGAATTCTGGAAAGATATCAAAAAATTTGGAGCAACCTGTTTTATGTATATTGGAGAATTACCAAGATACCTTATTAATCGACCTGAATTGGAGTATATAGAAAATACAACGCTAAAGAAAATGTTAGGTGTTGGTTTCCGTAAAGATATTTGGGAGAAATTTAAATCACGGTTTCATATTGATCATATCCTTGAATTTTATGGAGCAACAGAAGGTGCTGCGGGGCTTTTTAACATTGAGGAAGTGCCCGGTATGATTGGTAGAGTAACTATACCGGGTACAATTACAGCTGTGAAAGTTGATGAAGAAACTGGTGAATTCTACAAAGATAAAAATGGATTTCTTATTGAATGTAATCAAGGGGAAACAGGGATGATGTTGGCCAAAATCGTAGAAAATTCAGCATTTCTGGGTTATAAAGATAAAACTAAAACTAATGATAGAGTCTTGAAGAATGTATATGAAGAAGATGATTCTTATTTTATTACCGGTGACCTTGTGAATCTTCATGATGATCACTGGGTCTCTTTTGCTGATAGATATGGGGATACATTCAGATGGAAAGGTGAAAATGTGTCCACGATGGAGGTTGAATCTATTTTAAATACATATGGAGGCTTTGAGATGTGTAATGTATACGGTGTGGAAATTCCAAATACAGATGGAAAGGCAGGCATGATTTGCATTAAATTAGATAATAAAGAATCTTTTGACACTGATTCTTTCTCTCAGTTTGTAGCAAAGAACTTCCCAAAATACTCAATTCCGATCTTTATTCGTATTAAGGAAGAACTCGAATTTACAGGCACGCATAAATTAAGAAAAGTTAATCTCAGAAAACAAGGTTTTGACATCAATACAATAAAAGATCAATTGTATTTCTGGGATTCTGCATCTATTCGATACCAAATTTTAGATAGAGAAAAGTATCAAAGCCTAATGGATGGAAAATTAAAATTTTGAGATATTAAAAAGAAAAGATACTTTTTTATATGAATTCGATATTATTTTAATCTAATAATTTTACTTATCAATATACATGTTTAATATGACCAATTCTAAGGATGTCTTAATTGATACTTTGAGAAAAGAAGATTTAAAAGAGTTAGGTTATCAAAAACTCATGGAATTATATAAATCTTTACCATCTGCAGATTTTGAAGAGATGGATGGAGATTATGATTCCGGTATGGTGGGATTCATTACAGAAGAAACCGAGAAAGGTAGTATATGGTGGCTCTACAAAACTGAGAAAGGAAATTGGTTAGGAAAATCTTTTACACCGAAATCTAAGTCAGAGCTCCGAGGTGAGGGTTACAATCGATGGAAGATTGAAGGTAAAGAAGTTCACCACATGCGTTTCCTTACAGATATGAGCGAATCTCTTATTGATGGGAAAATCACGTTTCGATTGAAGTACGTCTCTTTTAAAAATGATGGTGGAATAGTAGATATGACTGATGAAGTTAGAAGGATTAGAAAAGGCTTATATCTTTGTGTAGGGATGGCCGATCCTGAAAAATTGCCTCCAGATCTCTTCTACTTAGCGGGACCCGTGCATGAATATGATCATAGCTCAGTATGGGTTTATGGGGATGAAGTAAAGAAACATGCCAGTATCTCAGCATCCTTTAGAAAAAAAATATAATAATTTAGAATAAATTTAATATCATAAATTTCGAATGATTTCATATATATTAATTATTCGTTATTTTCTCATTTTCAAACGATCATTATAGATACGCCTTCTTTGGCGCTTATATGGTCTTTCTGGTCGATTTAAAAAACATTCAGGACAATAGGGGATGATTAAAGGATCTTCCCATAGATCTCGAGCTCGTTCAATAGAAATTGTAGGATTATCTCTTAAAAAAATTCGAAAGGGTATTATTTTACCGCAATCTCCACAGTCTTTAGATTGTAATTGCTGCATGGTTAAAATCTTGTTTAACTTATAACACAATTCTTAAGAATTGATGTAAATAAGAGATAAGAGAGTCATTAATTACTGTAAATGATGCTATTAATTTTATCCATTTCGATCAAATTGCCCAATTTTGTCAAATAAAATATAAAAATAAGAGTATTCGGGATTGGGTATATTATTACTCTTTACATAATTCGATATAAATGGAGATTAAAGTGAATATGGCTTTATTAATGAATGAAATACTTTTCACTGAGAAAATCAAATAATTCTTTTGATGTAAACCAAATTATCTCTTTTGAATTTTTTAAAGATTTAAAATGATTGACATTTCCTGACCAAATTGGACAATTAAGAAATAAAGATGTGCTTATAAATGCTATATCGCTTTCATGAGATATTATCATTTTTGCTTGAGCTTTAAATTTATCATATTCTTCTCGAGGAATTTCAATAATATCGAATTTAGAAATGAGTTGATCTATTTCTTCCACATTATATCCTAATTTTCTACATAAGTTCCTTTTACTTCCTCCCAAAATATATCAGGAGCAAAGATTTGAATCTCTTCTTTTTCAATTGAGAGGTCGAGGATTTTTCTTTCAAGTCCCTTCTCATTATAAATCGCAGAGAAAAAAATATTAGAATCAATAACAAAGGATATCATTTTTCGTTTACATTAAATTCCTTTCTTTTAAGATTTCTTCTCTTATTTTTTCCCCGGATTTTATTATATCCTCCAGAGTTAAACCTTTTTCTTTTAACCTACTCTTAAAATCTTTACTAAAATTGTTAATATACTCCTTTTTTGCTTGAATGATTAATTTTTTAATTAATTCATCCATAGATTTAGCATCATACATTTCCTGAAGCTTTTTTAGTTCCTTTTTTGTTTTCTCCTTAATTGAAATTGTAGTAAATGACATTTTGATGATTTAGATTATATGATTTAATTAATTAATTAATTTATTATTTAATATATATTCGAAATAAATAAAAATCTACGTATTCCAAGAAATGATAATGTTATTAAATGTAATATAAAGCTCTCAAATATCCATTTTTAGTTTCTTAATTTTTTAGTTAAAAGGATTGCTTCAAGAGATAGAATATAGAAAAAAAAAGAAAATATATTATTTACAGTTTTGAACCACAATATGAGCAAAAAACTGCAGAATCTTTAGATTTAGCTGTTCCACAATTAGGACAATAAGTAACCTTTTCCTCTGTGGTTGGAACTTCAACTGGAGTCTTTCTTATAACTTCCGCATGAGTCATCTGACCTGTAGTGGAAGAAAACTTGCCCCGTAATAATCCATTTGCTTTTAAATCTAACACTATAGCTCGTATATCTCTTATACTTATTCCGGTATTTTTGCTTACCTCTTCAATTGTTGCCTTGGGATGTGCCTCATACTCGTATAAGACGGCATTCCTTAACTTACTTCGGTTGGCTAAAGCTGCAATTTGACTTCCTGCGATACTTACTCCAATAATAAGCAAGATAAATCCCCACCACCAACTAACATCCTTACCATACAAGAGAGGTTGTACAATAAGATCATTCAATCCCCAGTAAATTAATAAACCCGCTATAATGAAAGAACATATACTTAAACCTTCAGAATATTGGTTTCGTTTATACTTCATTTCTGTATAACCCTTAAGTTAAAATTAATGTAGTTAATGGATTAAAATTATTAAATGAAATATAAACTTTTATTATATATTGAATAATGTTTCGTTAGTATATCTCTTCTATATAGGATCTCAACGTATCAATCCCATCGAAATAAAATAAGCTTTGTCCCTCCCTAAAAAAAGGGGTTAAAAGACCTCCTCTCTTTAATACTTCTGTAATTTCCACATCTTTTAATACAAAGACTTTTGTCTTTTCAGAAAATTCTTTAAAGGAGAGGATTATACCCATTTCAATCATATGACCCCCTTTATCATGTTCTATGACCATGATAATTTCGTCTGAAAATTTCGCAATCAGATCAAATTTTAAAATTAAATTCTCAAGGTGAATACGCCTAAAACCCTTTTCAAAAACTCCAAGATTGGTTTCGACTTGATTTATGATCTTTTGTATTTCTTGAAGGTTCGCAAAAGTATTTTCGTCGTATGAACCACAGATAAAGATTTTATTCTTATTCAAATCAAAAACCGAAAAAATGCTAGTAAACTCATCTAAAAACTCATCCCAGGCACTATCATGTGAAACTTGCATTATCTTCCCCTAATCTCTATATAAAATAAGTTAGAAATTCAATTATTGTATAAATTATTATATACCAATGATAATTGACTCAATTGATTTTGAGTTAAATTTAAATATACATTTATCCATATTTAGCTTGGATATAAATGAAAAAGTAAATATAAATATCAGGAGGTAAATGTTTTGGAAACCCCAAAAAATTTTGAAAATATGAGGAAAGAATTGGAAATAATCTCTGAGAAAACGCGATATAAAATACTTCTTACTCTATTAGCAAGTGAAATTTCACTATCCTTCAGTAGATTGAAGGCACTATTACCATCTATCCCTGAGAATAATTTAACTTATCATCTTAAAATTCTGAAAGAAAATAATTTCATTAAAAATGAAAAAAGAATGGTATATAAACGCTCTGAACCACGTTCATTTTATTGTCTAAGTAAAAAATCGTTAGATTTACTTACAAGTTTAGGATTGACCTCTGTTAAGGAAGAATTTCAAGCTTTATTCAAACAAATGACATAATTAAATTTTTCATTAGAAATAACCTACCAAAAGAATTAAAAATGATGTGATGAACGAATGAATCCGAATTATGTCAGAAACCTAATATACCTATAATTATTAGCGAAAAATGATTTTCTTTTATTAATTCATTTTATTCAAGAAAAAAAAGGAGTGATAATAATATGAAAGCTATTATAGTGTATAAAACTAAATTTGGAAACACTAAAAAGGCAGCAGAGGCTATAGGAGAGGGATTGGCTGAAGGGGGACATGATGTGGCTGTGAAGAACGTTGATGAAATTAATGTGGACGAAGTTAAAGATATAGATATGCTAGTCATCGGTTCACCCACCTATGCTGGAAGTCATGCGAGGAGTATAAAGAAGTTTATTAATAAATTGTCAGAGATAAACTTAGAGGGAAAATCTATAGCTGCTTTCGATACCCATAGTTCTGGGGGAGATGGTAAATTTCTTAGAAAAGCCGTGTTCAAGATAGAAAAACAGATTTTGAAAAATATACCTGGTATAAAAAAAGTAATGGATGGGCTTCAAGTAGGGGTCCATGGAATTGAAGGACCTCTAATAGATGGGGAACTTGAAAAATGTAAAGAATTTGGGAAAAAACTTGCTTCACAACTATAGAGGATTAGAAGTAAAAATTCTGAAAAATTAGAAACAAGACTCTTACAGTTTAATAAATGATAAATCAAATCTCAAAAATAATTCTACTCTTTTTTCTATTGACAGTATCTTCTGTTAACCCCAAACGATTAATAAACGGTTTAAATAATTGAGATACATCGCTAATGTGGATGACTTTATCTGGGCAGATTGTCACACAATGCATACAAGTAATACAAATTTTTCTGTTCGTTTCTCCTGAATTCGCATCAAAAGCGCTTACAGGACACTCTTCTTCACATAAATAACACATACTACAACCATTCATACCCCTCGAAGGATAAAATTTAGCCCAGGGTCCAATACTTTCTTTTACTATCTTAGGTTTATACGAAAATCCTGATAAGTTAATATTGAAAAAGATCTCCTTTTGGAACCTTGTTAGTGATTGTAATGCAAATTCTGATGCAACATCAATATCTAATTGATTAGGGCGATCTTCTGCAAGTGACCATCCTTCTGCGACATTGAATGAATGCTTTCCGATGAATTCTGCTGATAAAACCACCTTAAAATTTGCTTGTGTTAATAAATAGTAAGTAACTTGGTGAGCCCATTCTAAATCTCGTGCGCCATATGTAAAAAACATGGAACACTTCCGATCCCTACCATCAAGCGTCCTCATCCATTCTTCAGCAACAGTAGGAGGTCTTCCTACGAACACTGGAAATCCAAAGAAGTACGCATCAAACTCTAAAAAATCCACTGAGGATTGCCGACTATTCGGAGTTATTATATTTATGTTTTTTACTGAATTTCCCTCTCTTTCCAAAATCGCAGCTATATGATCTGATATAATCCCAGTTATCCCAGTTGCTGAGAAATAAAAAATTCCAATATTCATAGGTTTGAACAGAATAGTGATTGGGGATATTTAAATGGTGTTCAGATACAATACTTTTTTGAGTTTCATAATTAGAAGTTTCAGATCTACTTTCTACAATTCTTAAAAATAAAAGTATCTTCCAGGGATCCCTCTTACTTCCTTGCGGGATTTAAGAACTCTTTGCACGTTAACATCACCAGTAATAACAATAATGTCATCACTCTTGTAGGAATCCAGTGCAATTTTAACGACCTCATCTACATTCATCCATGCATATGGAGATCTATCAAAGTTCTTCAATTTATCATGAATTTCGGTTACCGTCCAGCCTGGACATATCGCTTTTACTTTTACATTTGACTTCAATACGTCTAATTTTAATTGAATTACCTCGGAAAACACACTGAGAAAGGCTTTTGTTGAATCATAAATAGGATCTTGGTCACCATGGAATAATAATGAAGCGACGGAAGAGATGTTTGCGATATGCCCCCTATCTCGTTTGATCATCCCAGGTAAAGCCGCATGGGTAAGTTGCATGGGGACTTTACAATGAAGGTTCAACATATTTATAAAGTGATTAATATCGCTGTTACCATCTAAAAAGTTGACGTCAGTTCCGAACCCAGCATTATTAACAAGACAATCAAGGTTCTTAATAGTTTTTATGTGAGCAGAAATTTTTTCAACGACCGAAGATTCAAAGTGATCACCTTGGATAACTTGGATTTTAGTACCATGCTTATCCGCCAATTTCTCCGCTAAGGAATCTAACCTATCTTTCCTCCTCGCAGTAAGGACCAGATCATATCCTTGACTTGCAAGTTGTTTCGCATATTCCTCCCCAATTCCAGAGCTGGCTCCTGTTACCAAAGCTACTCCTGGGTCTTCAACTCCCATAAAATTAAATTTATTTTCCAATTCAATCACCTCATTAAATTAATAGTAATTATCAGACAATGAATTTACCTTTCCATTCCAATTTAAAATAGATAATAAAAAAAATTGAATATATACCACGATTATTTATATTTAATCTTTCTTTTTTTCTTTTCTGATAAAGGTTCGTTTTACATAGAGTAGAGTGATTGTGACAACTCCCAGTAGTGTCCCGTAAAATAGATAGGTAATTTGAAAACCAGGAATACCATCTACCCCAAATGTAACTAATATTGAGGTTTCTTGAATATTACTTGCGTTATCTAATGCTCGAGCTGTAATGTTATGTCGTCCGGGAATATAATTTGATGTATCTAAACTATAAACTACTTCGGGATATGGGTAATAAGGTGGCATAATTTCTTCCTTCAACAACGTACCATCAATATAAATCTGAATTTTTTCAAGCGCTTGATCATCATCACCTTCTGCTGTAATATTAACAATGCCCTTTAATCCCACATTTGGACTTGGATTTGTAATGATTATCGTAGGTTCGATATTATCTGCTGGAGCAATTCCATCTGCATTAATACCTACTTGAGTGGAAATAATTTGACCACGTTTTCCGTCAGTATCTTGAGCAAAAAAGGAAAGTTTATAGTTAGTATCTAGTATTGGGGAAACGATCTCTACTATTCCAGTAAAATTTCCATACCTATCAGGTGTTAATACCCATTGATTTGAAGTTTCATTCGCATACCAAAGTCCCATAGATTCATAATCACGCGGTTTTGGGGGTGTCCAATCTTCAGGTATTACTCTACAAATCACTCTAGCAATGTCTGATGAATTATCTACCCCTATGGAAATTGGAAGAGTTATCATTGCGTGATTATGAGCCACCCAAAATTTTAAGGGAACAAATTTGACTTGTGGAATTTGAATCAAAGTAGGAGGACATCCTTGAACCAAAAAGGTATTTTTTGCATCAGTTCCATCTCCCGAACTTGGAAGGTGTCCCCAAGCATTTACTATATGGCCTACACCATCGTGATTATCCTCAATACATGGTTTTTGCACATCTCCGTAACCTAAAGCGATAATTTCATTATTAACATCCACGAAAGCATCTCCAATAGAATTTCCTGCAAGAATAGAATTAAAAAGACCTTCTCCAAACATCGAAATATGAGGTGGGATCGGACTCCACCATGCGCTATAACCGGGTTCAGTTGATGTCATAATTATTCTATTCGATTTGCTTAATTCATCTAAGAAAGATCCAGAAGAACATGCTTCATAAACAACAATAATCCGATCACATCCAGAAGCTGCTTCAAAATCATCCAAATATTGATCAAGTTGACTAGCCGTTAATGAGGGAAAAGGATAATTTGCCATCGCATCGGTTCCTCCATGATCATGTAAATAGACTGCCAAAACGCCATTTGGACCAACTTTAGAAGGAGCCCATGTATTAAATGCATAATTCATATTAGAAGAAGAGCTAGCCCCATATTCCCGTGAAGTGGATGTGAGAGCAACCATTGGAACTAACATTAATATTTCATCATCAGTATTACCAAATGCTAATGCTTGATCATAGACCCATTCGAGTGTCAATAATACTAACTCCCATGCATGATGATTTGATTTATCTCCCCCAATAATGATCCAAGCATCTATACACTCATATTGAGCATCACTTGTTTTAATAGAAATGTTGGAATTAGTGTCTAATTGACCATAACTCATATTTCCACCAGAATTTACCAACCAATACTGAAAATTAGAAAATATAATAAAAGTAAGTAAAACAAGCCCCAGCTTTTTTTTATCCATTTTTTTCAATCATCCGTTGTTTTTTTTAATAATATCTTTGAAATTGTTCTATATATTTATATTATGAATATATTTTTGAAGACCAGGTTAATAAACTGTTCTCTTTTCAGAAGTAATTCTATATGTAGATCTTTTTTTAAAGGTCAGAAAATAGATTCCACTTCAGTTATCAAATTATTAATCTTTACTTGAAACAAAATCTAATAAGAATAATTAACTTCTTAAAAGAATGTTTTAAATATTAAAATAACCGAGACATTTTTAGAAGAAACTGAAAGATATGAATAAAAAAATGAAAAAAGAGGTCAAATTTTCCAGATTGTTAAAGTTCTATTTAATTCCTGGATGGCGGGAACCAGAATTTGAAGCTATTGAATTTGAAATTGGGAAAATAAAATCTAAAAGGAGATCGTTTAGGCGTCTTCTTACCCCGTTAACAATCTTAGGAATAGGAATAATTTTATTCATAATCTTTTTAGGGATGTATGCTCCTTGGTTAACTCCATATAGTTTACGAACTTTAACTCCCGAATATTTTCTAAATGAGACACCATACCTTGATCCATCACCAGAACATCCATTCGGTACAACAAGATATGGATTTGATCTTCTTGGGAGATTAATTTGGGGTGCAAGAAGTGCACTGACGGCTGCAGCTCTACCAGTTATAATTAGCACTCTTGGAGGAATTGCAGTAGGTACAATTTCGGCATATTTTGGTGGAAAAATTGATACCATCATCATGAGTATTTGTAATTTTTGGCTTTCTTTTCCGGTGTTCCTGCTTGTTCTTATTTTAGTTCCTTTAATAAATAATAGTTTATACACTATTCTATTATTATATGGTCTTTTCGGTATACCATTATCTACTCGATGGGTAAGATCTCTGGTGCTTCAAGCAAAACAGAATGTTTATGTGAGGGCGGCGATAACAAGTGGGGCAGAAAAGTTTAAAGTAATGTTTAAACATATTTTGCCAAATGTCATATCTCCTATCATGGTTGAATTGTTTGGAGCAATGCAAGGTGGAATTATAATTATTGTAAGTATTTCTTTCATAGAATTAGGAGATCCGTCAATTCCAGATTGGGGAACAGATATTCTATATGCTAGAGGGCAGTGGGGTGCCTACTCTGCACCTTTTTGGCCTGCATATCTTTGGCCCGGGTTCTTTATAGTAATTACTGCTATTGGATTTATGTTAATAGGCGATGGATTGAGGGATGCATTAGATCCTCGATTACATATATAAACAAGAGAATCCAGAACAATTCCATACCTTTTATAGTAATTCCATAAATCTTTTTTTCAATGATAATTATTTAATAATCAAATTTCAATGTGGAATTTTATGAAAGAATTTAAAAACAATACAGTTTTTCTATTTTTTTAAGATTCCACTGAGATTTCTAGGAAAAACTTCAAGATAGTGGCTGAAATCAAATTTCTCTAACTTTCTCAGTATATTTATTGGCAAATTGTCTAATTCTTGTTTGTTTGTAAGTAGTATAGTTTCTTCTTCAGTAAAAACAGGTCCAGTCTCAATCCAATCTTTAACTTTTTTATTAGCTGGACATACTATTTGACAGTGAAGACATCCTGCTAAACAGTTATGCCAAGAAGGATCAATCCACTCAGGAAAGGGAATCCCTCTAGGTTGTTCATTATGATGAGTTAAACATCGTTCTACATGTAAAAGAAAACGATCTGTAGAAATTGCTCCT
>Ga0114923_10002414_pt1 | contig 12684 bp, 17 predicted proteins | sample SumtaG_FD_89578 | JGI IMG/M metagenome (GOLD analysis project Ga0114923, IMG submission 89578) | Deep subsurface microbial communities from Indian Ocean to uncover new lineages of life (NeLLi) - Sumatra_00157 metaG | ecosystem: Environmental > Aquatic > Marine > Oceanic > Sediment | place: near... | reverse complement strand
TGAAATCTTCTAGCATTTCACAGGCACACTAAAACGTTGTCCGTCTGCAGAGTCCACAATCCAACGATTCGTCCACTCATCTTCTTCTTCATCGTGCTCCGCCCGAGTCAAGTACGCATAATTGCGCCACTTGTCTTCTGGACGCTTGCCAGGGAAATCCATAAGAATCCCCTTGCTCATCTTTTCAATAGCCTCAGGGCGACTGAACTTGCCAAGAAACATCCATGTAAAGTTCGTACGAGCAGATGGCGCAATGAGCCCATAGTATTGCGTCGAGATGATAATGTAAATGTTGGAGTTCCGGAATGTCAGCACAGCCTCATTGAGGAACTGCTTATGCTTAGTGGACACGATATCATCCAAGATGACCACGAAGTTGTAATGGTTGTCTGTGCCACGCTGGATAACACGGAGCCTTTCAAGAATTTCCTCATGAAAGCAATCAAATTTCAAAGCGCCCTTAAACTTCTCATAGAGTGGGTTCTGAAGGTTGGCTGCGAAGATGATCACGATCCACTTCTTTTTCTTGAACCACTGCTTGTACATTTTAGTCAATAGTTTTGTCTTGCCAGACATACGAGACTGCCCAAGAATAAGAAAAGAAGAGGCCATGTACTTATTTTCGCCAATGCTGACAGGCAAGTCTTCAAGCGAAGTGACAGGAAATTCGTTTTCCAGCATCACCAATTGTGAACGGGCCATAGCCGTATTAGCTGCATTTCGAATGGTCATGGCCTCACCTGCTACACCCGCAGATGCACGCTGTGCTGCAATAAACTCATGGGCTTTGGTTTTCATTTCGGGATCCTTCAACATAAGCGTTCGTTGTCTAAAACGGCTTGAGTCACCTTCACGAACACGTAATACAAGAGTCTGCCGTTCAGGATCCACGCGCATCCTAATGTTGCGCTCCTCGCCAGCATCGATTTCCAAAGGTGAGTCCGACATTTGATTTAGAACTTTTAAAATATGACAAAACATCATGGCAGCTTTAGGTTTAAAGATTCCGAAGGCACTCACTAAACCATCCAAAGAAGAGACGACTGCCCCAAAGGACCTAACCCTTGATGAGTGGCAACAACAAATAATAGAAACGCAACCTGATAAAAGAGAAATTCAAGATTTTATTGTTACATTAAACAGAGCATATGGCGATTGCAGCACTCGGAGCGCTCGGCTCAAGGTTGGTTCCATTCGCCTCTAAAAGCATTGGAGCCCTATTTCATCACATTAAAGAACACCATCAGGAACATTTGGCCCAACTAGCTGGATTGGCGCCACAAATGTTGACTCAAGGTGCCGCGCCGGATCTCTTGAAACATCCGGACAAGGCAATTGAAACTGTACAAAGTTTGTTGAAGGCAGGAGCCGGAGCCACACTTTCGCCGTCTGGCCTACTAGCCAAGTATATGAGTCTGCGGCAGGCCACGCCTAAATTACTTGAAGGAATCGCCAAGCAACTCGAAACTGTGGCCAAAGAAAAGGAAAAAGAGGAAGCCTAAACTAAAACAAAGTAAGCAACAAAGATCCATTGATGAAAACTAACTTTTTTATGTTATATAAACGCAATCAAGCGACAAGATGGCAGCCGCTGCCGTTGCTGAAGAAGCGAAACCAGTCGTAGCTGGAGCTGAAGGGCTCAAAGTTCCAGGTGAAATTATACCACAACTAACAACAGCCGACCAAGACCTGGCTGAGAAGGGCGGTGCTATAGCTCTTGGTGGTCTGCGCCCATCTGAAATGAACTCAATCATTCTGCCCGAACTACATTCATTGACATATGGGCAGACACTCAAAGAAGAGGCACTTGCATTCGGTGGAACCCTACAAGCTCAGTACACGCCAGGCATGATGTCAGCTGGCATTGCAGTCACGATGACACTTGACAGAAACTTGATTAATAACGTCGCAGCTCAACTAGGATGGGGTCTTGCAGCTGTTGAACATATGACTCTGAACCTGGGCACTAATCTGCAATACACAGGAAACACGCTCATTGTGCGTTACTTGCAAGAGCCTGGTGACACCAACAAGTCAAATGCCCTGTTGTATGCAGCTGGCCCGCCACTTGACGGAGATTTCACAAATTGGTCGCATGACCCTACTGCAACAGTCCTGCTCTGGTACCCTGGTGTGACTCTGAACTCGAAGGGAACTCCGCCCTACGACACGCAGTTCTTCGGAGGGTCCTCCAGTATTCTGAACATCAAATTCCAAACAAAGGACCGCTTCCTGTCTGGAAATGGTGTGGCCGCCATAACCCAATTCAAGAAGGTTACAATGCAAGAGTTCTTCTTGGATTTCAAGCATGACAGTTCAAAGATTGGACTGGGCATGCCTGGCCCTACTCTGCCGTATCACGAACTTGTCGAACGAGACGTGACTGGTGGAACTTGGACTCCTACAGGCAATGTACACACAATAACCTTCAATGCCTTCGACACAGTGGGTCTCGAGTATATGTACATGCTAGTGCGCCAGACGCGTAATCAGACCAACTCAGACTCAACAAACTCGACCACAATCAGCCCATTCCTCTTCGAGCCTGTTGGTGACATCACAGTGAAACTGGGTTCAAACATCGTTTACCAAGGCCCTGGCTTCACAGGCCCACAAGCCATTGCTGCCAAGATGTCAGACGGTGAGTTCCGTATTGTGGCAACAGAACTCAATGGTCCTCACAACACAGAACCATTCGTCTTGAGGCCAACAATGCGATGGCTGACGCCTCTTCCACGAAGTCTTGTACAGGAATTGGCACATCTGGGCATCAAGACAAATGTTGTCAATGAATTCGCCCATCAGATGAGCATCACATTCACGATCAACGTTTTCGGTGCAGTGTATGAAAGAAATGTACTTCTGATTCTGCAGTACAAGAAGGCACTGAAGAAGGTCGGTGCCTCAGTAAGAATTGTGTAAAGACAAAAAGACTGAGACAAGAAACTAATATTTTTGTTCTACATAAACGAATATCCATTACTCATGGATGCTATTTTCTATAACGAGTCTGGCGACAAATATTATTCGGGGCGGTCTTTCACGATAACCCGAAACTCTACTGGAGCAGCAGTTATCAACAATGTGCTCTTCAGGTTTCAGATTCTGGCAGATGATTCTGTTCAGATTTCATGGGGCGGCACTAACTTGCTGGGTTTCACAACAACGGCCGTAGTGCCATTGAATTTTGCAGATATTCCTACTCAATTCATTGGTGGCGCAGGACTAACATATGTATTGCCGATTCTCGCAAATGATGGTTTAGGCGAAGTTATTGGTGCTCTGTCAGTTGATACAGCTGCGAGAACTTTCGACTTCAGACCGTCAGCTGCAGGTATCATCGGGGCTTGGACAATCAGTGCAATCAACAATAGCATATATCCAAGTTCTGTCACGATGCCAAGATTATTTCCGTAAGTAATATGAGTATAACAAAAGCTCATCATAAAACAAACTTTTTTATGTATTATAAACGAAAATCGTTCTATTATGGAGAAGTTTGCCGACAAAATACGTAAACCTGCGGTTGAAGCCTCTGAAGACGAGGCTGGTGAAGCAGAGGAGTCTTGCGTTACAGCTGCCGTGATTCAAACGCTTGAAGAGTGTTGGACCAAGGCATGCAACAAAGAATGGGGTTGCTGGACGCCACTAGGCAAAGCATCGTCTCCAGCAGAAATCATCATAAAATCACATGCCGAGTATGTTGCCGTATGCGAATTCCGCTTCAAGAGACAGCTCACAGAACAACAAAAGCGTGAACGAAAGAGCAAGATTATTGAAGGCCGATTCAAGACGCTTTCCAAAAAAGTGCTTGGCAGAAAGGCCTCGAAGCAGTAGTCTGGACACTACGCGGTGCACTTGTTGTGCTTCAAATCATATCATCGCTTCAAACAGGAGGTGCAGCTGCAATGGCTCCTTTGCCTACTAGACATTAAAAGTAAGTTTTCATTTCTTTTTAAACAATGGCGACTCTTATTCGTCAAGCCGCTGAACAAAAAGAATATCGAGACTACTTCAACACTCGAAGGCGTCTTAGGGACATGTGCATGCCAACAGACGTCTGTGAAAAGAAGAAGTGTGATAAGTGCATGACAGAGGCCATTATCATTTACAACGGGCCCGTAAGAACAGACCAAAAAGTTGCAATCAGCAAGTTCACCATTGGCGCGTCATGTGCCTGTGGAAGAACAGCGTTTTAGTTAAGTAATATTCCAACACTTTTTGACGAATCTAGGGATACTCCATTGAAATTCTGGCATCTGGTTGAGTGTAACATCTGATCCGGTTTCGACAATCTGTCGCAAGGCCTCTGATAGTGCAACCACGTTGTCTAATATTTCAGTTAAGTGGGCTTCATTTCGTTCAACCTTGGTTGAATGGCACCTTCCACGAAACTCTTGAATAAATAGACAACAAGGCGTGTCAGTAATTGCACAATACAGCTGGCATTGAATATACTCGTTACGCGGTATCGTTGCATACATCTGTTTCGACCGGGACTTGATTTCAACAGGGTGTCCTTCCTTTGTGACTGAGTCAAGTCGGCCACGCATGATGAAACCTTCTTCGAATTCACGGAACACCAAATCACCTGATGGACGCAAATTGAATAAACTCATGACTGGCTGCTCTTTGAAGACACCACGCAGCTTGTTGACTGCCGTGATGTAATCGTATCGTACCTCGGGTTCCAGGTCAGGATCATCAAACAACGAGTCGACGATGGCTTCACTTGGTTGGCCTTAGCAAACTTCTCCAGCAGTGCACTGTGATGTTTGTCAAGGATTTGAAGACAAACCGGATCAACGATTGCAGAACCAGCTACAACACAAGGATTATGACAGTTCCGGAGAACTCCTGCAATGCAAGCATTGTATTGCGGGTCCCTGTAGTACACAGGACGTGAGATGATTTCGCATACTGCTCGCACCGGCAAGAACATGCGTGACATAGTTTCACAGGTCTCTTTATAACCTTGAAAAAATGTGAGAAAACCATTCGCGCTAATTCGTATGAAATCCGTCCTGTTTATCAATATGGTCCAACCAAAACAAAAATATGCGAGACTCTTACAAGTTACTGTGATCAGTTTGGTATGTCATCGATGATCTGAAACTCTGGCGGTTCGTTTTCATCGATGACCTCAAGTTGCGGCAGTGGGTCTCCCCAAACGTCATTCATAACATACTGATGCAGATAAGCCATCACGTCATTTATTTCGTTCACGTCATTCGCATTCGGATACAGGTTGTTGGCATCCATGTTGGAAGGCTTGAGAAAATATTGAAGGTCTCTTTATAACCTTGAAAAAATATGAGAAAACCGTCTCAGTCGAATTCTCATGTAATTGATTTTGACGATCAGAACGCACTTTTTATTTATTATAAAGACAAAATGCCGAAAGGACAAGATCGTCTCAAGAAGTGGCCAACAACGGAACTGCGTATCGTTACGCATACGTCACAGAAGACAAGTGGCCTAGGTGCAGGCCAAACGATCACTAGACGGAGTCTTCAAGGAAGATCACCGGACGGCACTAAGGTGAGTGTGCCAATTACTAAGGATCAGGCTGATCGGCTTGCAGCAAGTGGAGTTTCTAAAGCATAATTCATATTAAAAACTTACTTTTTATTCAATCTAAAACAGCTATGAGCACAAAACCTACAGCTAAGGAGCGTCAACTAGAGGCGGCTCGGCGACGTAGAAAGCGTGCGCCACCCAAAGTTACCCCAATTGATAAGATCAAGGTTCGAGCCGAAGTGCCCTTCAGACCAACAGCCATTTTCGATAAAACTTTTGAAACTCAACGAGGTGACCTGACTCGTTATTTTGCAAAGGGCACTATACCATCTGGCGAAGTCAAAACTCGGTCAGTCAACAAAGGAATGGCGGCAGGTCTGGCCGAAACTCTTGGACGCGAAAAGTTGCGTATCAAGATCGGTGAAAGACTTACAGTAGATCAAGAGGCAGCTGCTAAGCGAGCCAAGGTTCGCTCTGCTGCAGTTCGGGCTGCACCTTCTGGAGGGCCTGTGATGCCAACTGTTGGTCGAATTGGATTAGCTGCATTGAAGCCGCCTAAGGCTACTAGAGTGTTCCATAAGGCGGCCGCAGCCACAGCCAAGACGTCTCCTATGATAGACCTATCGGGCTTTAAGGAAACATGAGTAACACAAAAAAAAATCTTTTTGATTTATTAAAAGAACATGGCTATTACACTAAAAAACGTTATCCTGAGTGCATTTGATGACAGCTCTGTACGTGTCATATATGCAGGTGAATCCTTTTGGGTCAGCATAGTTTCAGAAGATGATACACATTATGAAGGCGTTGTTGACAACGTTTTAGTTACGAATCCACAATACAGTGGATGCCTGATTCGCTTTAGAAAAGACGGAAGACAAAGCGTAAGTAAGAAACTGAAACGCGTACATGACTATTTCAAGTGGTATGCCGAAACACCAAAAAGAATATACGATGATTGGTGCTACTCTAAAACCAATTAGAACAGCATTCCTTCAAGTTCTTCCATAGATGCTTTTTCAACAACAGTGTCTCGCTTGGTCATCCGTTCCTTGAATGACTGGGCCAACACAACGAATCCGCCCTTGTTCGGCTTGGCGTACACGTAATTGCATACGGGCGTATTATCAGCTCGCATGAAGTTGAGAACCTGATACTGCGAACCCCGAGTATTGGTTCTGGTTATGGCTTCATACTTCACGCCTGTGATTCCTAGCCGCTTCTCAATTGTTGCAACGACAAGTGCCACGTCTATGTAAGTGTTAGAGGCCATCTTCTTTATTTAGTATGCTCAAAAAGTTACATTTTATGTTTCATATAAAGACTCATGACTAGTTCAGAAATCCTTCAACGCTTTGAAGTACTTGACACGGAGGCGGAGGAGTTGTGCGAGAAGATCAGCAAACAGCAAGAACTCATAAGAAAGTTGTCTGGTCTTGCTGATAGCATTAAAAAGCCAGAACGCATACACGACTTGTACTCATACGAGGAATGTCGTGCTATGTCAATTCATGGCATTGTGTCTGGACTCATCAATAATTTGATTCCTCTTGAGACCCGTATCAGGCAAATCAACCAGATGCGCCTACAACTTGTAATGCTTGAAATCAAAAATGAATTTGCTCATCTTCTTGAATGAGCTTCATGTAGCCGCTGCCTTCTTTTTCTTCTTGGGCCTCATCTTTGAAGGCGCAGGATCTCGTAGAGCAGCTCGATGCTCCGCTGTAGCCTTGAAGAGCGCCGATGGGTTCTTTATAGACGTCAGAATCATATCAAGGAAGCGTTTTGAACCATCATCGTCTTTCTTGAGTTGATTCGACAGGAATGGCATGTTACTCAGTAACACATAAGCATAATGCTCAAGTAATTGGTCTCGGTCTAGTGTTTCTGGCGTCTCTTTGTGTCTAGGGCCAGCGAAGGTCATATCAGTGACGTCATAATACTCGTAAACCCTGCCATCGTCATCCTTGAAGAAACGCTTGAAAATCATCTTGACTTCAGAGCAGTCAACCAACTCGAGTTTCTTTGTTGGTTTCACGCCACTCATAACGAATCTTGTTGCCAGACGTGGATCTGCACTTACTAGAGCCTTCGGGTCTGGTCCTGCGAACTCAAGCTTGTTAGGCGGAAACCTCAGGCCCAGACGCTCAGGAGCGTATTTGAAAGCCGTCATGCCGTAGTCTCGAGTTTGTAGTATAGGCAAGTCTGTTATAAGGTCACATCGCTTGAGGTGATGCCTGTCTTCGGATTGCTGCGTCAGTCTTGTCAGCAAAGGTGTGCTGGTTCCATCTTTCTTGAAGTGCCGTCTCGGTTCGGCCTTGCTAAGTTGTTTCAGTTGTCGATTGTAGATGAACACACCTCGATCAGTGCGGCGCCAGACGTCTTGGAACCACTGAATGGTATTCCTGGTGCCTGCCAGATAATCGTCTAGTTGATCGAAGAACTCTTGATCGTTCGGCAGTTGGTCCACCATAACTTGACCCAACGGCAAGTTGTCACTGACGTTGCGCTTGCGCTGGTTCAAGAAACGGATGCCGCACATCTTGTGTTTGAAGACGTCAGGGTCTATGAAGCGGCGTTCCTTGTTTGTATACGGGGCACCCCGTTCCTGCAGACCAGTAAAGTAGGCCAACTTGTTTGAATACAAGGCCATGAAGTCCTGATCGTCTTGAGTCATCGAATCTGGCTGTTCAGCACATCGGGTCCATCGGTCTACATTGGCCTGACTGCGGAACTCTTCATTGAATTGTAGGCTGTAGCGCTTAGAACCAAGGAACCGGAAGTCTACGATGCACGTGCCATCACCGTAATCGTTCTTGAATCCTCCAAGGGCTGTTGAGAAGCCGACTATGGGCAATAGGGCCTCACTGATATACACGGAGTCCGTGTCACCATAATAGACAATGTTTGGAATCACATGCGCGTGCAGCTTTTCCAGCAGGCGATTCATGATGACTCGACTGTATGCCAGAACATACGATCCAATCTGAGGCGCACAAGTGAGCTTTGGAATCGTGTGATACTCGTATTCCATTTGTCCGTTCGGCAGCCTCTTGGCTTTTTTCAGGGCCTTCGGTGCAGCCTTGTAGCCATACTCAGTTTCGATGGGCCTCTTCAGGTTCACGCCATACATGCTGCAGCCCATCGTCTTCATAGTCTGTGCTAAGGCAGCATTCTTTTCTTTTCTGGCTCTGTTGCGTTCATTGAACATATAGGGCATCACGTCCGCAAATAGCTTGCAGTGCCTAGACCAATAGATGGTCGAATGGATTTCCAGCAGCGTGTAACCGAATCGGATAGCCTCCTGTATGTCAACGTCATTCATAACTTGTCTGAATTGGCCTACTGGAAAATAATTGCCGAACTTGTCCGTCTTGATTGGCACAATGGGCATTGCGACTGGCGGTGCCACCATAGTCACATCACAGATGGCTCTTCCAGCGAAGGTGCCTTCGATGAGTTCTTGTCTGAGTACAGTGAAGTCCGGATGGCTCATTGCTCGGCCAATTGGAAAACTGCCTTCGGTCATGGCGGCTGGATACAGCTGGTTAGCATCAAAGGAAATGGTTTGAAACATGCGTTCCTTCATATATTGCTTTACCGACATCAGAACTGGTCTGTAATTTATGGTTCGGTCAGCTCCTACAACAGGCTTCACAGGCAGCGTGTCATAGTACACTAGCCTTGGCACCTGTCGTTTCTTGGACACTTCTTCGGGCATAACAGTCTTTGACTTTGTAATGTTGAAGACACCGCGTTCGAGCATGTCTGGATATTGGCGCTGATACAAATTCATCACAGCAGAACGGATGGTTTCTTGGTTGGGTCTTGTAATTGTATGAAAGATGCGGCCTCCATAACACGACAGTTGAATCATTGACTGTGCCATAAGATCGTCAATTACATAGACTTCCTTCAAGTAACACGCCTTCTTCATGAACGAGTTCGCGATAGACGATACCGTCAAGTTGCACGTAATCGATTCACCAAACGCTTTCCACAGATTAAGTTCAAACTTCAGTGCTATTTCAGCTAGCGACAGCACATCAAGTTCCAGGTATGGTGCCCACACTGGTTCCATTTCGGCATAGTTTTCTTTTGTGATGGTTCCGTGGTCAATGGAAGACTTCTTGTAGAACGTGTCGAACATGAAGGGCTTGCAGAGCATCTTAAGGCTGAAAGACAGGAAAGCGCATGTGTCTTTGAAGACAATGTTTTTCTTCAAATAACATATCTTCTGTGAAATGACTCGCTTGCAATTGTTTTCGATCTTGTCCACGAACTCGATTAGTGGGTTGCTTTGTTGTCTGAGCAGCAGAGTGTCAAACATGCCGCTGTTATGCGCAAAACATTGAAGCGGCGAAATGTCAAGTGTGGTCATCCATGTTAGGAACATTGTAAAACTATGTTCTCCTTCGAACATCTGGTACGAGGATTTGCACGCATTGATTCTGTCGACTATAGTCTCATTGGGCTTAAGGTCTTCTAGGTTTAGAACCATGGCTCCGATTGCGTACTCTTCGAATTTACCTTGGATAGGCGGCTCTGTGCACCTATAGGCCTCGAGATCCCAAATGACTACATTATGAAGTCTCTGTTTTGGTGAGAAATCAGTGTAGGACCGCTGGTTGTCCAGTGAGACAGCCTGCTGCGTTCTAATTTCAATTGGAATCATATCAAGGCTTGGATGGTGTTTTGTTTTGAAGACAACATAATGGCCTCGGTTGGGCATTTCATCTTCAATGTTAGCCTCTTTGAAATTAACGAAACCGATTCTGTAACGTGCGAATTCTGGACTTCCTTGGCGCAGTTGCCAGCGTCGTTCTTTCTTTCGCCATGTTACCAAGCCTACAGGGCTCAAGAAGAGGTTCTCACTGAATGTGTAACGCAGAATCTTGGCGACTACTTGCAAGGAAACTTCACCTGAGGGCCTCAGATGACCATTCTGCTTAAGCAGTTCTTGGAAGTCTTCATAGGAACGTGCGCCACCCAGTTTTGTTTCACAATATGCTAGGCACTTTACGAAACAACATGGACTCGAGGGCACGAAGACAAGATCATTTTCGGCTTCCACGACATATTTGCGCCTGTCAGCCAGTCCACCGCCCAGTTGTATTCTGAGTGCTTCAATAGCAGCAAGTGCTTCAGGGTCAATGACTTCTGCGCCTTCTTCTTCTGCAAAGTCTCCGAGGGCTCTAATCATTTCATAGTATTCATAGTTCCAGAACCCATCCTGGATGTTCTGGCGAATGACTTCAGGGTCGAAGCCCAGTCTGTCTTCAATGTATTCTACGTAGTCGTCTGTGGTGCGAGGCATGTTACCAAAGTTTTGGCGGTCCCTTTTAGACCTTCGAAAAAGTTGAAAAATTCTTGGATCTGGAATTCCATGCTTTCTCATTATTAGCGTCAGGATTGGCTAATGACTGTAAAATATGCTGAATGTTGGCTCAAGTCTCTTTGACGGCAACGAAGTGTAGTTCTAGATACGCGTGGGTTGGCACAGCCTGGTTAATATAGTAACTTTGCAGCCTTGGTGTGCCTGGATATGTTTCAAGTTGCACTTTTACTCGGTCTGGCATCCTCCTGCGATTCCAAAACCCTAGTCTGATTGGGTTTTCGAAACAATAATGTATGAGTTGATGCCCGCCAGAGAGGTCCAAAGTTGTGATCTGGTCAAGCAAATTATTTGCAACACTTCCTTTATGATCTGCTTCTTCGGTAAGTTCTCTGATGACCAGATACAGGCTCGGAATCACAACATTTTGAAAGTTGTAGAAGTAAATTTCTGCGTTTCCGACTCTTGTAGCATCCAGAGGCATGTCGAATAAGAGACTCTGGGTAAAACTTGTTACGGCTACATTTGTGATGTTGCCTACGTTCACACGAATCTCATATTCTCCTATGTTTGGATTGGCGAAGAAGTAATTGCGCAACGGGTCTGCAGCTGACATTAAAGCGGCCAAATCAGTCATGATCTCTATGGGCGATTGACGCCTCAAAGTGAGGTTCACAGTGAATGTGGCGACGGCCGGATTGTCTCGAGTCCATGTGAAGACTCGGTTGTTTGCATTGATGGTCGGCAATTGAAGTGACAATGTGGCAGCACGCAATTCAAGATATTTTGCCGATTGAGCATCGATGTTCACATCTGAAATGAAATTGTAAAATGGCTGTGCCAGGTCCAGAGGCTGTTGCCTCGAACTGATCACAACTTGTCGTTCCTGCTTTGCGTTCATGGTTTATGATGAATAAAAAGTCATACTTTGTGCTCAGAACTCTTTTAATAGACTGGGGTTTCTTCTTTTTCTTTTATTTCATTTCTAAGTTCTGTGATTGTCTTTGGTGAACGTCCAGTCTTAGAACGCACATTGGCTTTGGTCAACTCAATGCCAAGAGACCGTGCCTGATCAAACAATTTCCGTTTTCCGTCAGCAGCACTAACTTGGCGTTCAGAACGAGGCTTTACAGTCTTGACGGGCTTATTAAGGTCCATCTGCTTCATAAGTGCCGCAATATGTTTTGCCGTAAACAATGGCTCCTCCGCCTTCTCGTCAGCCTTCTCAGTGAGTTTGGTTGCTTCACTTGCCATAATTTGTTTAATAGAGTTCTAAAAGTTGTGTTTCTATACTTCTAATAATGATTCCTGTTTTACATAGCGTGGAGCTGTATCGTCTTGAATACGAAATGGCGCGGCTGCATGAATGCGATGAGCCTCCTTGATGTGCCTCCTTGATGTGCCTCATGTAAGAAATATTCTCAAATCTTCTCATATCTTCTCATGCATTCCAATTTATGCGATTGTTGCTTCTAACAGCATGCCCTTCAGAAGTGGACGGTTGTTGAGTATTTGAATGGTTGTTGAGTGTTTGAATGGTTGTTGAGTATTTGAATGGTTGTTGAGTATAAATTTTATATAACTTGCTCATGCTGTTATATGAAATAAAAAGCTGTCTTTTGAGTATTTCATCATGTAAGAAATCATTTTTCACATGGTCGCATATTATGAGAAACTTTTTATCATTATAAAGCATATATTAAAAACTTATTATTATATTTTCTATTATATAAGAATTTATTTCTTATATTATTCCTATAATGAGACAATGTTTCTCATTTTGTTCCTATATTGAGCTAAAGTTTCTCATTTAGACCTATGATGAGGGC
>Ga0114923_10002413_pt1 | contig 12686 bp, 9 predicted proteins | sample SumtaG_FD_89578 | JGI IMG/M metagenome (GOLD analysis project Ga0114923, IMG submission 89578) | Deep subsurface microbial communities from Indian Ocean to uncover new lineages of life (NeLLi) - Sumatra_00157 metaG | ecosystem: Environmental > Aquatic > Marine > Oceanic > Sediment | place: near... | reverse complement strand
GTGATGGATCCCAGCCCCACGCGCCAGGTGGACACCAGCGGATCTTCGCCGCCCCACAACAGTGTTTCTGCTGTCTTCTTGGGATAGCTGACGACATAGCCCTGCAAAGCGGGAACCGAGTTGGTGGCAAGGGCATTCAAGAGCCGTCCTTCAACCTCGGTCTCCTCCGTCACGAATCGCTCTCTGCTCAACCGCTGGGTGGCACGAATGGAAACCTGGGGGAGTGTGGAAAAGTCGTTAGCTAGATACAGCGTGCCTCCACCGGCCGTGACCAGTGCTCCCAGGAGCGTTGTGTTCGGAGTGCTTCCTACGGCAATCGCAGACAGAGTGGTGTCCGGGCTGGAATTCAGTCGCCTGACCAAGCCGGGATAATCTCGAACCTCGTCTCCCGTCTTCCCATCAGAGATCAGCAGAACGTGCTTGGAGCGCGCTTTCACCTGTTCGAGGCGGTCCAGGGCATCCACCAGTGGGTAGTAGATGTCGGTTCCGCCGATGGCACTCATGGGCTGCAACGCGTCGATAGCGGCTGAGAAATCGATCGGTGCAATAGGGAGAACCCAGTCGTGAACGCGGTCGAATGCGATGATGCCGACCATTGCCTTCTCATCGAGCAGGTTGATGCTGGCCACGGCCGCTTCTTTCAACACGTCAATCTTCTCAACTCCGTCAACACGCGATTTCATGCTGGCGGAACGGTCCAAGAGGTAGACAATGGCCAGGCTCGCTTCCTCGGTTTTCTCCGGAATGTTGAACGTGACAGGCAACAATTCCCCGATGCCGCCACTGCTGAACCCGCGAACTTCATCTTCTCCATTTACAAACAGTACGCCACCACCAAGCTGTCGCGCGAAGTGATCGACAATTTCGATGTCCGTCAAGGTGTAGTTACCCAGCGTTCCGCTTGCCAGGATCAACTGGCGATAGTTGCTCAACACCTCCAACGGAGGAATGGCTCTTGCCGTGTTATAGGAGATCCCTAGAGAATCTAGCAATGCGGACACGTACGACGTTTCGAGGCGATCGACCAGCAATACTCGAGGCATTTCCGTCGAACTGACGAGCATCGACAAGTCGTCGTTGGCGGAAATCGGATCGTCGGGCCCTTTGACGATGGCTTGATACACGGACGAGCCCAGTCGATCCACTTCATCCGTGACGGAAATCTCTGTTGCTCCTGCGCTCACGTAAAGGTCCTGGACTGTCACAATGTCGTCGTCTCGATAGAGGACCAACCGCACGGATCCGTCCTGCTGCGCCGCGATTTCCAGGTCGATGCTGAAAGGGCGCCCTACTTGGACCACGGCAGGCGCTGATAGGGAAGAGAGCGATACGTCGGCCGGTAGGCTTGTTCCTACCGGAATCACAGAGATTGGGATGCCTGACAACTGTACGAGGGTGAGTGGTTGTTCGACAGGATCGCTGAAGTGACCGTCGCTCACCAGTACGAATTGACTGGATTGACCATCAGGCACGATAGAAAGACCCAAATCGATGGCCGCGCGGAGATTCGTTTCGGATTCATCCAGCGACGCCGTTCCAAACGGAAGAGCTGGCATTCCTACCGGCGCACTGACCACGGCCGTCCTAGCGAACTCGATCACGCCGAAGCGTACACCGGGAGATGTATCCATGATCTGCTGAATACGGGTTCGCACCTCATCATCGTCCGTTGTCAGCGTCACCGACGCTGATCGATCAATGAGGAATAAAGCGTTATGGGTCAGCGTTTGTTGAACGCGAAACGGAGACGCCGCTGCAAGGACGGCAATCACAAGGATGACAGTGCGAAGGATGGGATAGCGTCCTTTCCGCAATGCGAGGAAAAGGCTCGCTGCCAGGATTGGTATCAATGCGATGAGGAGGTAGGGATTCAGAAATCGTATCAAGTCGACCTCCTGAGCGGAACATTCAGACCCATATGAAGGCAGGTCTCGATGAGCAGGAGCAGTACGGCGATTCCAACGAGAATGGGCCACAGCGGATAGAGACGCTCCGACTGTTCGACCTCCGTGTGTCCGGAAATCAGCTGCGACGTCCCCTTGAGAACCGTTTCCGAGGCCGGGCTGCTCGCGCTGATTGCGAATCCACCGCGGTCGGTTGTCAAGGTATAGATACCGGGCTCTTGAGGAGAGAACGTTAGAAGGGACTTAGAATAGGGGGCGGGTTGATCCTGAGAGTCCGTCAAGGACCGCACGATCCCTCTGCCCTGCAGCGAAATAGATCCTCCTACCTCCAGAGATTGGAACGAGAGTTCGGCCGGAATCCGGACGAGCTCATTCGCCAAGTTGCGGATAAGAATCGGAAAGTCGACCGTGATCGGAAGGTTCGTGTTCATCAGGTCGGCCATGAGAAAGATCAATCGTCGTGGAGGATCGGAGTACTCGGCAAGAACGGGGAACCCATCGGTTTCAAGCAACGTCTCAATAGGAACCTCGAACTGCGCTTCTGCAATCTGACTGATGCGGAAATTCCCGGCATCGACGGACCGAAGAAGGGGATGGTTCGGAGAGAGAGCAACGATCTCGCCGGCTTCTCGAAACTCTCCCAGCGTAAGCACGCGGTCCATCGCGGACTGAATCAACAGAACAACGCCTTGTTCAATGGAGGGCACTTGCCTTTGATTGACGATGATGAGGTCGGCTGACGAGATGTCGTCGACTTCCGTGACTGGCACAGACGCCCGTAGGGCGGCCGTCAAGTAGCGGTTCCGCTCCCCAATCCAGAAGACCCGCACATCAATGGGCCGATCCAATGCGAAGTATCTCTTATTATCTCCATCAAGATCGTCCGGATAATCCAGAGTGGCTGTGAATACGGACCCGCGGGAATTGGGGAAGGGGATCGTGTATCGATCGACTGCGTTCGGTGGCAGCATCAGAGTCAAGGTCGTCTGGTTTTCTCCGTCGCTGATGCGAATCTGAGTGTTCACAAATCCCTCAGTGGCGTTGAGGATTTCGACGAATGCGGACACTCCGGGCTGGGCTGGGTTCTGTCGAACCGAAAAGGCGGTTATGCCAATGTTATCCCCTTCGTCGAATAGCATCATCTCAGCTTGAGGAGGCAGTCCCATTAGTGTTCGGTCCGATAACACAACGATTCGATCGAACTGTTCGACGCCTCCCACGCTTCCGAACATCATCAATAGTCCTTCAGCCGTTCCGTCACCGTACCAAGTGGGGGAGGAACTTCGGAGAATCGATTTGAGCACGGACGGGTCGTCAGTGTGTGTCGATAATTGTGAATGTTCTGAGAACTGGATGATGATCGTTTCATCGGCTGGATAGCGATCCAAGGCTGCGACGGCTCCTTCGACAGCTTCTTGATATCGAGAGGCACCGCTGTTCGTTCTTGATCGCATGCTGGCGCTTCCATCGATCACGATCGCCAATCTGGAAATGGATCGCTGGGGGACCCTCAGCAACGGCTGCGTCAGAGCGAATGCGAGGGCCAAAAGGACGCTGAGTTGTAGGAGCAGCAATGGATCGATGTGTTGCCGAATACGAGCAGCCTTCGACTGTGGATCTCCGGAAAGGCCTTCCCACAAGAACAGCGCCGATACCTCCCGGCGACGTTCACGTGATCTGAGGAAATGAAGTAGGAGGATCAAGAGGGCGCCGAAGAGCAGGTAGAAGGCGTCCGGGTTCTGAATGATCATCTCAGCACACCACCCACGCGAAGATCCTCGTGAATGAATCGTTCCATGGAACGATCGGTGGTGACTTGGAAATGAGTGATTCGGCGCGATAGCAAGAATACCTTCAATGCTCGTTGATATTCACGAAACCGCTGTTCGTATTCCTCTTTGGTTCGATGCCCGATGGTCAATGTCAGTCGCTGACTGGATTCGACATCGACGATCCGGGTTGTGCCCACCATAGGAGGCGAAGCGTCGGAGGGATCCAATACTTGAATGACCGTCACTTCATCGCCCCGATGCACCAGCTTGGCTAGCCCTTCTTCGTATCCACTGGATCCGAGAAGATCACTGATTATGAAGACGATTCCGCTTTCGCGTGTTTGCGAAAGGAATTCCGTAATTGCCTGATCAATGGATGTTCTTCCTCCTGGTTCTGCTTCACGTAGCAGCCGGATGATCTTGCCCATCTGGCCCATCCCATGTCGCGGAGGGAGTCCGGGAATGAGTCGGTCGTTGAATGGGTACACGCCGACTCGATCCAATTCCTTGAGACCCAGATAGGCCATGGCGGCGGCGAATTGGGCTGCATACTGCGCCTTGTTTGGTGTTCCCACTTGCATGGAAGCGCTGAAATCGATCAAGAGGTAGATGGGAAGATCGGCCTCGTGCACAAACGTCTTCACAAGAATGCGGTCCAGCCGGCCGTAAACGTTCCAGTCGATGTAGCGGAAATCATCCCCTGGTGTATAGGCTCGGTAGTCGGCGAATTCGAGGCCTACCCCGGCGCGAGGTGACGTATGGACACCGGACAGCCGGCCCTGTCTTCGTCCCTTTACAATGAAACGAAGATTGCTCAGTCGCTGCAAGAAGGCTTCGTCAATGAAGCGGGGCATCAGTTGGTTGCCGTCTTGTTCCAGACTTCATCGAGAAGCGTGTCTGGAGACACACCTTCGGCTTCGCCACGGAAATTGAGGACGAGACGGTGGGTGAGAGCGGCTTTGAATACGGCCTCGATATCGTCTCTGCGTACGTTGATCTCGCCGGCCAAGAACGCATGCGCTTTTGCACCCATAACCAGGGCGATGGCAGCGCGCGGGCTTCCACCATACTCAACGTACTCCTTGATCTGAGCAGGCGAGTACTCGGATTCAGGATGAGTCGCCAACACCAAGCGGCCGATGTATTCCCGAAGAGCAGCGGCGATTGGAATCGCTCGAACAATCTGACGCGCAGTCAGGATGTCGGAAGCCGTAGCCGTTGCCTCAGGAAGCTGAATTCCGGTTCCTTCCGTGTTTCGCTCTGTGATCCGCACCAAATTGTCCAGGTTTGGGAAGGTCACCTTGGCCTTGAGCAAGAAACGGTCAACCTGTGCTTCGGGAAGGGGATAGGTTCCCTCCATTTCGATGGGGTTTTGCGTGGCCAATACGATATAGGGCTCTTCGAGAGCATAAGTCTTCGCTCCCACGGTAACAGTGCGTTCTTCCATGGCCTCCAGCAAGGCGGATTGCGTTTTCGGAGTCGCACGATTGATTTCATCAGCCAGGATCACGTTACCGAAGATCGGTCCAGCGGCGAAAGAGAACTGTCGATGGCCGCTCTCCTCGGTGATGATGTCGGTCCCAACGATATCGGCCGGCATGAGATCGGGAGTAAACTGAATGCGTGAGAATTTAAGTCCCAGTGCGCCGGCTAACGTGCGGACGAGCAACGTCTTTCCCAGCCCGGGAACACCCTCAAAAAGTACGTTGCCTTTGCACAACAGCGAGATCAACGCAAAGCGAACGATTTCCTCATTACCGACTATGACCTCTGCGATTGCCGAGCGAAGACGCTCAAACGTGGCGGCTGCAGTTTGGAAATCCTGTTCCGAAATCATGATCCTCCTTCAGGCTGTGTGATCAATTCAAAATACCTACGGACCGAATCCAATGCTTCCTCGGGTAGACCGCGTTCGTGCAAGATCGATTCCATCCGCTCGAAGTCAATGATATGGGTGTCAGTACGGTCTTCCGAAGGTGCCATTTCGATGGGCACGCCTTTGGTGACAAATTCATTGATGAGCTCACCTTCTGCTCCGATGGTCGATGGTGCTTCCTCACGGATGAACCCTACCTCCCCAGGAGCGGGGTCATCGTCTGAGTCTCCTCCAATTCCTTCTTTTCCGCCGAATTGCGAAAGATCATCTGGATCGTCGGCCATTCGGATGTCCGTAGATCCGTCCTCTCTCGTTTCCTGAGAGTCGTCTTCGTCTTGCGGGCTCGGCTGTCGATGGGAGTCGCCGTCTTGCTCCGTTTCGGCGTTTGCCTGCTCTTCAAGCTGCTCGGCCGTACGCTCCAAGAAGCGCTGCCCGGCCTCTTGATCTCCGGAAATCTCAGTACTTCGAGGAGCCTCTTGTTCCGAGCCATTGCCGTTCTCCTCACTGGTTTTCGGCGAAGCCTCGGGCTTGGCTGAGTCCGGATCCAACTCCTCGATGAGATCCTGAAGCTTCTCTCCAATTTGGTCGGGATTAGGCTCGTTTGCCAGATCGTCTGTTTGCTGTTCGATCTCCGGATCGCCGGTTTGCGCCGCCAGATTCTTCAAAGACTGCGACTCCTGTCGTGTAAGTGGGCGAGGGCTGTTCTGCATACGCTCTTGTAGTTCCATGAGCATCTCGGACAACGCCTGTCTGGCCTGTTCCTGCGCTTCAGCCAGATCCATTAGCTCCTCAGAAGTAGGGGGGGCGTCCACCTGCTTTTGGCCCCGAGAGAGAGTGCTCAAGTTGTCGAGTATCGAGTCGAGTGAGAGTCCCTTATCGAGCTGGGTTTGAGTCAATTCCTCGGTCGCATCTTGCTGCGAGGAGGTTGTTTCCTCGGACAAGTCCAACGGCGCGGACACTTCGTCTGACGCGGTCCGCGCGTTGTCCTGAGCAGGTTCTGTTATCGAAGAAATCGGCATCTGTCCGGAAGCCTCACTTTGTGCGAGTGGTTCTGATGAAACAGCCATGGGAAGAGAAACGGGAAATACGAGAATGGCACAAGCGATGAGAACTCCCGCGATTCCTGCGGACAAGAAGCCAAGCGTTCGGTTCGGTAGAGTGATCCCTCTTTTCCAATCGGTTGAGATGGATTCGACAAGAGCTTCCAGTTGTTCTCGAAAGATTGACGCCTGCCCTCGGGTTCGCACTTCATACAGCGAACTAATACGGGCACCGGAGTCGAGTTGATCATCGAGCTGCAATAGCAGGTGCGGTAGGTCCGGGCGTCTCGACCATCCCAGGAGAAAGGCGGCTGCAGCAAGGCTGACTGGGATTAGAAGAGCGAGCAGGGCTACTCCAAGAGCCAGATTCGGAGTTAGCCATCGAAGCCCCAGGCTCACTGCCACACACGCAATACTTCCGTAGAACAACAGCCGGCATGCGAAAGAGAGCCCTCGAAATCGTCGTAATCGATGCTCGATCTCCAGCAGGAAGCGCGAAAAATCAAATCGCAAGATGCCTCCTATTGATTCGTCGTAGTCCGTTGAGCAACCAGAGGATTCCACTGCTTGGAACGAGGAATCCCACAAATAACTCAATCGCAGACGCTCCTCCGATGACTCGAGTCGCCAGGCCAATCGGGCTTACGCTTAGAATGACCGATAGTGAACGGTGGCTCATTCCAACTGCTAAAGGGACAAGGCAAAAGGTAGCATAAAGACCGTATCGCAGAAGAAAGGCCCCTCGTTTTCTGTGATCGCCCCTTTGCTCAAGTCGGAAAGAAACCAAGCAGAAGAAGAGAGATGAAACCGCTACGTACAAGACAAGGATGAAGATGCCAGCGATCTTGGCAGGTAGAAGAGCACGGGAGTACACGAAATAGGGAAGAAGAAGCAGGAGGCCGCAAGCGATGTGCTCAAGAAAACGGAACATCAGTTTCAGTCGTAGAATCCGCGCGGACGCATTAGCCGCGATAACCGCGCCTCGATTGATTGAGAACAAGCCGAAGAGGAAGACGAAAACAAGATGAAACAAGCTTGGCAGATGGGACAAATCGGAGGCATGGACGGCGGCAATTCGCAAAGAGGGTTGTATGGACAGTGCGAGTGCGATGCCGCACAGCACGGTCAGAGAAAGATAGGCTTGCAACGAGCTCATCGAGAAAACGGAATCAGATCTCACGATTCACCTCCTCACCCTGAACTGCAACGAGGGTAATATCTCTCACTTTTTGGGTGAGTTCCTCGGCCAACATCTGCTCCTCATCGGCGAACGCGATCAACCAAATGCCCTTCTCAAGGGGGAAAGATTGTCGTAGCTCTCGAATCAACATCAACGCAGGCATCGATAGCTCATCGGCTGCATCCGAACCGACAAACGTAGCGAGACGAACTGTAGACGTGGGAATCAGGGAATACTCGCGAATTCCGCGGTCAATCTTGACAATCGAATGGACCATTCCGTCTATCAAGACCCAACCGACATCGAAGTCCAAGGCATAGTGATTGCCGATGCGAATCGTTGATTCGGACAAGAGTTTGACATCGAATATCGATGACGCGGCTCCATACGAATGCCAGTGCCTCATCTTCCCGGAAAGCACGCGCATTTCGGTTCGCTCAGAGAATGTCGAAGAATCGTATGAATCCATTGCTGTAAGGGTGTGCGGGAGAAACAGAATGGGAATGATCCCTTCTTTGTGAGGCAGCATGAACGGATCGTTGCTCTGTGAGTATAAACTGGAAGAAACAATATAGAAACCGAAACCGATCTCAACATGTAAAACCGTATTGACAGAATAAAGGTCAACCACATGAGTTGCTGGGTTTGAGACGAAACCGGATGAAACAGCTAATCCGGCGACAACAACAGAGAGAATGATCCATCCCATTCTGGGGCTTCGTCTCGCAATCAGTGCGCATGCAGAGACGCCAAGGGCGAGTACGGCAATCATTGCGAGTACGAAGAGAGAATTGAGCGCAACGATTTTCTGTTCCCCCAAGATATGCTCGGTAGGATCCCGAAGCGAGATCAGTCGAGAAGAAGCGACTTGCTCCCTGATGCTCTCGAGTGTTTCCACTGACAGGGATTGTGCTTGCACTGTCACCAGCGAGACGTGACCTGCTCCATGAGAAGCTTGGATCAGCAGCGGAAATCCCTCATCGGATACCATACTGATGGTTGCCTCTTTTAGTGAGCCCGAGAGGTAGGTTGCTCCAAGATCAGAATCAGTGAGCACGGGGTTCAATAGGGGGATGAGCTGTCTTAGGATCGGCGAATCCATGCGGTAGAAATCGGTTCCAGTAAGAAGGACAACTGACCCTCCGGCAAGAACCCACTGCGAAATGGCTGTCCAGGCCTCGCCAGGCAATGGCGACGCCACCCACAAGCTTTCTATACTGTCAAAGGCCCACCACTGTGTCGGGAGCGAAGCCACATCGATGACGGCGGCACGATCATCAAATCGCGCGATTCTCCTATCCAGAACCGGAAAGAGGGTGGGACGCATGGTTCCTCGCAGGTCGATCTCTGTCGAGGCAAGTACGGTGTCCGTGGAGGACAGGAGTTCAACAACGATCGGATTTAGAGGGTCATAAGTGGGGATCACGGCTTCGTACAACCCATCAGATTGGATCGCATGGCCAAGCTCTTGTCGCATTGTGGCCTCGCCTCGCCACTCATTGCCTACAAGTTGAATGATTTGTAGTCGGGCGGGGCCAAGGCCGCGAATATTGCGAACTTCGACTTGAATGGGGGCGTAACGTCCTGGAGTAACTCTGTTCTCAAATCCAATCTGGACGGACAATTCGACTTGAGCGGACACCGATGCAGACACAAGCAACAATCCAGCAAGACAAGCAACAGAACGAAGCTGATTTCGAACTGAAAGGAGATAGGGCTTCATCCCAGCAACACTAGCTAATGAATGTGAAGATTTCGTCAAGAATCATGAAAACCACATTCATGAGTAGGCCTGCGGAATCGGAACCAATACAGGGCAGTTACTGAGGTAGATTCTCGACGGCGAGAACGGCATCTTCGTTCAGCACGTCGGCGTAGATCTGAGTCGTTTGAATCGATCGATGCCCCAGTTGCTTCTGGACCAATCGAAGATTGAAATCCGAGGCCCGATAGAGGAGCGATGCGTATGTATGTCGGCACGAGTGAATGGAGAATCTCTTGGGAATGTCGGTGGCATCGGCATATTTCCGGAAGATGCGATACACGGCCGTCCGGGTTAGCGGGCCCTTTCGGCTGGACACAAACAAGGGAGATCGTCCGGATACCGATTCACCGGTCTGCTCCTTCCACTCAATGAATTCGAGAAGATGCCGCCCTAAAGCCGACCCCATACGCACACCTCTCTTTTTCCCGCCCTTGCCGTCTCGAACAATAAGGGCGGCGTGAGCGCGATCGAGGATGACGTCGCGAAGCTGTAGATCGCATATTTCGGAAACGCGGAGCCCTGCGTCCAGCGCAACATGAAGAATGGCCCAATCTCGAACCGGGCGTTTCTTGCCGGCACTGTCGGCCTGTTTGGCGCGATCTCGGCAATAGGACTTCAAAACAAGGACCTGTTTCGGCGTCAAGAAATCTTCATGGGTGATTTCGAGCGGCATGGGGCTCCTTTCGTGTCCGAAGCGTATGCGAGATAGGGTGAAGAAATGCGGACAAGTTTCGCAACAAAAGGGTACTTTTGTTGCGAAACCGAAGGAGAGGCGCGGAAAGACCGTTCTGAAGGGACTTTCCGGGATCAGGGTTGAAAAGGCTCCACTGCCGCTCTTCTCTTCGGGCCGATCCTAAGTCCCAGGCGAACGATTCGGGGGTGTTTAAGGGGCATCTCAGCCGATCGAATATCGGTGAAGAATCTTCTTCTCCTTTTCGATGACTTCGGCCACTACCTCCACGTAAGGCGAGATGGTCGAGTTCTGCAGCTTCTCTCTCAGCAGGCTGTCGACTTGAAAGATGCCGGCCGAGTTCGACATTTCGATGGCGATCTTGATGGGGCGATCGCTGCCGTGATCGATGCGAACGTTTTGGATGGCCATGGCCGAAACCGAATGAATGGTTGGGGTCCCGGTGTTGAACGGGATGCGAGCGCGTCCGGATTCCATGTCCAATGCGTCGGCGACCTTCACCACGCCGGCTTCAATCGTTAGTGGAGCGATCTCGCGCTTATGCGCGTAGATGGCGTGAAGGATCTCCCCTTTGAGGATGGTGCGGGTTCGTAAATCATAGACCGGCTCGAGTAGATGCTCGATAAGCGATGGTGCCAACATGAGTGAGAGGTATTCGTGCTCCTCGCGATGGATAACGTGTCCGATGTCATGCAATACGCAAGCCAGTACGACAACGACTTCCGCGTCGTCATTCTTCAGTGAGTGATGTTCAACTACGCTCGGCACGACGTCACCCTGAACGAGCAAACGAAGGAGCTTCAGACCGATATTGGTCATGATCTTTATATGGACCGGGCCATGGTCATTGATCCCCATCCGATCGATGGCGGTGATGTTGGATCCGCTCCACAGGGCATCCAGTTCTTCTGAGCGGTCAATGCGGGCGACGACCTTGGCCAAGCAGCTGTTTTGCTGAGTGGGAACGTTAAGTGACATCGATATCCTCTCTCAGATGGCTCCACCATGGCTGGACATCGGCCGAAGGGGTCTCACCATCGGTCGGGGAGGAAAGTTGCTTCTCGAGCGCGGAAATGTGCTTTCGTATCAGTGCCAGCTCGTCCTGCAGGGCGGAAGCCAGTTCTGATGCTGTTTGGTCCTGTTTCATGTCGTTTGATCTATAACCGGATAAAGCGACCATTGGAGAATGGTCGTTTATCTCGAAGTTAGCTCTTAAAACATCACTCGCTTCCGATAAGGTTAGCCCGGTATCGTATAGCTCCTGCAATTGCTTCATCAAATCGAGCCCCGAATCGGTCAGGAAGATCTGGTTATTGGGCCTTTCCGGATGTATTGGGAAAGCAGATCTCTGATCCGTTCGATTCGATTTCGCACTTGGTTATCGCTGGACAGTCCCAATGTGCGGCGCAACATACTGATTGTGTGCATAGAGCCTCCGCTCAACGATAGCCTACTGACAGCGACTGCGGCAAGCCGATTGTAGGAGAGCGGTAGATCGGATAGCCTCAGTTATATGCCGATCCAACGTCTTGCCAAGGCCTTAGCGCAGAAAATTGCTGCCGGAGAAGTTATCGATCGTCCCGCCTCTGTTGTCAAGGAGCTGCTGGAAAACGCAATGGATGCGAAAAGTGAGAGCATCGAGGTTTCCATTGTCGATGGTGGAAAGTCTGCAATCACAATTCGCGATGACGGGACCGGCATGAGCGAAGCGGATCTTCGGCTATGCATCGAGCGGTATGCCACCAGCAAGATTTCCACGGAAGAGGATCTGTACTTGATCAGGTCTTTGGGATTTCGCGGTGAGGCGCTGGCCAGTGTGGCCGCTGTCTCACGACTCGGCATCGTCACAAGATCGGAAGGCGATGAGGAAGCCCACGAATTGGTGGCTGCAGATGGTACGCTCATTGAGCTGAAGCCTGCGGCGCGGAGGCGAGGCACAACCATCGAAGTGCGGGATCTGTTCTACAACGTCCCTGTACGTGCAAAGTTCCTGGGAACGGCGCGTACGGAGTTCCTGCATATCAACCGGGTGGCTCAACGCATGGCTCTCTTACGTCCGGATATAGGCTGGAAAGTGAGACATGGCGAGCGCGAAGTGTTGGCAACACCCAAGGTCGAGACCTTGTTGGATCGGATCGCGCAGGTGTATGGAGCGGAGGCCGCTCGGAGCATGATCCCTATCGAAGCCAAACGTGACGGCATCGAAGTGACGGGGTATGTCAGCCGCCCCGATCTCAAACGAGGAAATCGGCGCGATCAGATGTTCGTAGTGAACGGGCGCTACACCTCTGACCGGGGGCTATCGTTCATTCTTTCCAGCGCCTATCGCGGCATTCTCAGACCCGGAAGTTTTCCCATTGCCATAGTCGTTGTGAATGTGCCTCTTGACGAAGTCGATGTGAACATCCATCCGCGCAAGGAAGAAGTTCGATTCTCCAATCCACGGCAAGTCCAAGAT
>Ga0114923_10002412_pt1 | contig 12688 bp, 11 predicted proteins | sample SumtaG_FD_89578 | JGI IMG/M metagenome (GOLD analysis project Ga0114923, IMG submission 89578) | Deep subsurface microbial communities from Indian Ocean to uncover new lineages of life (NeLLi) - Sumatra_00157 metaG | ecosystem: Environmental > Aquatic > Marine > Oceanic > Sediment | place: near... | reverse complement strand
CTCATTTCTTCTTGTGATACTAGAATTTCATCAATCTTTTCTCCAGGACGTATTCCAACATATTCAAGAGGATAGTTTTTCTTACCTGTTTTTAATTCGGCATATGCTCTAGCAAGATTAACAATTTTAGATGCGGGAGCTTTTTTTACAAAAATTTCTCCACCCTTAGCATACTTTAGGGAGTAAAATACAAGATCAATCGCTTGAGTTAATGTTAATAGAAATCTTGTCATTTCCGGATGTGTTATTGTAATTGGGCGATTTTTTAGTATTTTAGAATCCCATAAAGGAATAACACTGCCCCTACTGCCCAAGACATTTCCATATCTAACACAACAAAATTTTGTTCCATCCTTAGTTAGATCATCTGAAAGAATAATTTTTTCTTGTAAGGCCTTTGTCATACCCATTGCATTTACGGGTTTTACTGCTTTATCAGTACTGATAGCAATGACATTTTTGACCTTTCTTGCTACTGCTGCCTTAACAACATTGTATGCTCCAAAAATATTAGTTTTAACAGCTTCATAAGGGTGAGATTCAACCGTAGGTACTTGTTTTAGAGCCGCTGCATGAAATATTATGTCTACATCTTTTGTAATGGCAAATAGACGATCGTATTCTCGAACATCTCCTATAACAAACTCCATTTTATTAAAAATAGACTCATTTGCGAATTCTTGTTTCATATTATGTTGTTTATCTTCATCTCTGCTAAAGATACGAATAGTTTTAGGTTTGTATCTCATCAATTCTTTAACCATCTGATGGCCAAAACTTCCAGTACCGCCAGTTATCATAATATTACGATTATTTATGACAGAAGAATAATTCATCCAAACCAATTTAGAATATTGAATTAATAAATTAGTCGTCAGCATATTGTAAAATAGTATTATTTCAGAAGAGATTTTATAATTTAAGAATTTTGATTAGTTGAAAGCTTTAATTCTTTGAGATTATACACGAAAATTAATGAAAATTATGTCTATTTTTGGAACTAGACCAGAGATTATTAGGTTAAGTAGGATTTTTTCAAAACTAGATACTAATTTTGAACATGTAATGGTTAATACTAATCAAAATTTTACTTCAGAATTAAACGCAATTTTTTTTTCAGAACTTAAAATTCGTAAACCCGACTATAATCTTAAAGTGAGTACAGATCAATATGGAAAAGAAATTGGAGACATAATAGAAAAAAGTGAAAAAATTCTACTTAAGGAAAAACCTGATGTATTACTTATCTTAGGGGATACAAACAGCGGATTGGCAGCAATCCCTGCCTCACATCATGGTATAAAAATTGCTCATTTAGAAGCTGGAATGAGAGCATATGATTTTAGAATGCCTGAAGAAAAGAATCGTATTTTAATTGATCACCTTTCATCAGTGCTTTTACCTTACACAACATATTCTAGAGAAAATCTAATTAGAGAAAACATTCATCCCAGTAAAATTTACGTTGTGGGAAATCCAATTGTAGAGGTAATTGACTATTTTCTTCCTAAGATAGAAAAAAGTTCGATCTTAAAAAAGTTGAAGCTTGAACCTAGTCAGTATTTTCTGATAACTGGTCACAGAAGTGAAAATGTTGATGAACCTCATAAATTATCAGATATAATTTCTGGATTAGAAAAATTACATTCAAAATTCAAAAAAAGAATAATCTATCCAATACATCCAAGAACATTAAGTAAACTTAACAAAAAGAAACTACCTAAAGGAATTGAATTTATCGAACCCCTAGGATTTTTTGATTTTTCAAAATTAGAAAAAAATGCCTTTTGTACAATTACTGATTCTGGCACAATTCCTGAAGAATTATTATATTTTAGAAAGCCATGTGTAACAATAAGAGATAGTACCGAGAGGCCAGAGTATATTGAGGCAGGTTCAAATATTCTTTCTGGTCTTGAACCACAAAATATACTAGATTCAGTAAAACTAGTTACATCTACAAAATATGATTTGGTATGGAATGAAGCATTAGGTGATGGTAAAACAGCAATTAAAGTGGCTAATATTTTACGTGGAAAACTAGATAGACAAAAACACGGATAATTCCAAATATCAATAAAATTTAAAAAGATTTACAGATAGGCTCCAATAAGAAATAACGTTATGATACTTATTACTGGAGCAAGTGGCTCATTAGGTTCAGAACTAACGAAGATTTTTTCTAATACCTTAACTCCTGATCACAAAACACTTGATATTACTAAAAGAAAGAATGTCTTGGATTATTTTGAAAATAAGAATATCGATATAGTTATTCATACTGCTGCATTAACTAAGGTTAGAAGATGTGAAGAAAATAAAAAATTAGCTTGGAACACAAATGTAGAAGGAACAAAAAATTTAGTTGATGCAGTTTTAGAATCAAAACGAGAAATACAGTTTATTTACATTAGTACTGCATGTGTTTTTGATGGCCACACTGGAATGTATAAAGAGAGTTCTATTCCATATCCAGAAAATTTTTACGCTTTAACAAAATTAATTGCTGAGCATGAAGTGAATAAACTTTCAAATCATATCATTATTCGTACAAATTTTGTTTCAAAAAAGAAATGGCCATACCCAAAAGCTTTCACCGACAGATATGGAACTTATCTATTTGCAAATCAAGTCGCACAAGGAATTCAAGAAATCCAGAAAGAAAAACTGCAAGGAATCATACACATTGTAGGAGATAAAAAAATATCCTTGTTTGAATTAGCAAAAATTACCACGCCTGAAATTCAACCTATGACGATAAATGAATACTCAGGTCCGAAACTAACCATGGATATGAGCATTGATACTGAAAGATGGAAAAAATATCAAATTTCTGATTAAGAATTAAATCGATAATCTATCATAATGTACAAAGATGATTTTTATTAGAAAAAACTAATTATAAACATCCATTAACTTTTTTACAACATTCTCAGGCTTGTGTTCATTGGGCAACCCCTGAATTATTTTGAAATTATAATTTAGTACTTTTAGACCTAATGATAATGCTTGTAATCCTGTCATACTAACAAATTTTCCAATATTTTTACCATTAATGTATTTTAGATCAATTAGATATTCATAATTAGACAGAAAATTTGGCATATCAATATAAAATATAGGTTTTTTCTCTCTCGAAATTGTATCATAATTTAATGTAATATCATGTTTTTTGAGTAAACTTGATATTATTTCAGGAGTTTCTGTTTGACCCAAAAGACTCAATGCTTTATTATTTTTATTAATTGATCTGGGGGAAAAATGTTCAACATCAACAGGATTCTGTATATATTTACAATCAATAATTTTTTGAAGATCTGGCGTGCTTACAAGTATTTCATCAGCAAAAGATTCAAATTTTTTTCTTTTATCAACATGTGTATTCCTTAAAATACTTCCATGATAATGTAAAATTATTTTTTTACTGGGATATTTTTTTTTTAAACGTGGGACCAATTTAAATAAATCATGAACATGAATAACATCAAAATTTTCAGATTCTTTTTCAGCGATCTTTAAAAATTGAGAACCTAATAATGTTTTGAATACCTTTTCACCATAAAAAGAATATATTTTAAATTTGTCAAAACTAGCGCGTTTTATCACTTTGACATCATGTCCTATCCTTCGTTGATATTTTGCTAAAACACAAGCAACACCTGCTTGATCCCAAATATGTAGAATTTTTGTCATTTTCTTAACCTAATTTCCATCATAGAACTTTAAATCACTAAAGATAATAAAATTAGTAGTTTAAACCTTAAAATGTCTATATGTCTAGAATTATTTATTACACATTCTGGTTTCTAAATGAGCGTGATGACTTTAAATAGAAAAAATTTTAAGAAACGAGAAAACTTTGATAAAGTTTTACTAAAAAACTATCTTACAATTAGATATAATCCTGAAGAAAAGAATTCTTTCCCAATGGCTACATGGAAAAATTTTCGGGAAAAAAATTCTGATCCATATGGAAAAACAACAGAGGAACTTCTTAAAAAATCAATCATTACTTATTTATCTAACATTAAAGGTAACATTGTAGTTTCATTAAGTAGTGGAATCGATTCTACACTATGTTTAGGATTAATACGAAAAGTTTTTCCAACTAGAAAAATTAAAACAATTTGTGCTGTATTTGAAGATGGAACTGATGAATCAAATAAAGCAAAAAAAATATCAGAAAAATTTGACGGTGATTTTAAAGTAGTAAGTTTTGATTCTATTTTTACTAGCTTGCCAGAACTAGTGTCAATATATGGAAAACCACGATGGAACACATATCATCACATTGTGGCAAAAGAAGCCAAAAAATATGGTAGTGTCTTAGTAACAGGAGATGGGGCAGACGAAATTTTTGCTGGTTATACATTTCGTTATAGCAAATTCCTAAATTTATCTAGACCAAACGACAACTGGAAAGTGAAGACAATTAATTATTTAGAAACTCATAATAGAGATTGGGTACCAGATCAAGATCAAATTTTTGGAAATAGAATTAATTTTGATTGGAATGAAATCTACAATTATTTTCGTCCATATTTTTCTAATCCTATAAATCCCTTACAACAAGTTCTACTCGCAGACTTTAACGGGAAACTGGTGTTTGATTTTATACCCACAGGAAAATCTATAATGAAAAAATATGGATTAATCGGAGCCCCAATTTTTCTTAATTCTAATGTAATTAACTATGGTTTGAATTTAAAAACCAATGATAAATATGATCCTAAAAATCAAAAAGGAAAACTAGTTTTACGTAAAATTTCAAAAAGACTTGGGATTAAGCATATTGATGATAAAAGAGGATTTTCTCCGGATCTTTTAATCGATTGGGAAAAAAATGGTAAAGCATTAATGCAAAATTATCTATTTAACAAAAATAGTTGCATATTCAAAAAACGACTTATCAATTTTAATTGGGTAATTAGAGCATATGAAAAAGTAGCAAATGACGGCGATATGAGATATCTAAGCAGATTGATTTCTGTATTGGCCTTAGAAATATGGTGCCGTATTTATATTACTCAGGAAATTTCATCAAAGAAAAAATTATGAATTTTGTTCCAGCTTAACAATAATCTAATTTTAAACTCAAAATTAAATAACCGTCTTTATTATTTTTATAAATGAACAAAAGATTTCTTAGTGATTTAGTTAGCCCAAACACAAATTTAGAATTACGTTTAAAAAATGAAATAATTGAAAATAATGAAATTAAAGAAGGGGTACTCTATGATACACAAGGGAATGAATACAACATTAGTAATTTTATTCCAAGATTTGTAAAATCCAAAACTTCTGATACTACCAAACAAAGTTTTAGTTATAAATGGAATACTTTTGCAGATGCCGCGATATCTAAACAAGAAGAGAATAAACATCTTTTTTTACAATATTATGGACTTGATACGAAAGAATTTAGGAATTATCTTTCTAATTGCAACAAAATTTTAGATGTAGGTTGTGGAATAGGATATATTTCAAATTGGATATCATCAGAAACCAACGGAAATGTTTTTGGAGTTGATTTAAGCGAATCAGTAAATGTTGCATATGAACACTTTTCAAAAAAAAGCACCCAAAACCTTCAATTTATTCAGGCAGATATAGCCGAGTTACCATTTAAAGAAAATACATTTGATCTAATTATTTGCAAAGAAATGATTCATCACACTCCAGAACCCAGAAAAAATTTTGGGAAATTAACAAAATTTCTTAAAAAAAATGGCTCTATATTGATCTATGTATACAATAAGAAAGGACCTATTAGAGAATTTTGCGATGACTATCTTAGAAAATTTACAACAAAACTAAGTGTTGATGAATGTCATAAATTTGCTGAAGCTATGACTGATCTTGGTCGATCTTTAAGAGAAATGAAAGTAAACATCACTGTTCCAAAAGATATCCCATATCTTAACATTAAATCTGGTGAATACGATTTACAACGATTCATTTATTGGAATATTTTCAAATGCTGGTGGGATGATAAAGGAAACCGCGATTATAGTAACGCAGTAAATTTTGATTGGTATCATCCACCATTTGCTTTTCGATATGAAGAAAATGAATTTAAGAAATGGTTTGAAGAGGAAAATTTTATAATAAAAAATTTTAATTCATTGGACTCTGGTTTTGCAGTTAGAGCAACAAAATCTTAAAAAATTTATTTTAGCATTTCGAAAATTTAACGAAATTTAAAACTTTAAAATTTTAATGCCCATTCGTATTGTTTTTTAACTTTATAATTAGAATTTTTATTTATTGATTTTTCAAATAATTCATTCCAATCATCTGATAGTTTTTTATAATTAAAATATTTATTTACCCATAAATTTTGAATTCTTGTTAACTCTGTTCTAAAATTCTTATCTTCCACAATCTTATCAATATAATTAGCAATTTCATTTAGATTTTGACTTTTAAAAAATGGGTCATTATCAGTATATTGATAGCTTTCATAACAGAATACAGGAATGCCACACAAAATTGCTTCTCTTTCTGTTCCTCCGCAACCACTATACCCGATCTGTCCTAGTAAAGCATTTGCTGAAACATAATACGAAGGCATTTTGGAACGAACAATTTTAGGAATTAGTTTAACTTTTGCAGGTTTTGCTTGACGAGTTTTTTCATAGTACTCCCCATGACCCCAATCAGTTTGTAAAACAACAAAGTTTGATCTTGTTAGTTTTATAGCTTCAAAAATTTTTTCAATACCTTTAGTTGGATCAAATCTTTGAGGACTAAAAAATACAAAGGAATCATAACCAAGATTTATTTTTTTGTTATTTGGATGGAACGTTATAGTATCAACAAATGGAAATATTACCTTAACATCGTTTCTATATTTTTTTAAAATTTGTACATCATGGGGTATATACGTCACAACCGCGGTAGCATGTTTTAATGTATCTTTATAAAGAGAATCAAAAAATTTTTTTTTAAACCACGATAATTTTTTCCGAATTCTATATTCAGGGTCAATAAACGAATCAACAAAATACATAAAATAATTAACATTGGCCAAGTAACAAACTGCAGCTGCATACCAACCAAAAGTTACAAAAATATCATAATTTTCTGAAAGATCCTTAATTTGTTTAACACATGAGCCTAATTCATTTTTTTGGAAAAATAATGGATTATCAGCTAGAGTAATAATTGGATCTTTATTGAAATATATAACATCGACTTTATGTGGTAAATATCTCTGAAACAATGAGGCATTACTTGCAAAATCATTCACAATTAAAATTCTCAAGTTTTTCATACAAAATCACTTTTCACATAAAATTTCATAAACATTTGTTAATCCATATTTCTTTTTAGGATAGAAGCTTTTTATTTCGATATTTGAAATATTTATTTCTCCTTCTTTTTCAGCCTGTATTTTTTTAAAACCAATATCTCTCAATATTTTTATTGCTTTGTTTTTACTTAGAATATGTTGTTTTCCTTTTGAAATTTTTGATGTAAAATTATATCTTGCTGTACTCCAAAATGTTTCTAAAGCCATTCGTCTTGAAGAAAAATTTTTAGAAGAATTGTGACCTTCTATTAAATTGTAAAAATACCAACCATAATCGTTAGTAAAGAAATATAATTTTCCCCCAGGTTTTAAAACTCTGAAAAATTCGTTAAGGGATTTAATATAATCTGTATGATAAATCACTGAATAACAAAAAATTCCATCAAATGTATTTTTGATGTATGGTAATTTTGTAATAGAACCTTCACTAATATGTAGATTATCTATTTTATAATAAGATGATACAGCTTTTGCAATTTTTACTCTATTTTTATTAAGTTCAATTCCTTCTACTTTTTTGTTTAGTTCGGTCAATCTAACCGACCATTGACCAAAACCAATGCCCGCATCTAAAACATTTTCAAGATTTTCAAACCCTATTGCTATTAAACGATTTTTATAAACTTCTTTATCGGTGGACCAAACCCTTTGAAAAAATTCTTTATCTACATTTTCTATTTTCAATGCAAGTTTGTCAATTAGTTCGAGCAATTCTTTCTTAATTTTAGTTCCCCTCTAATTTGGATAATTACCAAAAAAAATTTGTAATCTGGATTGTTTTCTAGAAGTTAATAGGGTCATGAGATTCTATTTCTTAGAAATTTTATCTAACTTTTCTAGAATTTTCTCAATTTCTCCTTCTACATCCATTCCTAAACGAGTATAGATAGTAGTTATGACTTCATTAGGTTTATCATAAATTTTATTTTTAAATTTTACTTTTGTTAAAATTAAAAAACCATCTGAGCAAGCTACAGCAACCTCTCCATTTTTTCTCCTTTCTGTAACTTGACCAGGTTCAGAAAAATATTTAAAACTAGGATATTCTTTTCTTGCTTCGATTATGATTAGTCTCGTTGAACCTAGATATGTATAAGCACCAAAGAGAGGAAACCCTGAAATACGAATAATCTTGTGAATATTATCCGTACTCATATTCCAATCTATTTTTCCATCTACTTTGTTTCTAGGATAAGTTCTTAACATTTTTTTGTTATTTTGTTTTGTGGTTCTATATTTTCCAGCTCTAATTTGCTTTGCAACCTCAACGTGTAATTTAGGAATATGTTCATTTAAAAAATTATAGACTTCTTCAATTGTCGTTGTAGGTTTTATTTTAAAAAAAACCTTCTTTATTATGTCCCCTGAATCTAACTTTTCATTCATTAAATGAATTGTTAATCCAAATTTTTTCTCACCCTTTAAAATAGCCCAATTTGGGCAAGCATTTCCTCTATATCTAGGTAAATCACCAGGATGTGCATTAAGTATTCCGTGTTTAAAATAAGAAATAATATCTTTAGATATTAGTAATCTATTATTTGTTGAAACTCCTAAATCTAAATTTAGTTGTTTTATCTGTTTTTTAATTTTAGGAGAGTTAATATTTTCAGTAAAAATGTATTTTGCGTTCAATTTTTTGGCAAATTTTTTAATTTCTTGTGGCGTGACTGGATCCCAATCAGCGTTTTTTGATGTTACAATTAATTTTATTTTAAACCCATTTTTGTGTAATAATTTTCCAGTTTTTTTTAGCCAGTCTGTTCTTCCAAGTAAAGCTACACAAAAATTTTCTTTTTTGACCAATATCAATCATAAAATATATTCATAATATATTTATCCATATCAAATTCTTATAAGGAATGGCAAAATTTTTGGTCACTGGGGGTGCAGGATTCATTGGTTCACATTTATGTGAACAACTAGTTAAAGATGGAAATCAGGTAATTATTCTTGATGATTTTAGCAATGGTTCTGAAGAAAACCTCTTGAATTTAACTACTATAAAGATAATTCGAGGCTCAATAACCTCGCTGCCTAATGATATTTCTGATAATGCCTTTGATGGAATTTTTCATCTAGCAACTCACCCTCGTTCTTTTAGTCTGGCAGACCCATTAAGAGATGTCGAGGTCAATGCAAAAGGAATGCTGAATGTGTTAGAATTGGCAAAAAAACAGAATATCAAAGTAGTTTTTACTAGTAATAGCGGAATATGCGGAACTCCAGATTATATCCCAGTTGATGAATCTCATAAAGACAAACCATCAACCCCATATGATGCAAATAAACTTGTATCAGAATACTATTGTAAAATATATCATAACATATACCAGACTAAATCAATAATTTTTCGACTAGCTACAGTATATGGTACAAGACAAAGAGTTAATGTCAAACTTGGATGGAGACCAGTTGTTGCTACACTTATTTCTGATATTCATTCAGGAAAAAAACCAACAATTAATGGTACAGGAAATCAAACCAGAGACTTGATACACGTTTCTGATATTGTTCAGGGATTAATTAAAGGAATGAACTCAAAAATTGAAAATGCTGAAAAGTTTTTACTAAGTACTGGCCTTGAAACATCGGTAAACAATCTATTAAAAATGATTTTTTTAGTTGTTGGAAAAAAAGTTGAGATAGAACAAAAACCAGAAACTCCAGGAGATATTACAAGGATGTGTTTAAGCTATGAAAAAGCAAAAAAAGCATTTGGATTTGAGCCAAAAATTACTTTAGAAAACGGAATTAAAGATTACTATAATTGGCTTAAAACATTTAATAATTGATAAATTATGTTAATCCAAAAAATTATTTGGTGTGTTAAATGGTAATCGCATTATCTTCAGATATTGATTGGGCACCAAAAGAAACAGTAAATTATTTCTTAGACATTCTTGATAAATTTAATGCAAAAATTACTATATTTGCAACTCATGAGATTGATTATAGTACACATGAAATAGCAATTCATCCAAACACCATTTCAGGAAAAAATTATTCAGTTGCAATCTCTGAACTCGTTAAACTTTTTCCAAATGCAAAAGGCTGTAGAATGCATGGTTTACAGGTCTGGAGCCGATTACTAATCGATCTCCCAAAATTTGGGATTAGTTATGATTCTTCTTACTATATTCCTAGTAATGAAAATAAACCATTTCAAATTTTTCCAAACATTGTTGAAATTCCAATATTTTGGGAGGATGATCTTGCTATGAGGAACAATTCCCTTAAAATTGATAAACTCAAGATTAAAGAACAAGAAAATTCTCAATATCTCTTTCTTTATAACATTCATCCAATACATGTTTTTATGAATACATATGACTTGAAATTTTATGAACTTTGGAAATCAGACTACCAAAATATACAAAAACTTGAGAAAAAGAGAAATTTAACAAAATATGGAGCAGAAAATGCATTATTTGATATACTAGAAAATATAGATACTAAAAAATTATCTACTTTGTCCAGCTTAAAATCCTTTTACAGTTAAAATAAAATCATACTCAGGTTTTGGTTTTTTTTGTCCACGTTTTACAGCTTCATGTAGAACTTTTTTCCATTGTAAAGTTAGTTTTTCACTATTAAAAACCTCTTAATCCATTCTTTTTGAATTTTTTTAAGATTTTTGCGAAACTGATTACCCTTGAACCTCAGGATTTTCAACCAAACGAAATTTCCAATTCTTGGCTTCTTTTGGACAAAATTAATTCAATATCTTAGCGGTCAAGTGTAAAAAAAAATTAGAAGACTAGGTTATTTACCCTAATATTTTACATTATAGAAGAATGAGGAACCGCTGGGCAAGAAGACGTTGGTTTGATTTCAGACAAGGTCATGGTATATACTTGATTTTTCTCCTCTCCTTTTCTAATTTCGTATTAATTTTTTATAGATTGATGATTGAAAAGATACCGATTCTGAACGATTTATTTTCTGATCTGTGGATATTTGTAATCATTTTCATTCTTCTTTACATTCCCATAGCAGTCCTAGTTGGTCACTGGCATAATAGGACTCAGCTCAAAATTGAAATTGATAGAATGGTGCGAGCAAATCCTTTTCTCGGTCGTGTATGGAGGATTATAATTGAAATGCAATTGGGAAAGGCTTCGGAAGATGAAGTTAGGGACATTCTAAAATTTTTAAAGTCAATTGAAGAGGGTACGGCAACTTCGACAAAAAAGAACAAGAATTAAAAAAAAATATTTGGAATTTTAGAAAAAGGCGAGTAAAAGTGGATAATGATAATTCGACTGATATCTTGCTAAAACAGCTTTCATCAAAAACTAATTGGCCATATCAAGGCACAAAAAAAATTTGAATTAATAAAAGAATAGTTATTTTTGAACAAACCACTAGGAATGATCTTCAATCTCTATAGCAATTTCCAATAAATTTAGTTAATTAAATTGAAAAAAATTAAAGATAAATTATATTTATGTTGAATATGATCAGAATTTGTATCTTAAATGAAACCAAATATTTTATTTCTAGTTTATGATATGTTCAAAGCTGAAAAATGTTTTGGAAAGAAAAAAACTTCTTTGACCCCTAACCTCGATTATTTAATCAAAAGAGGAACCTATTTTGAACAAGCTATTAGTTCCAGTGATAAGACTACGACTGCAATCGGTTCAATATACACAGGATTGTACTCAATTAAAACAGGAATCTATGGAAACATTGGATTCATAAATGAAAATACTACAGACTATCTCCAAAATCTAAAACAAAATGGATATTCCATTTACATGACAGTTCCTGACCTTCATTTTTATCGAAAAAAGTTTTCAGGTTACGCTGAAACAAATTTCAGTTCATTTTCTCCTTCAGGCAAATTGTCGCTTTTACACAACGGCGTAGGTGATAGTATTCTGAAAACTCTGAGTAAAAAAACGGATGAACCTTGGTTCTATCATATTCATTTAATGGATTTGCATATGTACCCAATTGTACCAAACCCTGAATTTGATAATGAAAAATTTGGTTCTAATCATTATGAAAGAATGGTATCACAAATGGATGTATGGTTAGGAAAGATTTTACAAAAAATTAACTTTGATGATACATTAATTATTCTCATTGGTGATCACGGCCACCATACAAGAACTGTTAGTAAAGGTGGAAAAACCAGAGTAAGTGATGAAAGAATTTCTGATAGTAATATACACTCAAAAACTTTTGCAAATAAAATAAAGCCTTTCACTCCAAAATTTTTACAAGAAATTGGCAAGAAATTTCTAAGGAAATTAGTCAAAGAAATTCAATTAACAAAAGTTAAACTTGAAATTAGAAGCCTAACTTTATCTCCACATCAAAAACGAATTCTAACTGCAAAACATGGTGGAATTGAGAATTTAT
>Ga0114923_10002411_pt1 | contig 12691 bp, 11 predicted proteins | sample SumtaG_FD_89578 | JGI IMG/M metagenome (GOLD analysis project Ga0114923, IMG submission 89578) | Deep subsurface microbial communities from Indian Ocean to uncover new lineages of life (NeLLi) - Sumatra_00157 metaG | ecosystem: Environmental > Aquatic > Marine > Oceanic > Sediment | place: near... | reverse complement strand
CTTGACCTTTACAATGTTGAGAGGTTTTAGATCCTCCAATTGATTCATTAAGTTCAGGGGAACGAAAGAATGAATTAACTTTTATTGGTCCTCCAACCCATTCTCTTAATGGTTCAAATACTTTTTCCGCTAACACCTTCATATTTTCTACTTGTGTAGGATTAGGTGTATTATCTATACACTTACGCTTAGCTGTATTTGAATGTATAGCTTCAGCATAAGTAATATGTTTACTTATGTTTTCCATTATTTATCGTTGATTAAAAGGTTTGTCAATCTTATCGTAAGTTAACTTTGTGTTATCACTATATATAGGTCGATTACTTAATACTCCATCTTCAGGATCAACATTAACTTTATGTTTAGGACTAAAAAAAGGTTTACCATATAGATTAGCTTGATGATGTAAACTATCTTTTTGTATTTGACTTAAAGCTTCAAACGCTTTTTTATCAGCTGGATCAAATCTAAATCTTTCACCTTGTTGATGACCTTCACCACGACTTTCTCCGTATTTTATTTGTTTAAAAGGATGTCCCATAATTATTCTATTTCGCTGAATACAGCATATACATTTATTGTTTTCTTTCTTTTTTTATAACTACCTTTATCTATACTAGCAATTAATTCTTTTCTCTCCTTAATTTCATCTTCTTTTATAGGATAATATTTAGGGTTTTTACTATTTAATTTTCTTTTTTTCATCCGCCTAGTTGGTAAAATGCACTTTGAGATTCTTTAGATGGTAGTCCTGCAAGTTCTCTTCTCATAGCTTCTTGCTCTGCATCATATTTTGCTTTCCATTCTGCCATACCTTCTATTTTCTTTTGCCAATATGGCATATCTCCTGTATAATTCATAATTCTATAAGTACTTCCATCTACAATATCAGGTAAACCGTCATTATTAGCATCCATAAATCTTCGATCATTTTCACCAAATTGAGTATCTAACTGTGTTCCCGATGCCGTACCTTGTTGTCTAGTTCCATGTATATTAACAGCAAGATTTGGATTAGTTGTATCTGCTATACCTGTTGTTAATATAGAATGACCATGTCCTAGATAATTAGGATTATTAGGATCAAGATCTGACATTCCTCTCACTGTACCATCTCTAGCATCCATTGGATCTTGGTCTCTATCCCAACTAGAACGTCTTATCAGTTGAACTTTATTAGGGTCTATCTGAGTGCCTGCAGGAGCAAGAGTAAAACCAAGTTCAGTATGCATTTCGTTAAAGCGCGCTGTGCCAGGTTCAATAGACATTGGATCACCACCTTTTAATTTACCTTGAAAAGCACTTTGTACTTCATCAGAATCATCTACAATACCGTCTCCATTTACATCTCTTGGAATTGTATATCCATTTTGAGCTAATATACTACAAGATAAACTATTACACGCCCAATTACCTCCTAACCATTCAGATATTTCTGGATAATTTTTTCTAAATATATCTGTAGTAGGATTTACAATATCACCTGATTCTTTATCTATGTAAAATGGAAGATAATTATTACCTTGATTAAAATCTGTAACGTTTGGATGCCAAGGATTATATGTTGTTTTTATAAAATCTCCAGTTTCTTCATCTGACTCCGCTGTAGAAGAAGAGTAATCTCTAATATTTTGTTCTAATTGAGCAATTCTATTTTGCTCATCTATTAACATCGCTTCATAATATTTATATCTATCTGCATCGGTCATTGCTGCTTGTTCTTCTTCTGATAACCATCTTAATGGATCTGCGGCTACACCAAATTGAGGATTTTTATCTGGATCTCTAGCATCTTTAACCCATTGAGGTAATTCCGTAAGTTGCATTGTAGCTTGTGGTCTAATTTCTCTCCTGGGATAATTCTGGTTATGTTTACCATGATTTGTATTTAGAGGTGACGATGATTTCCTAAGAAAAGGATTAGATATTTTGAAACTCATAATTTATTTTTTATAAAAATCTTTAATTATATTTTGATGTGTTTTCTGCAATCTTGATGACGCAGAACCAACTTCTCTTGCAGCCATTTGCTGTTTAAGATATTCACTTTGACTTTGGCTAAAAGCTTTCTTTTGTGCTTCAGTAAGTGTTGGTTGAGTGTTATAATTTTTTTTAACATTTCTTTTTGCAAAATCAGAAAATTCTTTATTGATCATATCTTTATCATATACTTTACCTGATCTATGAAATGGTTTAAAAAATCCTTTTCTTGGTGTTTGTTGACTTAATTCAGCTCTTTTTCTAGCATTCGCATAAAGATCTCCTGTATTACGTGTTGTAGGCCAAAAAGGTTTATTACCCTTACCTATATTTAGATATTGTTTTGCAGTATTAGCAAATGCACCACCAATTTTTCCAATTGTTTTAGCAGCTCCTCCTAATACACCTCCTATTAATCCTAAAGCTCCTGATCCTTGAAGGGGTTTTACTTTTCCAAAATCTTTTTCAAAATCTCTTATTTCTCCGTGATTACTCATAATTTATTTATTTACCTGTATACCAATTATACATGTTTGTTATTAATCTATTAACTTTATTTGGTCTTGTTAGAGAACTTCCAGTGGAAGATTCATTACTTGTATCAGTATGATGTGTACCAGTAGCCACATTATGTCCATATCCTCTACCACCACGACTAAGCATACTTTTTGCAGCATCAAACCAGTTTGTTCCATCATTAGATAAAACAGTATGTACTCTTTTACTAAAATCATTTGGATTTCCACTTTGTCTTAAGTCTCTTCCTAAATTCTCTCCATATAGATTTATAGCTTGACCTCCCATACCTCTATTAACTAAGTTTAAAGAATCTGTAACCATTTCTCTTGCTAATTCATGAACTTGAGGATTTACTTTATCGTTATAAGGAGTATCAGCAGCATTTAAAGCATCTATACTTGGAATATAATCTACTCGATTTCCTTCACCTCCTTGGGTATGAACTACTTGGTTTTTCATTCCACCTCTCCAATTATCTTCTACTTTTCTGCTTTTTATATAAGGAAAAGGCATATTAACAGGTTTTTTAGTAATTGGATGTTCTACTTGTATTTTAGGTGCATCAGCAATCATTTCAGCACTTAAATGAGGTGTTTGATATTGTGGATTTCTTGATAAATCTTGCCAAGTTCTTTTTGTAGATGCTACTTTTTCTAAATCTAAAGGACGATCATCTGATCCCCTTGCAACCCAGTTTTTAACAAAATCAGGCATAATTTTATTGTACCACGCCTCATTATTTAATGGAGATTTTTTTAAGAATGGTGAACTGAATTTACTCATAATTTAAAATTTACTTGCGTTATTTATTTCATTTATTGATTCTTGTATTTCTTTTACATCAGCAGGTAACACAAGATCTAAACCTGCTTTGAATACTGTTTGTTTGATACCATCTTTAAATATAATTAATGTTGGTGCCATACGTACTCTATATTTTTTTTTAGCTTCAGGACTATTTGATATATCGGTTCTATAATATATAACATTTTCTAATTTATCCCAATCATCAAACTTATTTGCATCGTTAAACTTAGCATAAAATTCTACAATTACAGGTAAATTTTGATCATCACCAAAAGCTTTTCTCTCATTTATTTTACTATCAAAATTATCATCTGTAATCCACTCCTGAGCAGACATGTTAGAAGATATTAATAGTAAAATTATAATTAAGTATTTCATCTTCCTTTCTTTTGTATTTCGTATAATCTTTCGTCGATTTTATCAATTGTCTCTTTAATTTCTTCTACATCTTCTTGCGTATCCATTATTGTCTGACGAATCAATTCATCTTTTAGATCATACTCTACTCTATCAATAACTGGCACGGGTAATTCCTTCGCCTGAGCTATATCTGCTTGTAATGTAAACCACATACCTGCTAGGGTTACTACAAACGCTACGATCATTCCAATAGTTTTAAGATCTAATGTTACTTTAGTTTCTTCGCTTATTTGGGGTGCTGCCATTTGATTTGTTTATTGTATTGTTAGATGGTGTGCTTAAACTTGGTGATAACGATGGTCCTGTTCCTACATTAGCTGGTTTATTATATGTACCTGTAGGTTTGTTTGGTAATGTTACATTAGGTATATTCGGCACAGTTACCGCTGGTCTTGGTCTTGTGTAATAATAATTACCCCAACCCCATGTTCCATAATAAGGAGATGGTCTCCAATAATTATAGTAATAAGGATAAGTATGGTAAATGTTTTGATATACTCTTGGTCTTAGCGAATTAACATCAAGTTGAATAGTATCACCTTCATGAGTAACTGCTAGTACTTTAACTGTGTTTTTTGGTGCTTGTGTGTAGGTTCCGCAACTAGCAAACGCCGCAATAACCGCCACATAAAGGACAATTTTCCATATTTTCATTCTTTAATTTTTGTATCGTCTATTTCAACCTTACCTCTTCCTTTCATATAAGTTTCATCAAATTTCTTTCTTACTTTAGCTGCTTCTTCTTCAGAAACATCAGGGGTCATGTTGAATACTATTTCGTCTTCTTCTGGAATTGCAACAATTCCACTCTCTGTTGTTATTTTATTTTTAGAAGTTTGTCTTTCAGGAGCAAACTGCCATGATTTTAATTTTGCTTTAAAACTTTCATCTTGAACTTCACCATCATCAGTAGGTATTAATCTTAATTTTTTTCTACCCGTATCATAATAAAATTCATGCTTTTCTCTATTCCACTCATCTTTACCTCCTTCTTTTGCAAGATAAGCAGCTTTCATTTCTTGCCATGCTTTACTAGCAGCAATACTATCGTTGGAGCTTTTTCTATTTACGCCCCATTGTTGTTTATATGCCATTTTACTTTAGTGTTATGTTCAGACCAACTGAACTGTTATATATTTTACTATCCCAAAACTTAGTATATTCACCTTCAAAAAATACTCCAATGCTTTTACTAAGCTTCCAACCAAATTGTACTCCGGTTTGATAATCTTCCCATTGTTCTTTTTCAGCGTCTTCAATTAATCCTCCTAATCCCCAATTATTTCTATTATGGTAACTAAAATCTTCATCACCTTTTAAATAATCATGATATGGTAATAAGTAAGAACCATATGCATGTAGCCAAAAATTATTTTTATAATGATAATAGTCAAAACCGACCACAGGAGATATAACACCAAAAGCATCTATATCTTCCCATATTTCATTATTATAACGATTCATAAGATCTGTAAACACTGTTTGTCTAAACTGTAAATCAGTATAAGCTACGGTTTCACCTTCAGGATTAATCCAGTACCAATCAGACGTCTCATTTCCAAATTGATCTTCTTGGGTATAATATATATCATCATATCCATAATAGAATCCCAGAGTATACCAAGGATTTACAGCGTATCCATTTTCATCTGTTTCGTTTAACCAAATTTCAACTGGATTATAGCCGTAAGGACGTTCATGGGTACGATATATAGCTCCAGCTGATAAACTAAACTTTTTACCAATAGGTAATTTTGCTCTAATTTCTGCAGATTTATAATCAAAATTTACTTTACCTTGTTTTCTACTTTCCACCTTAACAATATGGTATTTTCCACTGTGTTTTAAGAAATATCTGTGATTTTGAAATTCATCATCTCTGACCCTTTCTTTTTCAGTATGAAATACATATTCAAATCCATTAATAGCTGAATTAGGAGCTGTCATAGATACGTTAGATTCAGTCCCATCATAGTATTGTTTGCCTTTAATTTCATAATCGAACCTTGCAATCTTACGAATACCAAAACCATAACGATAATCATGCTCATAATAATCAGTACCATCTACTACAACAGGTACATCATATAAGCTTCCATTAGGATTTGTTCTTACAAAATAACTTGGTGCGTTTTCTTTTGAATTTTTAAGATCTCCAGACACATAAAGAGTACTGTACTTAAAAAAGTCTTTAAACAATTTTTTCTTTTCTTGTCCGCTTATATTAAATGTAATAAGTAAACAAAGTATAAGTAAAATTTTTTTCATTTAGTTTTTCTTTTTACGAGTTTTTCTTTTCTTTTGTAATGCATCCCACTCTTTTTTCAAATATGTTCTTACTACAATAACATTTTTACATTTGTTTATTTTAGTAACTTTTACTCTATAAGATTCTACATATTCTATTTTAGTAACCATGCATTTATTCTTTCTCTCCTGCGCATTAGCAGTTAAAGAAAAAGATAATAATAATATTATAATTAAATTTTTCATTATTTGTATTTTTTAAACATTAATTTATATAGCAATTTGTTCCAAGCTTGCTGTAACTTGTCAATAAACTTTTTCATATTTTTATTCTTTAGGGGTTAACCAATATTCTATTCTACCATTGGGTCTAGTAACTTCAATATAATCTTCTATTAATACACCATCGGGTTTACCTCGTGTCATAGGTATTCTTTTAAATCCTTGAGCTTTTAATTTTCTAGCATCATTATCATATTTCTTTTTGATCTGTTCATCTTCTAATCTTTCAGTTTCAATTGTACTAGTAGTTCCCCAATAAGGAAGATTTAATTGCCAACTACTCCAACCAAATACTAAACCTAATCTTTGCCAAGTAGCTGTGTCTCTATCCGACGCTTGTTTTAAACTCATTGCCATTCTTAAGGCATTGTCTAAAGGTATATTAAGTGATGCGGAAACTATTTGACCAACCATTAAATAAGCTGGGTTTTCTAAATTCCAACCTCTACGAGCTATTTCTTCTCTATTATATTTTGGTGTATTAGCAGCAGATCTTAATTTTCTAACCTTAGAATCTATAGATGGAGAAAAATCAAATATATGCCATACAGCTTCTTCATAATCAGGAGTTTTCTTTTTAGATTGTGTATTTATTTCTCTTCCTATCGCTATAAGAGTATCTACTAATGCACCACCATAACCTAATCCTCTAAGTAAAGAGCTTAACATACCAAAACCAATATCATATGTTTTAGATTCAAAATCTCTTTTATCTTTTTCTTCTTCATCAAATGCAGAAGCAAACAATGCTTGTTGTAAACCATTAAATATTAAGTTTTGTACTAAACCATAATATAATATTTTACTTAAATTTGTTCTCCAATCTCCTCTTCCTGCTAATAAATCTGCAGTAGATTTCTTTATTATTCTAGCATACTGCATTGGTGTATTAGCAAAGTTTAATACTAATCTACCTAATCCACTAGCTTGCTGCATTGAAATTCTATCAGTTCTACTTGACTGTTGACTTTCTTCAGAAACTTTATAAAAATCATTAAAAGCTATTGCTTCAGCTTCTGCCTCAGTATATAATTGACCTGTATCAGGATTTACTTCTTTTAATAATCTATTTTTTCTATTTCTATAAAAAGTAGCTCCACCAGTTGCGATTGCAAAACTATCTGCAATTCTTGTAAATATAAAACCTTTATTTAATAAATAAGATATAGCACCTTTAAATCCTCCTTTTTTAGCCGCTAATGCAATTTCAGATTCAGCAACATTGATCTTCATACCATTACGTCTTTGTACTAAATAATCTGAGTTCATTAAGTATATTACATCTTTCCAATATTGAGGTTGATTAGCAAATGCTGCTGCAGCTGCTATAATATTATTATCACTCCAATTTAAAAAGTTAACATTAGAAATTAACTGTAATAAAGCTGACTTTCTATTTAAGAACATTACAGTACCAACAGAATTGTTCAACCAATCTATAACATTGTCTACCTGAGCATTGTCACTAATAGCTCTATTGCTACCGCGTTTCATTCTACCCAAGATATTTCTTAGAGCTTTTACAAAATTAGTACCATAAATAGCTTCTAATTTATTCATATTCTTTTCAGAGAATATAATATCCACATTTTGTTGCCAATCTTGTAAAGCTTCAACTCTCTTGGTTTTTTGAATATTATTTATAATATCACCTGTAATACTACCAGCAACCCAGTTATCATCTGGTTTAGGATATGAATTTCCTTTTTGTATAAAACCTATTTTTTCTGCAAATACTTTTAACTCAGGATTAGACTCTACTAATTTAACTAAGCCATTTCTATCTCTAGCTGATAATCCAGGTATATCCATACCCTGCATATTCCATATATAAACTCTTATTGCTTGAGACCATGTAAAATTACTAAACCCTGATTGATCTTGTAAATTAGTAGGAATATTATCAAGACTATCTCTTAATGCAGCAAAATCATTTGCAACTGCTATTTGAGCACTGATAATTTCTTGTTCAGCTTTGTTAAAAGGATCAACTAAGTTATCATTAATCCAAGCTAAAGCTCTATCACCATCTTTTCCTTTTGGTACTATTTTATACATTAATCCTAAAAAGTCTTCTGCTGATGGTGGAATAAAGAATTCAAATTTATTCGCTTTTTTACCTTCTACTCGTGCTCTTGCCGTGGAATAAGTTTTAAACCATTCTTTACCACTTTGTTGTTCTATAATTACATTAAAGTCTTTATCTAAATCTACTTTTTTACTAGCTTTTGCTTGTTGAACTTTAGATTTAACATCTACTTGATCTAATATATTCTTTACAGCTTGTACATTAGGTAATGAATCATCAGCAAAATAAAAGTCATTATAACCTTGAGCTGTTTTTTCTAACACCCATAATGCTTTTGCTTCTGGACTACCATTTTCTAAACCAGTTATATTTTCAAGTGGTATTTCTAAACCAATACCATTTAAAAATGTATGAATAGCTTGTGCTGATGCTTGTGGTCTAGCAGTTAATATAAATATATCACCACTACCAAATTTACCTTGACGTTTTAAAGCTAAATCAGCTAATGGACCTTTTCTACCATCAATTACTTGATTAAACTGATCAAAGTTAAAAGTTGCTCCTTGTGCTTCTAAATCTTCTGCAGTTCTTGCAAATTCAGCTGGAGTAATTTCAAATGTTTGATCGTTTAAGTTAACAATTACTTTACTGTTACTATAAGCTATTGTATCATCAAAATCAAATACACTTATTCCTTTTCTAGGTTTATCATATTTTCTACCTTCAATTTGAGCTTTATCTGCTGTACTCATAACCTCTATAGATTCTTCTGTACTGCCATTTCTTTTTATTAAAGGAAGTAAATTATCTTTATTGTTATTTACTTGCTTAGCTGATTCAGAGTTCACCTTTTTACTAGCTCTTAATTCTTTTCTACCTTCTGTTGGAGTTAATAATTTTCCATCTTCATCAGCAACTAAAGTTTTTCTAGCTATATTACGTTGTTCATTTACACTATCAGCATTTCTATCTCCTGGTTTTAAAGGAAGTTTTAAAACATCTGCTAGAGTTTCTTTCTTTTTAGGATTATATAGCTTATTTAAATCTATTCCAGCATCTATAACTCTTACATCACCACCATTTGTTAATGTTGTACCTTCTGGTATAGTTTCTTTAAACTTTACATTAAGCATGTTATCTACCCATATTGGTATTTGGCTTTGATTAAATACATTTCTAACTATATCCATCATAGCAGCTGCTTCACCTTGTTGTATACCATATAATAAATAAGATCCTATAACAGAAGCTGGTGGATTATGTTCTTCTCTAAATTGTTCACCTGGTTTTAAATCAGTATGTACATATACAAAAGGAGCAGCGGTTTTAATCATTCCTGAAGTTGCTTGATAAGCCCCGGTAATAAATAATGTTACATACTCAATTGGCATTCCATTTGCATGAGCAGCTTCTAATTCTAATACAGCTTCTTCTAACACATTCATGTTATTCTGCATTTTTTCTTCGTTAGTTGTTTTTCCAACTTTAATACCAAACCATTTTGCAGTTATAGGTTTTCCTTTAGGTAGTTTTACTTGTGAATTTCTAGGTTTAGGTTTACGTTCTAACAATCTAGTATTATCTTGAGCAGCTTTTCTAATTCTCTTATAAGCTGGATCATTTGTACCCCAATATATTGCGTCTTTACCTTTTGCAGCTGGTAAAAATGTATCTCTAGTAGGATTAAATCTTTTAGGATCTTTTATAATATCTCCAGCTTGCTCCCATGTAATTTTTGTTTTACCAGTTCTTTCATTTGTTTCAATTTTAACTGGTTTTACTTCTACCCATCTTAATTTTCCAGTATTAGTATTAATTACCGCATAAGATTTTTTAAAACCTTTAATTCCTTGTTTTTTAAGATCTGAACTTCCTTCAGTATATCTTGCTAATGCTCCAAAATTTGCCATACTAGCACCATCTAAAGTGTTAGTAGTTATACCATGTGTTTTAATATTATCTTCTAAAACATTTTGTACTTTTACTAATTTTGTATAAGCTTTTTCTAAATCTACATTAGAACTATTACCCGTGTAATTATCTATATTTAAATTAGGGATATTTAATATACTTTTAGTTTTATTAATATCTTTTGACTGACCTAATTCTTCCATTGTTTCTGGATTAAGCTTTTTACTCGCTTTTACAGTATCTAATGAAGCTCTTTCTACAGTTCTAGCATCTAATAAATTTTCTACTTCAGTAATAAATTCTTGAGCAGTAAATGGAGAATTATTCATTTCTAATAAATCCCCTAATCTTTTCATAAATGTAGGATTATTTTTTAAATTACCTAAGGTTTCAACCATTATACCTTCAGCTAACATGCTAACAAAAGAATTATATCTTTTATCTCTACCCTTTACATTATCTCCAGATACTTCTGGTCCTATTAAATAATCTATTAAAGCATTTTCACTTATACGTGGTACTTCATAATATTGAACATTATCTTGTCTAAATGTTTTCTTTAATTCAAAACCTTTAACATTTTTAAACCTACGTTTTATAGTTTTAATAGGAATTGATCTTATTAAACCACCTCTAATAGCTCTAGTAACAAACTCTTCATATTGTGGATCGGAGTATCGACCAATAATAGATTTAATATCAGCTCTTACATCAGTACTTTTAGTGGCATAGTTAATAAGATATTTAACTAACTCTTCTGGAGTAGGAGTAATACGTTGATTCGCTTTTTTCTTTTGATTAGGTGTTTTATTACCCATTCTAGTATATACATCTCCAGCTCTTTTACCTACAATACTAGGGAAAAATCCTCCTTTTCCTACTAATTTATCTACAATTTTATTTATCATAGGTTCTACTAAAGCTTCTATTTCACCTGCTATAGCATCTATTTCTGTAGGATATACTAAAGGTCTTCCTAAATCTTCATTTTGATTTTCATCAAAATCTCTTGTTTCAACTATTTGAGGAGTAAAACCTTGTTCCTCTTGCATTTTATCTAAACTCTTACCTTTAGTTGCAAACATTTCAATTAGTCTTGGACCAATTCTTAAAGCTAAATTATTAGCATAAGTGGTAGCAGAACTTTTACTTTCATCAAAGTTTTTCATAAAACTCCAAAGTTCTTTTCCAACTTCTTGTTTTAATTCTTTAGCAACATCTCTTCTTCTCCAAGTGTCAGGACTTACATTTCTACCACCAGTAACACCCCATCTATCTAACGCAGATATAACCGCAGCTTCTAACTGAGGTATAATAACGTTTTCAATATCAATATCTTCACCTTGTTGCCAACTAGTAGTTGCTTTATCAAGATCTAGTTTTTTAGATTTTTTACCTTTAGGTTTACGTTTAGACTTAGCTCTTTCTTTTTGTATGGTTTCAAGCTTTTGTTTTACTCTTTTCTTTCCTATAGTTTCTATTTCAGTTTTAACATCTACATCACCTAAATCAATATCAGCATCAGCTTCAGCAAACTTCATTATACCACTTTTTCTACCTAAAAATCCTTTTGCTCCTTTACCTTTTTCTACAAGTCTATTATAATCTCTTATTAAATTAACAACATCGTTACCATCTTTAATAGTAACCTTAGCTCCAAAGTAATTAAAAAATCTTCTAAAAATATCTCGAAGTCTACCAATAAAATCAACAGTAACTTCAACATCTCCATATGTTAAAGCTTCACTAAATAATGTCATTATTTCTTCTAATACTACTTCAGGATCATAGTTTTCATCTAATACATATTGTTCTATTCTTGATTGTAACTCTCTTCCTTTTTCAGTATTATTAAAAATTATATTTTTATTATTTCTTAATTCATTTAATAAAGAAACAGCTAATTTACTTACTACATTTTCAGGTTTTTTACCTTTTCTTCCGCCTTTTTCCCAAGCTAACATATCAGCTTTGTATTTTCTAACAAATGCTCTTACTAATCCATGGAATCCTTCATGTTGACCTGTGGCAAACATTCTATCTTTTAAAGCTTCATCTTCATTTACAAGTAAATAATTTTCTTCTTCTTGTATAACATTACCTTCTTCATCTAATTCTGCATCAATAGTAACAAATACGCCATAATCTGTAGCACTTGATTTATCTACATTAATTTTTCTACCTGGATTTGCTTTTTGTATTTCTTCAATTTTTTGCTCTACTTCAGCTAGAGTACCTGAGAAAAACTTTTGACCAATGTCTCCTGCTAGTTTTTCAACACCTACATTTATTTTAGTAAATAATTTAAGAACATCAGGTTCTAATAAAGTTCTCATCTCTGCTTCTGCAGCTTCTATTTGTTTAGATAAAAGTTCAACATAATAATCTGAAGCAGCTTCTTTTTTATTTCTTTTTAAGGTATCGATTTTATCTTGTAATCTCATTACCTCTAATTGTTTGTCTGAAGAAACCCACTTAGGAATTTTACCAGCTGTT
>Ga0114923_10002410_pt1 | contig 12693 bp, 11 predicted proteins | sample SumtaG_FD_89578 | JGI IMG/M metagenome (GOLD analysis project Ga0114923, IMG submission 89578) | Deep subsurface microbial communities from Indian Ocean to uncover new lineages of life (NeLLi) - Sumatra_00157 metaG | ecosystem: Environmental > Aquatic > Marine > Oceanic > Sediment | place: near... | reverse complement strand
ACAATCTCATAGACCCTTTTTATAAAAAGCTCACGTTTTGGCAATTATTAACACCTATTAATATTAAAAAATAATTATTAAATGTTCAAATGAAATATGATATATAATATTATAAGATTTGGCACTTTTAATTGTTTTTTTTTTATAGAGTTCAATATAATCGAATAAACAAAACTAACAAAATAAAGTTCAATCATTTATATTTTTTCCATATATCTATATTCAAGTATTATAAAAAATTAAAAATAAAAATATAAATTAATATAATACAATTACTACTATAATAATAAATTATTCTACTTATAATAGAAAAAAATTAGAGGAATGATTGAATATTGGTTTCTAAGGAATACAAAAAGATAGAACGCGTTGTAAACTTTATGAAAAAAGGTTTACAATCATTAAGTGACGATCTAGACGATACAGTTAAGGGAATACACGATTTTATAAAATCGTTAAATAAAGCGTTAAAGGATTTGAAAGAAGTTTCATTAAAACCAGAGGTTATGACTGTTAGTAGTTCCTCTAAAAAAGTTGTTGCTCCAGCAAGTGGAACGGCAAAGACTGCTGCTGCGAGCACATTATTTAGTTTACTGAGCGGTGGTGCCGGAGCTGTACAACAAACACCCGCTACTACTACAGCGAGCGTAGTTCCCGCAATTGGCATCCCCCCTAAGAAACCAGGCGGTGGTCCTCCAAAAGCTCCAGTAACTGGTGGTCCTCCAAAGAAACCCCCAACAAGTGCTCCTCCAAGGGCTCCAGTGGCCGGTGGACCCCCTAAGCGTGCTAATCTACCACCCGCTCCAAAATTACCTCCAACATCTGGTGGACCTCCACAAGCTCCTAATGCAGGAGTTGTTCAAGCGCCATCATTTGCTAAAAGACCCGCACCTCCCGCTGCGCCCGTATCAGGTGTACCTCCCCGACCCGCAGAGCCAGTAGCAGCAGCTAATGCAGGAGGAGGTTTAAGTTCTTTACGCGATGAAATGTTAGAAGAGTTAAATCGCCTGAAGAAAATAATGAGAGGAGAATAAAAGCGATTTATTTCTTATATTTTTATAATTTAACCGTTATAATTCGCAAAATTTTTAATCCTAAAACAAGAAGACATTACTTGTGGAGAGAAAAGATTTTCTTATAACTGAAAAAGAAATTCCTATTGTTGTTCCTAAACGTTTATTAGTGTTTGCAGGTCACCCAGATGACGAAATTGTCTCATGTGGCGGAACGATTCTTAAATATCAAGCATTAGGTTCTGAAATTATTGTAGTAGTGGCTACAAGTGGGTTAGGTGGATACGCTAAAACGGCCCACAAGGAAGATATCTTAGAGCAGCGAAAAAAAGAACTTGATTTAATCCGAACTGCTTTAAAATGTAGAGTTATCGAATTAGGCCATTCTGATTTGGAGGTTAAAAGAGAAATTATTTCTGAAGTGACAAATCTTATTAGAGAAATCCGCCCTCAAGTAATTCTATTACCCCACTTTTCGGATTTTCATAGAGTTCATAGAAATTTATCTTTAATTACAAGAGAAGCTATTTATCATTGTTCGACGGGAAAAGCTTATGGCGGACATGAGAGAAACTGGACGCCGTTAGGAGTGTATTATTACGAATCACCCTCTTGTAAATTTCAATATATAGAAGGTTCAGTCTTTATAATAGTTAATATTGAAAAATATTGGGTAGAAAAGAAAGAAATTTTTAATCGAGTTTACAAATCTCAGAAAGAAGTGTTAGAGCGAGTTTTGGATTGGGCTGAAGATACTTCAATTTTACGAGGTAACGAAATTAATTCAAAGTATGGAGAAGCTTATATTCCTATGACAGAATACACTCCTTTGAAGATTTTATTAATCTAAAAATAGATAGGTTAATTGGAGAATTAAATAATAAGTTAAATTAATTAAATATAGTATAGAAATTATGAGTAATCTTACTGTTGTATTGGATGTCGGCCAGTTCTCCACAAAGGCAGGGTATGCTGGGGAAGATATGCCAACTCAAATCTTTTTTACGATAGTAGGGAAACCTAAGTATAGACAGATCGATTACGAATACGCGGATAAAAAACAAGATGAATATTATGTAGGGGATGAAATCCAATCATTAGGTTTATACAAAATATTTTACCCAATAAATAATGGAATAATTCAGGATTGGCTCTCGTTTGAAAAAATAATTGATTATATTTTCTATAATTTAAGAGTTGATCCAAGTCTAGTCAATGTTTTATTCGCCGTACACCCATTGTTTCCATACAGGGATATAAAAAGGTTATTTGAATTATTTTTAGAAAACTACCAGTGCAACGCTTTTTATCCCGTTTTAGACTCTATGCTTACTTTATATGCGGGAGGATTTCAAACAGGGTTAGTGATTGAGATAGGGGATAGTATCACGAGAATTGTGCCAATTTACGAGGGATACAAGATAGATCATGCAGTAAGGATACTTGAGATTGGTGGAAGAACTTTAACCAAGCATATGGAAAAAATATTAGGAGAAAGGGGATTTTCAACTGATTCTTCAATTCAAAAAGAACTGGTAAGAGCCCTCAAAGAAAAAGCTTGCTTCGTCTCGCTCGATTATAAAGAAGATTTAAAAAGAGTTGAACAATATGAAAAAGAGTATTCTTTACCGGATGGTTCTACCATTTCTTTGAGTAAAGAAAGATTTGCTGTACCTGAGCTTTTTTTTAATCCAACATTAGAATTGGAAGAAGATTCTTTAACAGAGGCTATTATGGATGTAATCGACATGTGTGACGTCGATATCCGACCAGACCTATTGAACAACATTTTTTTATCGGGAGGTTCTTCTATGTTTCCAAATTTCAAATCTAGAATGTATCAAGAATTAGAATTCGAATTAGCACGGAGAAAGAAGAAGAACCAAGTTATCAAAATTATAGCACCTAGGGAACGAGTTTTTTCTGTTTGGGTTGGTGGCTCAATTTTGGCTAGCATTCCAGAATTTCAAAGCAATTGGGTAACGCGTGCAAAATATTTTAAAGATGGCATCCCAGAGAATCTTTTATAGTCGATAGTTCAAGATAGCCTTTACTCGTTTTTAATTGTATTTTTACGATAAGCGTATTACAAGCGTATTACAATTTATTAAAACTATTACTTGGGTATTATTTCTTAGTATAATAATATCTTAAGTGGTGTTTTTAAATATGGAATTAGGTCCTCCAAATAATAGTTTTGAACAAACAAAAATCCTGAAAAAATATTACAAACCAGATTACTCTCAATTGTTTAACAAAATAAGAGACATTAAAGCTCCTATCAAAAAAGAAATATTAATCGGGTTAATTGATGGCGGTTGGCATTCGGAATTAGATTTAATAAGGATCGCAAAAAAGCAGCACAAATACATGGGTGCCGTTACTTTAGGGACGATGATCCATTCTTTAAACCACAGTTTAAAAAGCGACTATTTTCAAAAGAAAGTCGTTAACGGGAAATTGTATTATAAGATTTCCGACAATTATATAGGTCTTACTCGAGCCGCTTATAATAAATATACCGCCCTCAAGTTGTAAAAACTTTTTATTATTTATTCTTTTTTTTGATGCTTATCTTTTTACACACTTTTCTTTTAAAATTTTATGAGTTTCGCACTTAGAACAAAACCCATTATCTGAATCGTCTTTAAAACTATCGCTCCAACATTTTGGACAAATAAAATAAGGTAAAGGGTTACCATTCTTTCTTTTCACGATTTTAAAGGTATTAAAACCACATATTGAGCAGAAGGAGGATTTTAATATAGTAATTCTACCAGTTTTGGGAACGGAGAGGTAAGTCTTGCAATTATCATCAGAACATGTGAGAAATCTTTTCTTTTGTGAGGTCGTAACTAGCTTCATTGGAAATTTTTTACAGGTTGGACAATTAGCAGTAGTTAGTGGAAATTTTTTTTGTTTAAAGTTCTGTTGCATTGCTGTTTTTAAATTGGTTTTAACGCTATCAAATCTTAAAGTAATAGCATTTTTGTTGTTAAGAAACTTATCAAACAATTCAAGGAAAATTTTTTTTACAATTTTTATCACGTCTTCTTTAGTCTTTCTTTTTTCCTTTATGTCTTCGAGTAATTTTTCCACAAATCGCGTAAATTCAGGTTTTAAGAATGGCAGCCATACTTTTATTAACTCTTGTATTATAAATTTGCCCCACTCCGTTATTTTAAAATGGTTTTTGTCAGATCGAAAGATTAATTTACGATCGAGAAGAATTTTAATTATAGTAGGACGAGTCGATTTAGTTCCTAGGTGTTCTCTCTCCATTAATTTCAAAAGAGTAGTATCGGTGTATTTTGGTGGGGGCTGAGTTTTCTTTGCGTTTAATTGGATATTTTTAATTGGAAGTTGTTTTGCTTCGATTTCTATCGTTGGCTGATAGCTTTTCTTTAAAAAAGGCGCAATTTCGTAAAAACCACTTGAGACTAATGAAACTAATCGCGACGTAAATTGTTCTTCTTTTATAGACATTTTTAAAATTGTCCTCGATTCTTTTGCCTGTTCTCCGAAAAGAGCTAAATAATGTCGAGCTAACAAATCGTAAACTCTTCTTTGAATATTATTTTCAAATTTAGAGCTATTTTGTTCCAAACTCTCTAAAGGAGTAATGGGGGGATGATCTCCAGCGTCAACTTTCCCAATTGTAGGCGTTACACGTTTTTTAGTTAGTAATTTTAAAGTGTAAGTTCCATAGTTAGTGTGAAGTTTGAACTTATCCAAATATTGAGTATGGTTAAAGCTTGATTGGTATTTATCGCTATCAGTCCTAGGATAAGAAATTATCTTATTTAAGTAGAGCGCGTTCATGGCGTTCATAGCAGCATTTGCGCCAATTTTTAACCTCCTAGTTAATAAAACAAGTGCTTTCGAAGTATTTAAAGGCGTCGGAGGGTTTATAAATGTTGTATTTTTACTATTGCTCAAAATTACAGCAATTTTTTCATTTTTTATTTTCTGAAAGATATTTTTTGCTTCAAGTTCTTTCTCTTTAATAAAAGGGTTCTTGTCATGGAAGGCTTTTATTACATGGATTTTATAGCTTAAATTCGCTTCTATTGTCCAATATGGTTCAGGTACAAATCGCTCTATTTCTTGGTCCCTTAAGAATATTAAATAGAGCAAAGATGTCTGTACCCTCCCTATCGACACAAATTTAGCGTTAATCTCGTTTAATAAAGGCCTAAACGTATTAGTAACCTCTCTAGTGCTTGAAAATCCAATCACCGCGTCAATTATGGCTCTAGCCTCACCTGTCTCGCCCCAACTCCACTTTGGGTTTATCAAACTATAATATTTAGAAATAATCTCTTTTTTTTGTAATGAACTTAACCACAGCTGACGCACTTTAATAGTTTTATTAGTTTTAATAACAAATGGTAAGGCATCAAAAAGGCCAATGTTACATCCTTCAATATCCGCATCGGTACCGATTACGCATTCATCTGATAGTTTAGCGTATTCTTTTAATGCGCTAATATATGGTCTAGAGTAGCTTTTGGAGGCTTTTTCGATTGCATTTGGATTAGTAATTATTTCCCTAGGATTAGATTTCGTCCAACTTTTAAATTGTTCGGTGTTTTTATACTCTAAAATATGTCCTCGAAGAGGAACAACGTAAATATCTTTAGAAATTACCCGATATACTTTTAAGAATTTTGTTTTGTTTATAATCGTAACAGGACCTAATGCTTCAGCTATTGACTTTGCGGCTTTATTTTTTTCTGATATTATTAAAATCGTCATTAAATTATTTTTCTTTTGCTAAATTCATATTTATATTAATGTAATTTCATTCTATTATAAAAGTTAACAGAAACTTAAATTACTAATTGCTTATAAATGAAAAATTTCAAGAGAAATAAGATAATTTACCTTATTATAATTTTTTATTATGTATTTATTATTTTCACTACTTAGCTATCAATAACCGAAATAGGGTTCAAATTTATTACTTTGGTAAAGTAAAACTAAACTCGGCTCCCTTATCCCTTCCTTCTGATTCCACCCAGATTTTACCACCGTGCACTTCAATCATTCCTTTACTAATATAAAGTCCTAATCCACTTCCTTTTTCAAAAGCAGAATAGCTTTCAGTGGCTTGTCCAATTGTAACAAATTTACCAAATAATTTCTCAATTTCTTTTAAAGTTAACCCCTTTCCGTTATCCTTTATTTTAAAAAGAAAATTTTGGTTTTCTTCCAAAACATTAATTTTAAGTACCCCATCATTCGGAGAAAATTTCACTGCATTTGATAAAATATTCGAGAAAACTTGGGTGATTCTAAATCGATCCACTTTTAGTTCCAGATCCTTGGGGATATCTAAGTTTATAGCGATTTTTTTTTGACTTATTTGGTATTCTAATTCAGAAAGACAGTCTGCTATTATATCGTAAATATTTTCGACTTTCTTAATTATTTCGATTTTGCCCGCATCGATTTTCATCACATCCAACAACCGATTTATGTATCTTTCCAAACGGTGTACATTGCTTACTACTCGATTTAAATCTTCTTTAATATCTTCTTTTAAATCTTTCTCTCTTAATAATATTAAATCAATATAACCCCCTACAGAAATTAACGGGGTTTTTAAGTCGTGAGCGGCAATGCTGATAAAATCAGTTTTTAATCTATCTAATTCTTTTAGTTCTATATTTTGCTGCCTTAACATTCGTTCGGATTCTTTCAATTTCTCTTCTGCGATTCTTTTATCAGTCACGTCTTGTATTATAGCCAGAATCATTATTTCACCACCTATTTCAATAGTGGATAATTCAGATTCGACCCAAAGCAATTTTTTATCTTTATTAAATATTTGTACGGTTTGGGGTTTCATTACGAGACTCGTTGGGGACCTTTTACGATCTAGCTCTTGTATGGTTCTCAATCCTGGTCTTGTTTCTGAAGGAAAAAGGTGTGAAAGTTTTAAATAATTCTTATCAATAAGATCCTCTTTTTTAAAACCAAACAATTCAGAAGTTTTAGAATTAATGTCAATAATTTTACCTTTAGTGGTTATAAGTGCAATACTGAATGGAGAATTTTCGTATAAATGGCGATATTTTCGTTCAGATTCTCTTAACTCCTTCGTTCTTTCAAGAACTATTTTTTCAAGTTCTATATTCAATATTTTTAATTCCTCTTCAGATTTCTGTAATTTTAAGTCAGCTTCTTTTTTTTCAGTAATGTCCTGAATTAAGACTTGTATCAAAGTTTCATCTCCTAATTTAATTTTAGATGCTCGTATATTAATCCATTTTTCTACTTTATCTGCGCGAGTTATTTTGTATTCCAACGGCTTTATTGGCTCATTCTTGATAAAGCTTTCAAAATTACTCTTAAAAAGCGGAATAAAATATTCTGGTCTATCGAGTAAAGTTAAGACTTCTATAAAATTCTTTCCAATAAGGTCACCTCTCTTGTATTTCGGGTCTAATATCTTCATAGTCGAATTACAGTCAATTATTTTTCCGTTTAAATCGATTATCCATATGGAAAACGGAGAGCTTTCAAATAAGTGTCGATATTTTTTCTCCGACATAATTAATTTTTGTTCCGCTTGTTTACGGGCGGTTATATCTTTGGCAAAACTTATAGTTCTAGTAATATTTCCGTTTTCTTTCAAAGGAACCGTATTTATCTCACAATCATAAGTTTCACCTAGAGTATTTTTTACAGTAGTTTCAAGATCTTTTATTACTTTACCTGCTCTCAATTCATTTATTTGTGCCTTTATATCTTCGAGTTTTTCTCCAGCAAAGAATTCTAGAATTTGTTTATTTTGTGCTTCCTTTAAACTTATTTTTGTTTTCTCTAGAAATGCTTGATTGGCATCTAATATGTAACCTTTTAAATCAGTGAGATATATATAATCAGGGCTGGCATTAAAAATTGCGTGGTATTTTTCTTCTGATTCTTTAATCCTTTTATCGGCTTCTTTGCGTTCTGTAATATCCCTTCCAATGAGTATGCCTTTAATTTTGCCGTCTTTATCGGTAAAGGTTTTACCTTTAGCTTCTATCCACACCCAATAACCCTCTTTGTGTTTTATTCTAAGTTCGAGAACATTTTGGCCTTTCTCTAGGCCAGCAACTAATTTTTTAATCGATCTCTTCTTATCATCGGGATGAACAAAATCAAGAACGGATTTTCCAACTATTTCGTCTCTTGAATATCCTAATGTTAATAAACATGGTTTTTCGTTCATGTATTCAAATTTAAGATTTTGATTTAAAATAGAAATTAAATCATATGCATTTTCTGATATCAATCTGTATCTTTCTTCTGAGAGTTTAAGTTTCTTTTCTAAAATAATTTTCTCGGTAAAGTCTTGTACCATTCCACAAAAACCAGATTTATCACCTTTAGCATTGTATTTTAAATATACTGATGAATTTACTATGATTTTTTGCTCATTTTTCTTAAAAAACTCAAACTGGAAATTACGTTGTACCACCTCTGTATTATAAACTTGGTTATAGAAGTTGAACACTTTTTTCCTATTTAATTCATCTGTATTATTTTTATAACTTTTCCCAAGTAATTCTTCTTTTGAATAACCCATCATTTCGCAAAAAGATTCATTTAAAAACGTAAAAATTCCTTTTAAATCAACTTCAAAATACCCTTCTTTAATGTTTTCTAATATACTTCTATATTTGTTTTCAGATTCTTTTATCTTTTGCTCAGCGTTCACTCTTTTAGTGATATTGTGATAGGTGCAAAGAATTCCTACGATATCCCCTTCGAGATTATGAAGTGGTACTCGATTTATTTCAAACCACGCTTTACTTCCATTGTATAATGACCACGATTCAATCTTTTCTTCACTTTGATTATTTTTCATAACTCTTTTTTCATTTTCTTGAATTAATTTTAAGTTAGCTTTTGCCCATGGTAAGTTTTCATCAGTTTTTCCGACAATAAAATCAGAATCTTCAATATTATTTACTAAAGCAAAATTTTGGTTACAACCTAGATAAGTTAATTCTTTATCTTTCCAATAAATTAATTGAGGGATATTATCGATAACAGAGTCCAACATCTCACGCGATTTTTGAAACGATGATTTCTCACCTTTAGTTTGCAATAATTTCCAGAATCGAAGCTCTGGCATAGTTTCTGCTAATTTTCTTAAGTTTAATTCTCGTTTAAGCCATTCTCTTTCTTTTTGTTTAAATTTAGAGATGTCTCGAGCTATTATTAATATTTTAACTTTTTCAGCGTCATTAATAAATCGTTTTCCTTTAAATTCGTAATATCCATATCCTTCCTTTTGACGAATCCTTATCTGCTCAATTGCATTTCCAGCTTTTAAGATGTTTTGAAGAAAATTCAAACCTTGATCTAAATCGCCGTAATAAATGTTATCTATGATTTTATGAGCTAAACAGGAGTAACCTAATTTTCTCAGATGGATTTTTTCATTAATATATTCACATTCAAAGTTTTCATTTAAAATAAAAATTAAATCATCAAAATTTTCTTTAAGAATATCGCCAATATTATGTTCTTTTCCAAAATCAGAAACTGATGCCATTTTTCGTGAATACCTCTTTAAGATAGATACTTATGTTATATCTTAGTAAATATTTCTAATAATGTTAACCTTTATGTAAAAATATAAAAGAGATTTTTCTAATCTGCAATTATAGAATAAAAATAACATCATGACATTTATTGAACCTTCTTTTGAAATCGACGAGAAAGGTAGAGTTATATGTCAATCTCATTCAAATTATCCTCAATTAATGAAACCTGAGAAGACACCATTCGAAGAAATGCAGATGGAAACCCAATTAACGTGTAAAACTTGTTCACATTATAAAAACGACGATTGCTATTTTCCTCAGGCTGATATAGATAAAATTGAATTCGATAGGCTCAACAGAACTCGCTTTGAATGCAACCTTTGTGGTAATAAAATCGATCGCATGTTAACCATCATGCAAAAAATTTATTTAAAGGAAAAATTTCAAATGAAAATGCCTTTGATTTGCTGTAGTTGTTATGAAAACTTAAAAGAAAAGAAATTCGATGAATATTTTAACAAAAGAATTTGGGAGGCTTTAATATTTTATACGCCAGTTTTATTTTCACTCGTTAATCCCTATCCTACCAATTTAATATTAGCGATCGGTTCTTTTTTCATTGTTATCATTTTAAAGTTTATTATTAAGCAATATTTTCATTATAGTCTCTTTTTGATGGACTTATTAAAAGGAAAGAAATTCTACAATAAATATTTCCGAGATAAATCTTAATAAAATTAAGTACTTATTATTTTTTTTATAGAAATCGAGTCAGCTACATTTTAACCTTAAAAATATCCTGAATTGATTTTTCTCTACGAGCTTTTTCAACGATTCTACGCCAATCTGGTTCGATCGCATCAAATGCATCTTCTGTAAGTTGTCGTAATTTGTCGTCAGACGATTTAAGAAAATGTCCTATGTATTCTAAAGCTCTTTTATCTTTTATTTTTGCAAAACTTTCGATGATAAAAATCACTTTTAATTTATCTAACTCTATTTCTGGTTTTTCAATTTCCTCTTTTAATTTCTCTATTATTCTTAGTGTTGCCCGTCCGTCTGCTATTTGCCCTAATGCTTCTATAATTCTATTAACAACCATCGGTTCATCTTCTATATTTAATGCACGACATAATAGATTGACGGCCCTTCCATCTTTTAAAAAACCAAGTTGTCTTGCCGCTTCTGCTCTTTTCTCGGCTTCTTTTTGGTGAAATAAGTGTTTAATTAAGTCGTTAAAATTAGCGTTTCTAGCATGCCAATCCATAATTCAATTTAAAATAAGAGCTACAAATATTAGAATGTAATCTTTATAAAATATAATTAAACGGAATGTACTCGTTTAGGTCGTTACATTCACCATCTTTATTCCACGAACTTTTCCAACTCCTCGTCGCTAATTTCTGGCTGCAATAATTTTTTAAATTCAATAATTTAAAACTTAATTTCAATGCAAACATATAAATATAACCGTATGAATTTATTTCACGTAAGAAATTCAAATAGAGGTGAATTTTTTGACTCGTATAGAAAGAAAAATAGAAATAAAAACATCCCCTAAGAAAATTTATGATATTTTAAATAATGATGATCTTGAAACCGTATGGAATATTGTTGTAAGTGAAAGTACTACAATTGCTCCTGATAAATATTCCATAAAATCTACTGTTGGTGATTTCATTTCAACTGTTACGGAGAGATTAGAAAACGAAAAAATATCTTATTCTATGGAGGGCAGCGCTTTTAGCAAAATGGGCTATATTTTGGCGCCTAAAGGTGATGGATCCGAAGTATCGATCTGGGCGGAAATTGAAGATGAGAAGCAGGAAAAAATGCTTTTGAAAGCTGCAGAAATACTTTTAGAAGGTTTGAAAAAATTCGCAGATTTTATGGAAGAAGGAGGCAACCCCGACGAATTTGATAAAAAAAAAAAATAATTGTAAATCCTTAATTTTAATTTTCTTTTTTAATTCTTTTATAATCGGCAGTATAAGAGAGGTTTAGAAGTCTAATGAGTTCGCAAATTAGTTGTCCAAATTGTGGTAAGGTAAATAATATTAAAAATATATATTGCATTGAATGTAGATTTCAATTTGAAGGAAACAGTTCTGTTGAGTTTCAAATTTTTGAAAATTTAAAAGTAGATCTCTATAGCAGCATAATATGCATCATAATTTTTGTCGCTTTTATGCTTTTAATAACTGTTGGAATTATATCTCAATATGGGCTATATGGATATATTTCAATTGTAGTAATTTGGCCAATAACAATAGGTTTTATAGTTTGGGCAAAACGCTATTTTAAAGGGCTTTCAAAGGGTAGGAGATTTACTATTACTAAAGATTATATTGAAATAATTGTTCCTCATAAGCCTGCCTTTCAAATTAAATGGTCTGAATTTGATTCTATTGAAATCACAAGAAGAGACTCAATGACAACAATACCAACTGGAAATGGAATTGATTTGGGACCTAGATTTGTATACTTTAACTTGATTTTTAAAGGAAGAAATGTAGAACATAGTTATGAATTTGAGTCAGGAAAAGATTTTAAAATGAGATCGAGAAAAAAAATAATAATTGCTTTAGAACAATATTCTAAAGAAAGAGGAAAGGATTTTACAGGATGGAAACGGAAGGACAAGTAAAAAAGGCATTAAAAGCTTAATTTATAGATCATAAATAAATTTTAGAAATCAAGATAATCGGTAATAATTAGAACTGTGGATTCTACCAATTTAAAAGCATTTTCTGCCGTATCCCGATTGAAAATCTCTGTAGGAATCCCTTCAGGTAATCCATTAGGATATTATTATTTCTATATATTTTTATATTCATTGATAACGTGAAAGAATTCGTAGTAAATAAGTTTATAAAATTGAAGCTTGAAGGCGATAAGACTAAGTCTTAAGATTGTTTATTTTGAATATATTTAACCCTAAATATCGCAAGTGCAATGCCATGAATGCCCCCGATTATACCTATTACAATTAATAATTGGTTATCATATAAATTTAAAAGATAACTAATTATGATTATTAATGAACATACGATAACTGCACTCATAATTATTAGCCATTGTATCAATTTATTCCTTTCCATTTTAATACCATCTTACTATTTTAATTTTTT
>Ga0114923_10002409_pt1 | contig 12696 bp, 8 predicted proteins | sample SumtaG_FD_89578 | JGI IMG/M metagenome (GOLD analysis project Ga0114923, IMG submission 89578) | Deep subsurface microbial communities from Indian Ocean to uncover new lineages of life (NeLLi) - Sumatra_00157 metaG | ecosystem: Environmental > Aquatic > Marine > Oceanic > Sediment | place: near... | reverse complement strand
GAGAATTATTGGCTGCCTAGGGGACGATTTCTACTATGACATCTTTTTTTATCATTTTGCCATTTGGATCGGTTATTACAAAAACCAGGTGGAATTTCCCCAGGAACCCAGGCCCTGCATGCCAATAAAGAATTCCTCGTTTCTTGTCAAAGGTCGAACCAATAGGAAGACGATTCAATTTATTGCCTATCAATAGGTACCCGGAGTATGTAAAACCATTGGTATTTGATATAGCGTTTTCATCCTTTAAATAAATTTCTACTCGTCCTAATTGTTTAATGAGGAGCCGGTTTATACCTTTTTCATCCATCGGTGCAGGCTGTGGAAGGCTATTTTCTTTAAATCCTTTTCTAATTCGAACCGGTATAGAGTAATCGATTGGAAGCTCATTGATTTGAGAGATATTGTAGATGGGGGCTTTTGGTTTTGCTTTATACCTATAGGACTGCTTCCCTGAATCGGACGATCCGGTATTACTAATCGAAAAATACCTGCTGCCGATTCCATCAGAGTTACCGCTGGTGTCCCTTGCCGTCCAATAGATGGTGTGAACGCCGGGGGTATAAGGGGTGGTATCCAGGTAAAAGTAACCGATTGCGCCATTGCTGTTGACATATCCAGGGAATAAAGTCGCAATATCAGACCTATAAATATTATATGTGGGATGGCCTTTTTTTACTCCGTTAACAAAAACATCAATGGTAGACCCATCTGTTGGGATGCTATTTGGCTGGGGAGTTAAAACCCAGCCCCAGTTGACATAACTGCTTCCGGAAGCGGTGCCACCCTGAGCGGGAGTGTCTATAGCCCCGAATGGGTCTACGGCATTTGCATTGTCACAGTGTATGGTTTTGGTGCCCAAAGTTGTGGTCTTACCCACACCGTCTGTGGCAATGGCATGAATCTCGAAAGTGCCGTTGCCGCTGTTGGGCAAAAAGTTGGTCAGCATCATGAGTCCCCAACCGGCTTTGGTATTATTGGGATAATCGGGATAGGCCTTTTCCACATCCGGTCTTGCCCCTTCCACCAATGTGGCATCTCCGATATAAACCAATTTATTGCCATCTTTTCGATATATTTTCACATGTTCAATACCGCTGTCATCCAAGGCCCAGCCGGTAACCGCTATGCTGCTTCTGACGGTGGAGCCATCAAACGGCGTAGTAAAGGAACCGATAGGTGGGTCTTTTTCCGGGAGAGAACTGGCTCTGTCTTCATCCCATTCAAAGGAATAAAGGAAAGTGTCGGAGGTGCCACTGTAGGTGGCTTCCGGGAAATATGTCACGAAGGGCCTGCTTTCATAAGGATATATGGCGGTGTCCGTAGTGCCTGAACCGTAGTTATAGGAACTGCCATTAATATAAGTAAAATCTACATCCACTACCATTGTTTCTGAAGTATTAAAAACAGCAAATGCAGTCTTGGTAAAGTAAGTAACATAGGTCGAATTGGAATTTTTTACTAATCCGGTAAGCGCCAAATTCCCCAGAGAATCATACCCATATACATCACCGTCAAAAGCCAATTGAGCATTGGCCGTTGTGTGGGAATAGGTTTCCCAGTTAAACCAATAACTATAATACTTCACGTTGTTGTAATCATAATTTGTCCAGACCTTAAAAAATCCATAATCACCGGGGCCCAGGGCATTGGTGAAGATACCGCTGAGGCTCAATTTAGCATTGCTTCCCCCCCACACATAGGTGTAATCTGTCCCGATAAAATTCCAATTGCTGTCATAGAGATTGAAATTAACTTTTACAAAAACCGCGGATGAGGTACCGGCATTATGACACACCCCCGTAATGACAGCATCATTTGTATAGTCAGGTTGAAAATAGATGTAACTACTATCCATGGTGATATCAACCGCATGAGGTTTATCAGCATCATGGCTATCTGAAAAAAAAGAAGCTTTGGAATGCTTTTCCACTTTTTGATCCTTTTCTCGGATGTACCGTCCCCGCTTTAATTGCTCAACCTCAGATTTGCCTTTTTGAGTTACTTTCGATTGATCATGCGGCACACTGAAAATTTTTCTTTTATCTTTTGCGTTTAACGCCTGAGAAAAAGAGACCACCACTGTTAAGACCAATGCAAAAACAATTATTTTTTTCATACTTACCTCCCATATTGTGCCTTTCTTTAAACTAAGTTTTGATTCTAGCATAACAATTTTTTTTTGTCAAACAACAAAATTTCTTAGTAACGAAGAGGAAACAGGAAAATTGATTTCGGGGACAGTCCAAATTTCTCATCAGATATGTCAAATAGAAAAAAACTGCTGGTCTAACCTTTATATCGATAGGCTACACATATTTTTCAACCACTTTTTTTGGTCTCGTTTAAATTTTTCCTTCTTTTGGAAAGAAATCCGTACTTTATTTCCAACTATTTTCGATTGGAAACAGTTCTGTTTCTATTAAAAACACAAGCAATAATAGGGAGCCGTTGGTTTAGACCAACTAAGCTTTTACGGCGGCTACGCGCCGAAAAAACTATTTAACGTTATCTTGTATACGCAAAATTTTTAGGATTGACTATTAATTGAAAATGTGCAATTATTTATTTTCAAAAAAAACCATATGGGAGGATTTATTATGGCTAAATATACTGCTCAAAAATACTGCGAGAATTGTAAACAGAAATGCGAGCATCTATACACAGAAGATGGGAGTTATAATGAAACAAAATGTATGAAGTGTGGACATGTCCATACCTGGAAAGGCGGTTTCCTGAAATCTTAACTGATTTATATTATTCTGTTCAGCTTCGATTGAAAGAAGATTAAAAGAAGAATATAGCAAATTTTGGTAAGAGAATAAAGGCTGCATTACAAATCGATATACAGAAGGTATCTTATGTGAAGCGTTTTGTAGACTTTGGGGGTTATTTTAGGCAAAATACCCTTGAAATGAACCAACAAATCGGTTCACATAACAGAGAAACTATTTAATTTTCCTCTGCTCTCTATCACTGAGCAGGGTTAACCGTAACAATGTCACCAATCATTCAGCCATTTTGTATTGCTTCCACTTTTCAGCATAAGACCGGAGCTTTTTGTCTACCAGGTCGTTCACCGTTCCTTCGGGATATAAACCGTCTTTTTGCCTGGCGCCGGCCGCGGTTCCCGTGAGTATCTCGATACCCTGATCGATGGTTTTCACCGGGTAAATGTGAAATTTCCCCTTTTTTACTTCCTTTATCACTTCATCTTTCAGCATCAGCTCATCGATATTCTGATGGGGAATCATAACCCCCTGGGATCCGTTCAAGCCTTTGGCACGACAGACTTCAAAAAAACCTTCAATTTTCCGGTTCACCCCACCGATGGGCTGGATTTCGCCTTTCTGGTTCACCGACCCGGTAACCGCAATGTCCTGGCGCAGCGGAATGCCGGACAACGCCGACAGCAGCGCATAGATTTCGGTGGAAGAAGCAGAATCCCCGTCCACACCGGAATAAGACTGCTCAAAACACAAACTGGCACTCACGGCCAGGGGTTTATCCTGGGCATATTTGGCCCGGAGATACCCGGAAAGGATCAATACCCCTTTGTTGTGAAGGGGGCCGCTCATTTGGGCTTCCCGCTCGATGTTAATAATACCGGAATCCCCCACCGATACATTGGCTGTAATACGGGATGGCTTGCCAAAGGAATAATCACCCATGTCGTAAACCGACAAACCATTCACCTGGCCCAAAACTTCACCCCTGGTGTCGATCATGATATCACCTTCGTCGATCATCTCCTGGATTTTTTCTTCCATGAGGGCGGAGCGTTTATTTTTCTCATCGATGGCTTTATCGATGTATTTATCCGTGACGGTTTTCTTTTTATCTTTCCGGGCCCAGTAATTGGCCTCCCGCAAGATATCCGCCACCCGGTTAAACTGGGTAGACAGTTTGGACTGTTTCCCTGCTAAGCGCACACCGTATTCCACCACCGCGGCTACGGCTTTATTGTTGAAAGCTAACAGCTCTTCTTCAGAAGCGATCCGTTTGACAAAGTTGGCGTAATCCATGATGGTTTCCTTGTTCACATCCATCACCGAATCGAAATCCGCCCGCAGTTTGAAAATCTTTTTAAAATCCGGGTCTTGCCGGTACAACAAATGGTACATAGAGGAGTCTCCCACAATCGCTACTTTGACATCGCAGTCGATGGGCTGGGGTTTCATGGCAGAGATAGAGATCATATAAACCGGCGCATAAATCTGGATTTCAATTTTCCTATTTTTCAACGTCCGCTTAAAGGCCGGCCATACACCAGGTTCTACCAGTAAGTCCAATGCCTCTACGATAAGAAAACCACCGTCTGCTTTTAAAAAAGAGCCGGCTTTTATCTTAGTAAAATCGGTTTTGGCAGCCCCTACCCGTTCAAGGGTTACTTCAACGGTTCCAAACAGGTTGGAATAGGACGGAGAAGTTTCAAAAATCACCGGCGCTTCTTTGGAACCATAGTTGTCTACCAGCAGGTTCACCCGGTACTCGACAAAGGGGTCCATATCTTCCACCGCTTTCTTCCGGGGAAGACCGGACGTATCCTGCTGGTGCTGAAGAAACTTGCCGGGATCTCCCTGGACACTCTCTTTAACCTCTTCAAGGTAATCGTTAAGGGCTTTGCATTTGTAGCGATTTTTGATTTCTTTTACCCGCGCTTTTATCACCGGGTTGATGACTTCCTGGTCCATGTTTTTAAGTTCTTCTCCCAGTTTTTGATCCAGTTCTTTGATTTGATCGAAAACATTTTCCAGTTGGTCCATGAACCGGGAGTGGTTTTTTTCTATCTTTGTCATGTCCTTCTTCGTCAGTTTCCCTTCTTTTTGCAGGGCCCTGAGTTGGTCGAAATTGACCGGTTTCCCTTCCCACAGCGACATAACCCCGGGCCGTACCATCGTTCCCATTTGCATTTGAATGAGGGTGAAATTCTCTTTAGCGATCTCCTCTTCAAACTCCTTTACCAACTTTTTTTGAATCGCTTTAAACGAATCGATTTTCTCTTTTCGCTGTTCCTGGTAGGCATCGCTTTCAAAAATTTGCGGGATATGCTTGCGTAAATATTCGACAAACTCATCCATGTCTTTTTTGATGCGTCTGCCTTCACCGGTTTTCAGCCGGATCAGGATAGGCATATCCGGGTTTTTAAAATTATTGACATAAATTTTGTCCCCGGGAATTCGTTTGATGCGGTCGGTTTCTTTTAGCAGGCGATTGATAGCTGTTTTACGCCCGGTGCCCGGGAGACCGTTGACAAACAGGTTGTAACCGTGGCTGTCGATATCCAGTCCCAGGCTGAGCGCATTGACTGCCCGCCGTTGACCGATGATATCCGTGCAGCAAATAATATCATCGGTGGATTTGAATCCCAGGAGTTCCGGATCGCATCTCCATCTCAGTTTTTCTACGGGAACTTCTTTGAATTTTCCGGTTTTTTTCTTGTTCATATTACACCACCTTTTTCACTTGGTTTTTTAACTAGTTTGTATTTTAAACCGGAACACTGAAAAAATCAACACCTGCTTTTTTCACCTCCACACCGATTCATCATCCCCGATGGTTACATTGTCCTCGTTTAATGGGACACCAGGAGATAAATTGTTGGGTCGGGTTATTTTAATCTCCCAATTGGGTGGACCCGGGGGAATTTTTACTAACGTTCTGCCCCCGGAATGGATCACGTTTACATTTCCCTCCGAAGAAAACTCGAAATCAGACCATGACGGTACATCGATCAAACAATTCCGCCACAAATCACCGGGAGAACGACCCACAGAAATGTGCAGGTAATCGTCTTCTCCAACGGTTCGCAGCGGTAGGGTAATTGAACTGTGATGACTGATGATATGAGCACTGCGGGTCGACTGATGGTAAATATTAATATCTCTTTTGTCGGTTATAAGCCTGTTTTTAATGGTAATTGCACATCCTTCCGTCATTTTTACACCTCCTATACATTCTACACCGCGGCCAGTAACAATTATGTCAAAGAGCAAATAATAACTTTAATTTTTATACCGCTATTTTATTCCAACGATAGATACAATGATATAAAAAAAATTCCAAAATTTATAAAAATCGTACCAAAATGAAGAGGCAAAAAATCTGTTGCGATAAGCCGAATGATATGTTATAATCATGGGGAACTCAATTGCCGTTAAAAAAATGCACCGTATTGTAGGTAAAAAAGCTTAAGATAAAGAGGATATTAAAATGAAAAATTTTTTTATTTTGTTACTGTTTGTTGCCATGCTGCAAGTGGGGTTTGCCAAAAAGGTGACCGTACTGCCGGATATAATGAATCCCGAAAATTTTATCGTTGATGGGGATAAGTTTTTTATCAGCCAGGAAGCCAATATATTCATCTATAATTTGAGTGATTTTAAACTGTTGAAAAAAATCGGGAAAAAGGGTGAAGGACCGCAAGAATTCAAAATTAATCCCCAGGCCGGCGGCATGATAATGGATATTCAACCCGACTATATCTATGTCAGCACGTTGAATAAAATTTCTTATTTCAGCCGGGACGGGGAGTTTAAAAAAGAGGTAAGGAATCCTGCACTGACAACATTTTTTACCCCCCTGGGCAACAAGCATGTGGGGATAGGTTTTGCCCGGGAAGGGAAAATAATCCTGACAACGGTTAATTTATACGATGCTGCATTAAAAAAAGTAAAAGAACTTCACCGGCAGGAACATTTTCTTCAAACCGGAAAATTTACCGTTTTCGGTCAGCTTCCCCTCACCAAGACTTTTAAAGATAAGATCATCGTTGCCGGAGAAAAGGGGATCGTGATTTTCAACGATAAAGGGCAAACGGAAGTCGCCGCCCTTCAGCCCTTCGATAAACTAAAGATAGAGGATGACCACAAAGAGAAAGCCAGGCATTTTTATAAAACCGATCCCAGGATTAAACACCTTTGGGGCTATTTTAAAAACATTATGACCTTTCCAACATATTTCCCCTATTTCCAGCTTTTCCTGGTAACGGATGGTAAAATATATGTGCAAACCTACAAACGGAAAGACAACAAATCGGAGCTTGTCATACTTGACCTGAAGGGCAAACCGGTTAAAAAAACCTTTTTGCCGTTGGTTGATAAAAATATGTTCGAGCCGTATCTCTATTCCATATACAACGGAAAGGTTTATCAATTGATCGAAAATATAGATGAAGAAGAATATGAGCTTCACATCTTCCCGATCGAGTGAAGGTAGGGGCGAATAATTATTCGCCCCTACTTAACGGTTATCCGGATAATAAAAGGGTTGCAAAAATAATTCATTTTGGTATACTTGTCAGGAGAGTACAAAAATGTGAAAATGAGAAAACACGTTAAGCTGGTTGCCTGGATGGTGAGTTTAATTTTTGGTTTACTGGTGCTTAGCCCTTCTTTATTCTCTTTAGACCCGGGTAAAGAAGTGACCCAATATATACGGGATGTTTGGGGAAGCGAACAGGGACTGCCGCAAACCTCAGTAAATAGCATTATCCGGACTAACGATGGTTACCTCTGGGTAGGAACCCAGGAGGGGGTGGCCCGATTTGATGGGGTTCAATTCACGGTTTACGATAAAAAAAACGTGAAACAACTAGTAAATAATTGGATCAGTGTACTTTGTGAAGATCGAAACGGGAACCTTTGGCTCGCCACTTATGGCGGCGGTTTGACCTGCTTTAACAAGAAGAAAGGGGAATTCATTACCTATACCAAAAAGCAGGGATTATCCAATGACTATATATGGTGCCTTCATGAAGACCATGAGGGGAGCTTGTGGGTCGGCACGGAAGAAGGCTTAAACTGCTTGAAAGATGGGAAACTCACTATTTTCACCCAAAAACAAGGGTTATCCCACGATAGGATAACCTCTCTCTGTGAGGATCGCCAGGGGACCCTGTGGGTCGGGACACGCGGTGGTGGATTGAACTACTTCAAGGATGGGAAATTTGCCTTATATACAACCCAAGAGGGTTTGGGCGATGACTTCGTAAAGTACATCTATGAGGATCGCCAGGGGAGTCTGTGGATCGGAACATACCGCGGTCTGAAGCGCCTGAAAAACAGTAAAATCACCGTTTATACAACAAAAAATGGGTTATCCAACGACACCGTAAACACCATTTATCAGGATCGCCAGGGGAGTCTGTGGATCGGAACGGACTTTGGTTTGAATCGCTTCAAAGATAGTAAATTCACCCCATACCCGATAGAACAAGGTTTATCCAATAATATTGTAATTTCCATTTTTGAAGACCCGGAAGGGAGCCTGTGGGTCGGAACGGACGGTGGGGGATTGAATCGGCTGAAGAATGGAAAATTCACTAATTTTACCAATAAACAAGGCTTATCCAATGATATGGTGTTGTGCGTCTATGAAGACCGGGAAGGAAGCCTGTGGTTCGGAACCTACGGAGGCGGAGTGAATCGCTTTAAAGATGGGAAATTTACCACATATACCACCAAGGAAGGTTTATCGAATAACACGGTATGGTCCATTTGCGATGATGGAGAGGGAAACCTGTGGTTCGGGACAGACCAAGGGTTGAACCGATTTAAAGATGAGAAATTTACCACATATACCACTAAAGATGGTTTATCCGATAACAGGATATGGGCCATCTTCGCGGACCGGGGGGGCAGCCTGTGGATCGGGACAAACCGTGGTTTGAACCGCATGAAAAACGGGGAATTCACCACTTATACAAAAAAACAAGGTTTATCCAACGATGTGATATGTTTTGTTTACGAAGATACCAAAGGGAGACTGTGGATTGGAACAAACGGCGGGGGGTTGAACTACCTTAATCGGAAAGAGGGAAAATTCACTGCCTATACAGCCCGTGACGGTTTGTCCGCTAAAACGATAACGACAATCTATGAAGACCGGGAGGGCAGCCTGTGGTTCGGAACGTACAGCGGCTTGAACCGTTGGCACGATGGGAAATTTGCCAGCGTCACTATCGAAGACGGCCTCTTTGATGACGGTGTATTCCAGGTACTTGAAGATGACCGCGAAAACCTTTGGATGAGCAGCAATAAAGGGGTTTTCTGGGTAAACAAAAAGGAAGTCAATGATTTTTTTGCCGGTAAACGGGATCGCGTTGACTGTCTTTTTTACGATAACAAAGATGGTATGATAAGCAGGGAATGCAATGGGGGTACTCAACCCGCCGGATGGAAAAGTCGGGATGGAAAATTCTGGTTTCCCACCATCAAAGGGGTGGCGATGATCGATCCCAATAATATCATCATCAACCGGGAATTGCCGCCAGTAGTCATCGAGGAGATCATCGCAGACAACAAAAAAATCCTGTCTTCTTTTTTACCTGATGAACACAAAAAGAAATTGGTTTTACCTGCGGGTACCAAACGATTTGAAATTCACTATGCGGGTCTGAGTTTCCTGGTCCCGGAAAAGGTACTATTTAAGTACAAACTGGAGGGATTTGATAAGGAATGGACTGAGGTGGGTAACCGGAGAACCGCTTATTATACCAAAATCCCGCCGGGGGATTATACGTTCCGGGTGATCGCCTGTAACAATGACGGGCTTTGGAATAAAACCGGTGATTCTATTTCCTTTTACCTGGAGCACTATTTTCACCAAACCTGGTGGTTCTATTTTATCAGTGCCATCGCAGTTTTATTTTTTGCAGCCGGTATTTTTCGCCTGCGGGTAAAGCAATTAACCAATCGCAGGATAGAGTTGGAACACCTCGTAAACGAACGGACACATCAACTGGAGGAATCCAACCGGCAATTGGCTAATGTCAATAAAGAAATTCACAAAAAGTCTAAAGAGCTGGAAAGGGTTGTAGAAATTGCTCGAAGGGAACGAGAGGCCGCCGATGCGGCCAACAGGTCCAAAAGCGAGTTCCTGGCCCGGATGAGCCATGAGATCCGTACCCCCATGAACAGCATTGTCGGTTTTGCCGATTTGCTGACGGATACCGATTTGAACCGGGAACAGCGGGATTACGCCGGGACCATCGCCAGCAGCGGCGAAGCGTTAACCGTGCTGCTGAATGATATTCTTGATTTTTCCAGGATTGAGGCCGGGGAGTTATCCATTGAGCCGGTGGATTTTAATCCTGAACGGGTAGTGGTTGAAGTATTTAAGACCCTTCGCCCCCGGGTCGGCGATAAACCTGTAGATATGATCCGTCATATTGACAATAATGTCCCTGCCTTCGTAAAGGGAGATGCCGGCAGGTTTCGCCAGGTACTGGTCAACCTGGTGGAAAATGCAGTCAAATTTACCCAGGCAGGGGAGATTGAATTTTCCCTAAAAGTAGAAGAAGAGAAAGAAGAGAGGAGCAAATTGCACGTGAAGGTCCGGGATACCGGGATCGGCATACCGGAAGATAAGCAGGAGATAATCTTTGATGTTTTTCATCAGGTAGATGGCTCCACCACCCGTGAATACAGCGGTACCGGCCTGGGGTTATCCATATGCAAACAACTGGCAAAGCTTATGGGAGGCGATGTCTGGGTGGAGAGTACCCGGGGAAAAGGCAGTACCTTTCATTTTACCGCCTGGATGGAGAAATCGGAAAGATTTTTCCCCCTGGAGAGTGATTTCTCTCTTTCCCGGCCGTCTGAAAAAAGAGAAGTGCAAACCGGTCAGTCCATCCATATCCTCCTGGCAGAAGACAACCCCGTCAACCAGAAGCTGGCGCGGTTCATATTTTTAAAGGCCGGGTACCGGTTGACTGTGGTTAATAATGGTGAGGAAGTTGTAAAAACCTATATTTCGGAACCGGGCAGCTTTGATATGATATTTATGGATATCCAGATGCCGAAGATGAACGGTTTGGATGCGGCCCGCTTAATCCGGGAAGAAGAGCAAAGAAAAGGTGACGTCCAGGACCCTGTTCGTATACCTGTCATAGCAATGACAGCCCAAAGCATAAAAGGTGACCGGGAAAAATGCCTGGAGGCCGGGATGGATGATTATATTGCCAAACCCATCAAACGTGAGATTGTTTTAGAGATGGTAAAAAAATGGTGTTTCGATAAAAGATAATGCCTCCGGCGGGTCAGAACCTTTTTGTAAAAAGGTTCCGACACCTCCAAAAACTTTTGACTATAAGAAATTTTTGCGGGGTGCAGGGGCGGTTTTTATAAAAAGAGCCCCTGCCCGCCGGAGGCATAGATATTTTACTAAACCATCCCGGAAAAACCCATAAACGCCAATGATAGTAATCCGGCGGTAATCAAAGCTATGGGCGCGCCTTTCATGGCTTCGGGTATGTCGTAAAGATCCAACTGCTCCCGGATGCCGGCAAAAACAATGAGCGCCAAACCAAAGCCCACGGCCGTGGCAATGGCAAATACCACACTCTCCACCAGGTTATAGTTCTTCTTAAAAACCAACAGCGCGACACCCATGATAGCACAGTTAGTGGTAATAAGCGGAAGATAAACACCTAAGGCCTGGTAAAGGGGCTGGCTCACTTTCTTTAAGATCAACTCCACCATCTGCACCAATGAAGCGATTACCAGGATAAAGGTTACGGTTTGCAGGAATTTATCAAGATGCAGCGGAATGAGTATCAGGCTCTGGATGAGATAAGTAACAATAGTGGCCAGGGTCATCACGAACATGACGGCAGCGGACATTCCCGTGGCAGTGCTGACTTTTGTACTCACCCCCAAAAAAGGACAAATCCCTAAAAACTGGGACAAAACAATATTGTTAACAAATATGGCACCGATTATTATAATTAAATATTCCATTTGCTTTCCTCCGCAAAATGCATTATGCCTTCTTTTTTTGCAGCTTGTTGACAACGGCAATGAGAAAACCAAGGGCAATAAAAGCCCCGGGCGGCAGTATAAAAAGAAGGATAGTGGACGCATCGGCTGAGACAAATTTGAACCCGAATATAGACCCGGAACCCAGTATCTCCCGTACACTGCCCAACAATACCAAAGCAAATGTAAAACCCAATCCCATTACCAACCCGTCAACCAGCGAATCCAGGACGCCTTTTTTTGAGGCAAAGGCTTCAGCCCGGCCCAGGATCACGCAGTTTACCACGATCAGTGGTATAAAAATACCCAATTGTTCGTGGAGATCAGGGGTATAAGCATTCATTGTCAAATCGATGATGGTGACAAAACTGGCAATAATCACAATAAAGGACGGGATCCTGACTTTGTCCGGTATGAAATTTTTTACCAGCGAAATCACCAGGTTGGAACCCAAAAGCACCGCAGTCGAAGCCAGACCCATGCCTATCCCGTTGATGGCGGAACCGGTAACTGCCAGGGTAGGGCACATGCCCAACAACAGCACGAATACGGCATTCTCTTTTAATAATCCCCGTGAAAACTCATCTTTGAGATTCATTTTTCTTTCCTCCTTTTTCCTCCTTTCTTAATTTCCTCCTTGCGAATTTCAACAGGGCGTTGTACGCTTTTTTTGTGGCATCACAAAAGGCCCTGGAACTGATAGTGGCCGCGGCTATCGCATCCACGTCCCCACCATCTTTTTTTACCTTCAACATAAATTTGGCAGGATTTTTGCCGAAAAACTGGCCTTTAAATTTGAGCCCTTTCATTTTGGTTCCCAGCCCGGGGGTCTCTTTGTGCTTTAGTACCGATATACGGTTGATTTTATTGTGTTTATCAAAGCCCACCATCAACCAGATACGCTCGTTAAAGCCCTTATCCGAAAAGGTTTTAACGG
>Ga0114923_10002408_pt1 | contig 12697 bp, 18 predicted proteins | sample SumtaG_FD_89578 | JGI IMG/M metagenome (GOLD analysis project Ga0114923, IMG submission 89578) | Deep subsurface microbial communities from Indian Ocean to uncover new lineages of life (NeLLi) - Sumatra_00157 metaG | ecosystem: Environmental > Aquatic > Marine > Oceanic > Sediment | place: near... | reverse complement strand
CGCAACGACAAGAGAGTCGTCTTCACTTTGGTCGTCATATATAAACAGTTCATCAAAGAATGGTTTCATATGAGAAAGAACAGCTCTCAGATATCTTTCGGCTTCATTCTTGACTACCATCGATCCAAATATTCTAGTCATGAGCAATCCCATGGTCGTCACAAGCCTGTCTAAATTGAATTCGAGAGAGGGGCATTTGTTGGTCGCTCCACCCACCTTTAGGAGTAGCAGTGTGCCAACGATGCATCATCTCAGCCTGACCATAATACATCACGTCGTAATGATGAGCCTGAGCATGATAAGAACACCACGTCTCTTCATAATAATGCGAGGTGGGAAGAAAGGCTCCCTCTGGATCTTCAACTGTAGTATTGTAGACATCACAGCCATGAAGCTCATCCCAGACGGCACGACGAATGAAATATGCCGAACCAGACACAGTTACGGCTTTAGCTACATTTCTATAGGACTCATGAATCTTGGCATGCCAACCTCGATGTTCAGGACGAGACAGAGTGCCAAATATCCCTCCATGTGTCACCTTGTTATGTTCGTCATATTGCAGCGGCCCCAAAACTCCTGCATCTGGATAATCATGAAATCCCTTGTAGAGATCATCAAGGGTGGTTTCTCTTAGTTCTGTGTCAGCATTCAAGATACCAATAATTTCTCGGTCACCAAAAGTCACCCCCAAATTGGCAGCACCCGAATAGAAGAGGTTCTCCTTTGACGGATGATGAATAAAATTCTCAGGTTGATAGAGCTTCACAAAACGATCGACTACTCGTACATCTTCAGGTTCCGGTTGATTGTTCATGATGATCAGAGAGGTTGGGACCGTTGACGGGTAATCAACATATGAATCCAAGAACCCTCTTAGATCACGAGGAGTCTTGTAACTTACCACTATCAGGTCGATTCCTTGCCTCATTCTTTTTCATCCTTTTGTCTTCCGCATCATAGTCGGAATGACATTGTCTACACAGGGGCATGTAATCATCTAATTCACGCTCGTATGTATGAGTAATGTTAGCCCAGTCTACGGCTTGTACCAACCCACAATGATCACAAGGGAAGTCATTCGCTGGTCCACGATGATAGACAACCCATTTATGCAATCTGCTATACGAGACATCGACGCCTTTCCAGTCAGGACTTTCTTCTCCTGCCTTGAACCAACCCGCGTTCTCTTCAACTATATTGTAAGTCAACCCGCTACGACGAATTCGATTCTCGTAAGCACATTCTCTGGAACAGAATTTTCCGCCACCCGCATCTATTCTAGATTGCGAAGTTCTAAAGATGTTGCCACATTCACACTTACGCTTCATGTTTCTTGAATAACCCAGTAGTAATCGTGAAAAAATACCAAGGAGGTAAATCAAACGGAGCGCTTGCACTACCGCTTCCAACCAGGACACGATTCATAGGAAATTCTTGTGAGCGTTTACCATCCTCGGTGTAGTATTCCATAGTAAACGTATTATAATGTCCAAGTCCTAAAACTAAATCATCATCGGTTGCCCAAAAGTGTGGCTTGTCAATGTATTCGTACGGAATCATTTACCATCCTATTCTCTTGTCTACTTTATGAAGATCAGCCGGACTCATGCAATGCTTCGACGGGTTTCGCCCATCGAAACCCAGTTTGAGTCCTGCTGTCTTGGCGGCGTTCGACCAGCCGATGTCCTCTCCATGAGCGTCCCACGCGTAGTCAATACTATAGGCGGAATGATTCATCAGCTTCAAGGCCATGATGACATCTACGGGAAAAACTCCGTGTTGATCTGAACGACGGAGGGAACCCTGGGGTGACTTCACGGCCCAGTTGACTATCTGGTTAGAGTTCGGACTGAGCCAGCATTTAGAAGAGACAGCATCGAAGTGTGGTGGATTCTCAAGATCCTCTACCATGTTTTTGATCACACTACGATCCAGGAGGATGTCGCTGTCGACACTGAGGAAGTATTCTGGACCCAGCAATCTGATGTATTCCAGAAGAGTGTTGCGTAATTCGACCATGTGGTGGTAACGCTGATGGCTCCACTCACGTTTATCTTTACGATAAGGCTCGTCGGTGAAATAGGTCAAAAGATCTACGTCATTAGTAATGCAGGCTTCCTCTAGAAACTGATTAGTCTCGTGGTCTTCAGGAGAAATCAAGGTAACAAGAACCAAGTCTTGTTCGGCTTCGTCTGCTGCTCTTACTATATGCTTCACCCAGTGTTTTACGATCCACTCACGGCCGTTCATAGGGCAACCAGCTGCAATCATTATGAACCTTCAAGGCTATCCAATAATAATTGCAGTCTAGCAACTTCGGCTATCCAATCAACCTTTTTGCCCTTGCCTTCTGTAGCCTTCTTTAAAAGTTTCTCGTAGCCCGATTTTGTAATTTCTTTGAATGTAAACTTCGCAAACTCTATCGGCCATTTCCCGAAGTACCAATGGCATGAAGCGCAAAGGCAGAATGCATTCGTTTCGTCTGTTCTTGTAGCAGCAACATGGCGAGATATGATATGGGCGCAGTGAAGCTGTTTAACAAGTTTGCCTGAAGGCGCTGTGTCGCCGATGGCACGACCACACCTTTCGCAAGCCCATCCAGCGCGCGTTCTGACAACCTGAGAATGTAATTTTGTAGCTTTACCTCTATCGCCTTTTCCATACGCTGCAGACATCTCATATCTCTACTTCCAAAGATTAGGATATAGGTAGAGAGTCGGGATTACTACAAACTTATGAAACTTATGAAGCTAAATCAATTAATCGCATGCTTTCTTCCAGAGTTAAAGGAATGCCATTACGAAGAATTTTCTTGCAGTGGTTGATAAATTTTTCTGGCTCTGAAGAATCAACGTCTTCACCACGGATATTAGCTTCCATGCTACGACGCATCTGCTCTAGTTTGAGTTCAGTCGCCTTGGTGGTGTTGTCTACGGCAGAGTCAACATCAGTTAAAGAAATTGCGCCACGGAAATGAATCAACTGACCGCCCTCTTCGCTTGATTCCAACAAACAAAAAGGTAGCCAGTCCTTCACATAGTAATGAGCGTTCTCGATTGTGAATTGAACTATCTCAATAAGAATTTGTTTACGGGCGTCTGAAAATGAACTCCAAAGTTTCTCTGACTCTACAGCTTCTTTTACATGACGATTGCGGATGTTAGCAAGTTGTGAGTGTTTATATTGCTCGGGTTCAAACACCACGACCAGTTGTACTTTGTCATCATCATCTAGTGTCACACAATCTCCCGCATGGGGTCAGTACCTTCTCGAATTTGCTTCTGAATCCTGTCAAACTCAGACTCCACTGTCACGAGTTTTGCCAAAACCTTGATACAAGACTTATGAAAGGAAACTGTACCACGCTGAGCACTCTTGGCCGCGAACACCACCTGGCCATTCTTGAACACTTCTTCGCACATGAAGCATACGTTCAGGGGACCCCCTGGCCAATGTCTTGAATCATCCCCTTCTACTGACCTCTCAGAGGATTCACCGATCTTGTATGCCCTGAACCTCACTATACGCTTCCCTCTGTCAAATCTGGTGAGCCGTCTTCGTCGTCATGCGATTCCTCTGGATCTGATTCCTCGTCATCAATATGCAAGCCCATGGTAAACAAACTGAGATCCACATCAGAGGGGTCTACTCCTGAGGCAAGCTGTTCTCTGATAGAATCAGCCGCCATTTCTCTGGCGGTAGGACCAACATTCTTAAACTGTTGATCCTCGACGTATTCGATTGGTTTTAATACCTTACGCGTCCAAGCTTTCTTTTTGGTACGCGCCCTGACAGCCAAACAGAACTGGCCTTGTCCTGACTTAATTCTATCAATCATTTCTGATTCTGTGAGAAGCCCCTCCCCATTCTCATCAAAATGTTCATCAAAATTCTCATCTACACCATCTTCATCATCTGCATCATCTGCATCATCTGCATCATCTGCATCATCTGAGGACATATGGCCGACAACCCTGACAAAATCACAATGTAGACCAACAGTCTGCAGATCTTTTGTCAGGGTGTCCACCAAGCCTTGTAGGGTCCCTTCTTCCATTTTTCTCTCGCTCTCCTAGTTGTTGGTAGGACTGGTAGGGCTCAGAGTAGCAGAGGAAGGAACTGAGATCAAGAAGCCAAGATCCAAGATTCAAGCCTTGTTGAAGGATTCAAGCCTTGTTGAAGAAGGACTCCACTGCATCTGGCAGAGGGATACCTGCTGTTTTTGTCTTCTCGTGTACAACGGCTACTGCTGCAGAAGAGATTCCCAGCCATGTCAAAAGATGAGTTCCCCATACTGCGGAAGCATCTGTTAAAGCTGTAGTCAGATCGAAACTCCCTGCGGCAAAAGATTGATTAATCAATCCTGCAGCAGTTGCAACTGCAATGGAAATTAACCCCTTAAACCAATTCGGTGTACCACCTCTTGCTGCGACTGCAGTCAGAAATGGGGATATAGCTCCAACTATGACTATCCATTGTTCTAAATGTACTTCCATAAATATTTCCTTTATGTTTGTTTGGATTGTTAATTAAGTATCTGGGTGTCCTCAGGATCAACAACCTGATATTTACCATTGCGCAGTTTTATAACCTTGCCTGCTGCAATTAATTCAGCAATAACCCTATTAGGGGTATATGGACTACACTTTAGAATCTTAGCCATATCAGCCTGAGACATCTGGATAACATTTTTCCTACCGCGATTATCCCACAACCACGCATGAAACAATTCACGATCTAATCTGTGTGTAGTATTGCCTTTTCCAGTTCTCACGTCATCAACCCTACCAGCTTATCGTCAGAAGACCAAGACCTTTGTATTCTTTTATTTTGGGCGCGACTACCCACCCATTCGTCTGGGCGAGTTGGGTGGTTGCCGGGTTGTTCTAGCAAGGGGTTGAAGACTGTTGTCTTCGTCTGATAAGTTTTGATCCCAACAGAACCTTCTCAGATTCTGTCACTCTCCCTGCTCTACGGTGCAGTCAGCCGGTCTGTCGTGGTCTTTCATCCACGAACCTTCATATTGATTCGGGCTTCCTCATCTGGTTTTTGTAAACGCAGGGGGTAAGCAGTTCCCGTCTCAACAATCTTGGTGGGCTCTTCCCAGTACGTTAACGAGTGATCCCTCAATCTCATCATCAGATTGTGCTGTCATCCGGCCTTGCCGGGGATTGATGTGCTACACTTATTAGCCTTCGGTAGAAGCAACAGTACAATATAGGCTTATCAAAACTGTGTACGAAAACCAACATTATATTTATAATTCAGGAGCTATCTTGTTAAAGACACAATCATATTGCAGCCATAAAATGATCTGGGAACCAGAACGATGTCACTGCACTGAATGCGGGCAGGAATGGATACTGGCGTATCGCAGACCCAAAGCTGATGAAACCAAATCCACGCCTCTACGTTGGAAGCCGGTTGATCCCAATCATGAGTATGCGCCCTTCAAGAAGTCCAAGAAGTCCAAGAAGTCCAAGAAGTCCAAGAGAGCCAGATGAGTCAGATGAGTCAGATGAGTCAGATGAGTCAGATGAGTCATGTTGCAATATGGCATCACTCATGGAAGAACAGGCATGAATGTTGCATTTCAGCAACATGAGAGGAAAACAATGAACAGCTTGAGTGAACGACTACGACTACCTCGACACGACAAGAACTTGACTGGTAAAAGGGTAGAGATCAGAGAAGTGCGGCTACGTTTGTTGCTTGATGAACGGATTGAGGCTGCCGACTTTATCGAAGAACAGGATGCCATTCTTGCTAGGCATGAACATCCTGGCGCCTGCATTTTTTCGTGTGCTTGCATCGGGATCGCTGATACCCGCATCAAGAAATTGGAAGCTGAACGTGATGGCTGGAAGGTCGAAGCCGTGCATTGGAGCGAGATTGCTAAAACACTGCGCCTAGAGCTTGATCAGCTGAAGGCGTCCAGATAGATCCATAGGAGCAGTTTCGAGAACGTAACGATAAGGGTCTTCACAGTCAGCAATCATGCTGATTCCTGCATCATGTTGACTCACGGCCACTAGCTCTCCCATTCCGTCGTAAAATCTTATGTCTATAGGAAAGTCCATCTCTTTACGAGTAAATGGTGTTGTGTTGTCATTCGCGTACATGAATAACATCCCTGAGAATGGAATACTGTCATGAAGTGACAGTCCAGCTTTATGAGACTCTTCGCTGGAAGCCACCTGAACTTCTAGCACTCTGTCGCCTATCATGATCTGAACATTCTGGCCATCCATAGTTCTGGCCACGAAGGAGTTCATTTCTTTTTCCCACACTTCAGGATGCATTGTTGGCCTTTTTGATCTCGTGTAATTTTAATTGCTTCATGATGTCATCGACATCGCCATCGAAATGAGTTGGCAGGGCACCCTGCCAATCTTTGTCTTCCAGGTCGTCAAAGAGAATATAATCAAAAATCACCTGAACAATGGCACGCAACTCAACAGCGGAGTCATCGTCAAAAGAGCTGTCTAGAATATTATATTCCTCATCTAGATTGCGACATTCACGCTCTAGATATTTACCAGCTATTGCCCTTGTTTCTCTGTCTTCCATTTTGACAATGTTGACGAGTTTTTGACGTAGGCTCTCTATTTCAGTCCACTTGCTCACAAGGTTCCGTTCTATCTATGATTATCGTATCGGAATAACTATACCAAAGTTAAATCTTGTATAGGTATATGGATCAATCTTATGGACGCACGACTGAAGAATTCTGTGACATCTCCCCATTTGGGATAATCATAGGAGGGGTCTGAGGTATAGACGATTTTAGAGATTCCTGTGTTTGCAGTAAGCTTTGCACAAGTATAACAAGGCTCTCCGTTGATATAGAGTGTGGCATTTCTCATTGCAGTTCTGGTCGAACAGTTAATAAAGGCATTTGCTTCCGCGTGATTACTCACACAGTTGTCGTAATTGATACCGGGTGTGCTATTTTCGGTTAATCTAGGACACCCTCCGTCGATACAGTGTATGAAGCCTGATGGGGGTCCGTTGTATCCCACTCCTACGACGTACCCATAATCATCGACCACCATTGCCATATATTGACGCTTGGCACAAGTTGAGAAGATTTTGGCTCCTAATGCTACCCAACTAAGGTATTTAAGATCTTTAGGAGAATAGTTGATAAATCCGTTGGTCATGGTTATCATCATATCAAATCATGGAGGCAATATATGTCAAGCAAAGCCAAGGTTCTTTTTTACGATATCGAAACTGCCCCAAATTTGGCTTACGTGTGGGGCCATTATGAACAGAACGTTATTCAGCATTTACACGAGTGGTATCTCATGTGTTTCTCTTACAAATGGGCTGACGATAACAAGACTCATGTAGTAGCCTTACCAGATTTCAAGGACGCTTACGAACTAGATCCCGAGAACGATTTTCATATAGCTCAGGAGCTGTGGGAACTCATGGATTCAGCTGACGTTGTAATTGCCCACAATGGTGACAGATTCGACATTCGTAAAGCCAATGCTCGTTTTATTGTTCATGGGCTTGGTGCTCCTTCTCCTGTTCACCAGATCGACACCCTGAAGGCAGCGCGCAAATATTTCATGTTCAATAGTAACAAGCTCGGCGATCTTGGCGAGCATCTTGGTCTTGGTGACAAAGTAGCTACTGGGGGCTTTAAATTATGGCGAGGATGTATGTTGGGAGAACCTTCATCCTGGCGCAAAATGAAAATGTATGCCAAACGAGACACTGTTCTTCTGGAAAAAGTATATGAAGCGATGCGTCCATGGATGAGAAATCATCCGTCCTTCAATCTCATGTCAGGCAGGCTTGACACTTGTCCAACCTGTGCTGAAGAAACTCTTACCAGGAGAGGTTTTCGTTATACCAAGGTTAGTACGTTTCAACAATGGCATTGTTCTAATTGTGGGTCATGGTCCAAGACTAGACTCGCTAATTCTGAAGTAGAAAAACCTAAGTACGTTTCATGAAAGCCGATCATGATATAATCTTACGACGCTCGCTGGAGATGATGACCAAGGAATATCTAGTTGATGAGGTCCTTAACTCTCAAATTGAGATCAGCCGCCTGAAAAGTGATCTATATGATCTACACGATCAAATAGGAACTTACGACATGGCAGTGGAAAATTCCACAGAACATCCTCATGGGTCATTCATATTCTATCTCGGTGCTCACGAACCATCATGGCTACGACACATCGAACTCGTCGGTATTCCTTTGTTCGTTTCAACTCGTCGGCTTGGTCGACTGAAAAACATGATACCGGCCACGACGAGATGGGCCTTGGATTCTGGGGGATTCACTGAATTAACGATGCATGGAAAATGGACAGTGACTCCTCAGGAGTACATCACTCAGGTTCGTCGTTACCACGACGAGATAGGAATGATGGATTGGGCAGCTCCTCAGGATTGGATGTGTGAGCCACACATGCTGGAAAGAACTGGCCTTACAGTTGAGAAACATCAAGAGAATACGATCTCTAACTATCTCGATTTAAAAACATTGGCACCAGAGCTACCGTTCATTCCTGTGTTACAAGGTTGGACTCGTGATGATTATCTGCGTCATGTCCAAATGTATATGGAACACGACATCGATCTGGAAGCCGAAAATCTAATAGGACTGGGATCAGTTTGTCGTCGTCAGGCCAGTGATGAAGTGGCAACAATTGCCACATCACTTCATCCTCTACGTCTGCATGGTTTCGGAGCCAAGAAAGCAGCCATCGTGCAATATGGCTCAGTGTTGGCCTCTGCTGATTCCATGGCGTGGACTGTTGGCGGAAGAAAACGTCCCGATCCTTCTTGTCCGAAACGAACATGTGGTGATTGTCTTCATTATGCCCTTAAGTGGCGCAATGAAACCATTAGAGGCGTTAACGACAGACTGGTAGAATAGTGTGGCTATACGTACCCTCGATGGACTTAGCTTCTGTTCAGGAATCGGAGGACTTGAGTTGGCCCTTTGGCTCGTCTACGGACCCAAATACTCTTGTGTGGGTTACGTCGAAAGGGACTCTTACGCGGCGTCAACCCTCGTGGCGAGGATGGAAGAATCGACGTTGGACAAAGCGCCTATCTGGGACGATCTCGAATCCTTCCCAAGCATGGATTATCGCGAGAAGGTGGATATCCTTTCGGCTGGAATCCCATGTCAACCCTTCAGCGCAGCCGGTAGAAAAGCTGGCAAGTCTGATAATCGATGGCTCTGGCCTCTCGTTGCCGAACACATCGCCATCATTGGACCTAAAATCATCTTCTTGGAGAATGTCCCCGGCCTTCGACGCTACGGACTCTCTGAAATCTTGGGAGATCTTGCCGTTCTCGGGTTCAATGCAGAGTGGGATCATTTCAGAGCGTCCGATCTTAGAGCGCCCCATAGAAGAACCAGATTCTTCATCCTGGCCTACGCCGAGAGCCTCGGCGGGGGAAAACAGAACAAACAAACGAGCGCCATCACATCGAAAAACTCCTGGCTCCAATTTGGCAGTGGAAGCAGCGGAGTTCAGAAAACAGTGGCCAACCCCAGCAGCATGGGACGGTCAAAGAGGCCCAGATCTGGCCAGAGCAAGCCGTCCGAACTCTGGGGGAATGGATTTGGTGACGACGGCAGTACACCTTGGCCCCCAGGGCCAGAGAATAAAGCCGGATGGCTCTCATGGACTGGTGCTAAACCCAGCATTTGTAGAGGAGTTAATGGGTCTTCCGAATCAGTGGAGCGCGGCGACCGACTCCGATGTCTCGGGAATTCAGTCGTACCAGTTGTGGCTGCAGCAGCATACGTTACTCTTGCGAATCGCTCTGAATCTCGATAGATAAAATTTGGGCGAGCCGGCCGGCGAGGAGCGCTCGACTTTTCTGTAATCGAGATTGGTTGTTTTATGACAAAATAATGGTCATAATCGAACACTTGTTCGATCCTATACAAGGGACACTTCTTCTACAAGCCTTGAATTCACTTAGGTTTAGATCATAAAATAAAGTTACCTCGCTTGAGTGGGAGGGTCACTTTCCCGAAGTATAATTCTAAACCTAACCTTATAAAGCTTATAGGAGACTCAGTGTCTGTTTTACTTAGCTTCCAGCTACCCGACGATTTCGTTGATGGGTACAAGAGGCGAAAACCAGACTGGGGCTTTTCAATAGGTGGAGGTAACAGTCTTAGCGAATTGACTTTCATCACCAAGTATTCTCGTCTTAAAGAAGACGGATCGAAAGAGCGCTGGTGGGAAGTTTGTCGTCGTTGTGTAGAAGGCTATTATTCCATCCTGAAAGACCATTGCCTTAGTCAACGCACCCCCTGGAACGAAATGAAAGCGAGAGCTGCCGCACAGGATGCCTTCGAACGCATGTTCACTTTCAAATGGCTGCCTCCTGGTCGCGGTCTATGGATGATGGGAACCGAGTTCGTCAACGGTCAACAGAATTCAGCAGCGCTTCAAAATTGCGCGTTTTTAAGCACCGAGAAGCTTTCGACTCACAGTCTGAGAGAAGCCACACTACCTTTTACCAGACTGATGGAAATGTCCATGCTGGGCGTAGGCGTAGGCTTTGATACCCGTGGTGCGGGGAAATTGACCTTCCACGAACCCACTGGGGAAGCAGAATCTTACACAGTGCCCGACAGTCGTGAGGGTTGGTGTAACAGCCTTGAGAAGAAGCTCGAATCTTATTTCTTTAAAAATCGTCGTCCTATTGAATTTGATTATTCAGAAGTACGACCAGAAGGTGAACCCATTAAGGGATTTGGAGGTATTGCTGCTGGCTCTGGTCCTTTGATGGATTTACATGATAAATTGGACAAATTGTTTATTGGGTTTGAAGGCAAGACCATTACTTCTACTGATATCACAGATATATGTAACCTGATTGCCAAAAGTGTGGTGAGTGGCAACGTCAGACGCTGCCTTTCTAAAGGAACGAGGGTAAATACAATTCGTGGAGCTATCAAAATAGAAGATCTTGTTCCTGGCGATAAAATCGTCACCCCTGCTGGATACGGAGAAATCCTAAAACTTATCGATTCTGGTTTTCAAGAAACAATAAAAATAAATCATGCTTATGGAGAATTTTATTGCACCCCAAACCATCAAATGGCTGTGATGAGAACAGACGGTTCATGGAAATTCAAAGAAGCCGGACTTTTGGCAAAAGGAGATCTCCTTGTGTGGGATTTTGCGGGAGCCGAAGGATCGTCCGCAACTAAACTTCCTAATTATTCTTTTGAGCCATATGTTCATGTAGATGCTTCGTACAAAGAAGTACGTTCATCTGTTCCTCCTAAAAGAAACCATGGGCCTTGTCGTCTATGTGGAGAGCCTTCAATAGCAAAAGCTGAAATGTTATGCAGCATCCATTATCAACGATTACGCCACAATGGTGACCCTCTTCTGATTCGCAATCGTAAAATTCCCATCTCTATCCCTGAGCTAAACGAAGAAATGGCATGGTTTCTTGGTTTGTATGTTGGAGATGGACATGCCAACATCGTTAAAAACTCTCATCGTACAATAGCACACAATTCGGTGGTGAACGTTTCCTGCAGCCCCGATTATCCAGGAATCGTTGAGGCTGCTCTTGTTCAGATGAGACGATTTGGAATTTTTACACAAGTGAAACAGCGAAAAGATTCAGCGGATTCGCTTGTCCAAGTCAATAGTTTAGAGCTGGCCGAATACATGAAGGAGAATGTAAAAGAATCAAGCAACACGGCTTATGTTCCCGAATACATATTCGAATCATCTGGCACTATCAGATCCGCCTTCTTGGCCGGACTTTTTGATGCAGACGGAAGTGATAAAACTAGACCAATAGATCTAGTCAAAACAACTTCTAAACAGCTGGCTCAAGATGTGCAAAAATTAGCAGCTTCTGTTGGTCTTGCGACATATACGAAAGTAATTCTACGAGACGAATGGCAGCCACTCATTGGGGTGCAGATTGCAGGTGTTGAAAATCGTGCTCACATGATGAACGTTTTGCACATGTCTGTAAAGCTTGATCCTGAAAATGTTTTGACAACAAAGAATTTTCAAAGACGGTTTGCTTTCCACAAAATAGATAATGTCAAAAAGTCTGATCTCCGAGCTTATCCTGTTGAAGTGCTTAACACGACTCAGGGTCCGATTTCTCAAACTTTTGACATTGAAGTTGGAGAGATACACCAGTTCTCGGCAGATGGCTTTGTCGTTCACAATAGTGCATTGATTGCATTAGGGAGTGCTGAAGATGAAGAATATTTAAACCTGAAAAACTTCGAAATCAATCCAGAACGTAATGGTCCTGATGGATGGGGCTGGACTTCCAACAATTCGGTATTCACAGAAGTGAACGGAAACTATGATCATCTCGTAGATCTAATCATGGACAATGGCGAGCCAGGCATGTTCTTTGTCGAGCTGGCACAAAAGTATGGTCGTCTTGTTGATCCGCCCGACAACAAGGATGTTAGAGCTACAGGTTTGAATCCTTGCGCAGAAATGACATTAGAAAGTTTTGAATGCTGTACTCTAGTAGAAAGCTTTCCTCATCATCATGAAGATCTTGATGATTTTAAACAAACTTTGAAACATGCTTATTTGTACGGCAAAGCGGTCACCTTGTTACCGACTCATTGGGCTGAGACAAATGAGGTGATGCAGCGCAATCGTCGCATAGGTTGTTCTGTTTCTGGACTGGCTCAGTTTGT
>Ga0114923_10002407_pt1 | contig 12701 bp, 15 predicted proteins | sample SumtaG_FD_89578 | JGI IMG/M metagenome (GOLD analysis project Ga0114923, IMG submission 89578) | Deep subsurface microbial communities from Indian Ocean to uncover new lineages of life (NeLLi) - Sumatra_00157 metaG | ecosystem: Environmental > Aquatic > Marine > Oceanic > Sediment | place: near... | reverse complement strand
GGTTCGGCTTCGAGCGCCTGATGCAGCGATTGGTGACTGTGCACAGCAGTGTTGAGCAAGTTGGTGTTGTCCAAACGGAATACCTGGGGTTTTGTGAGGTTGGATCCAGAGAATGTGTCGGTTTCGAAACCGTGCTGCCTGAAGTGACGGAATATGGCACCAAACGAGTCGTTATAAAGATTGATGTCGGTTATCTTTTGCCGGTATCTGTGACGAGTTTCGACGAGCAGGGCGGGCTAATCAGCCGATACATATATACTGACCTGAAATTCAATGTCAGCCTGACCGATGAGCAGTTTACGCCCAAGGCCAATGGTTTGTGAAGCCGCCATAGCGGCAGCAGCCCCTTTGAGAAAAAAGTTCTACTTCAAGCGTCGGCTTATAACATCTTTTACTAAAGGCAGTTACAAGCGTTGATTTATAATTTTGGCATATCGAGTGAAAAAAATATCAAACGGGTTGAACATACGACTTTGGCTTTGGTATAATTCGAATAATGTCGAACAATCGAAACAATGAAGTTAAGCAGTTTTCGGAAATGTTCAAGGCGCTGTCGAATCCGCATCGGCTCAGGATATTCATGCGTCTGGTCGACTGCTGCGGCAAGGACGTCAGCTGTTGCAGCGGGGCCGAGCAGATAAAGTCCTGTGTAGGCCAATTGGGCAATGACCTTGAGATTGTGCCCTCTACCGTTTCCCATCATATAAAGGAACTTCACCGGGCGGGGCTTATCCGTATGGAAAGGTGCGGTCAGAAAATAGACTGCTCGGTTGACCCCGAGGCGGTTCAATGTCTGACGAAGTTTTTTGCGGGGTTGGGCTCAGGGGGCCGGGACCGGAAACAATAGGTCAATGAGTTGAGTGTAAAGGGAGATAGTAATGATTGAGAACGAAAATAATGCCCAGGCCGAGTCGGGCGATTGCGATGATATTCAGCCGTGTTGTCAGTCAGCGTCTGAGGGGGGTGATTGTTGTTCGGCGGGTTCCGGCGGTCGCGGCAAGAGTCTGAAGACCGCGATATCTGTGGTGATATTACTGCTGGCCGGTGCAGTAGCGGCTCATTCGCTTCTGAAAAAAGGGGGCGAAACGGCAGTTGTGCCGGAGCAGGCAGCATCGTCCCTTGAGGTGGTCAATTTGTCCGAGCAGGCCGATTCATCCATCGGCTCGGCTGCCACGAGTGAGCAGCCTTCGAAAACTATTGATGTTTTGTGCGGCACGAATCTGGACTCTATGAAATCGCTTGCAAAGCTGGCGGGTGAAAGAAAAGCCAACGTAGTGTTTATTTTGTTGGTCGGCGACGATGGAGAATTGGCACGAGCCGCAGCCGAGCAGACTGACGCAGTTGTGAGCAAACTGGTCGAACAGGGTAAGGCGGTTGCAGCTTTTACATTGAAACAAAATGCGGAAGGATACGACCAGCTTGCAAAACAGGTTAAATCGCTGCCGTCTGTAATTGTCACCGGAAGGGGTTACGGTGCGGCGGTGGTTACGGGCAAGATTAACGAGGCGGCGTTGCTCAGTGCATTCGTCAGGGCGACCTCACCGACGTCCTGTGCGCCCGGCAGTGATGCGTTGTGTTGTCCGAAGTGATAATAAAATCAGGAGTTGTTGATGCCGGAGTGGATAAATAATACGCTTGAGTCGGGCTCGTTCGGTCTGGCGGCTTTGACTGCTGCGTTTGTTCTCGGCGTGCTGAGTTCAGTGGCGGCTGCCGGCTGCAGCCTGCCGATACTTGGGGCGATAGTCGGATATTCGGGGATGCGGAAAAAAGCCAGTGTTTCTGCGACTTTGCTCGTCACGGTTTTCTTCGCGTTGGGCTCGATTATCGCGCTTGTCATCATAGGCAGTGTGGTGGGTTTTGTAGGCCAGGTCGCTCAAGTTTCGCTGGGCCGATACTGGAAGATTTTTGCAGGGGTGGTCGCGATCATTTTTGGTCTGGCGGCACTGAAATTATTGCCGTTTGAATTGCCCGGCATGGCTTCCGAAAGCAAGGCCCGGCCGAGAAGCCTGTTTGGGGCGGCGGTATTCGGCCTGGTTGTCGGAGGGGGCGTTAGCATCTGCTCGCTGTGCTGTAATCCGGGGATTTTCGTGGTTTTAGGAGTTGTTATATTGCAGGGCTACAGCATGTGGGCGATAGCTTTGATGGTGGCCTATGCAATCGGATTTGCCCTGCCGTTAAGTGCGATTATGTTGGGGGCGTCTTTTGGCACGATGATGGTCAAAGTTAAAGCAGCAGAGACCGCCATACGCATTGGTGCAGGCGGCCTGCTTATTGTTGCCGGTTTCTATTTTCTGGCGACGCTGTGATAGGGCATTGGGTAATGACCCAAAAAATTTGTAACGTCGGAATCGTAACGATGGATGGCCGGGAAATTCAGCGGGCCTCGAGCCAGTTGTCTCGGGCCGACCGGCTGGGCGGCTTTAAGGTTCGCTGGGCGATGGGGCGGATGAAATATACGATTGAACCGGGGCTTTATGCGATAGGCAATCCCGGCGGCGAAGCGCCGGTTTTTGTCACGGCCAATTATAAATTAAGTTTCGATACCCTTCGCAAAGAACTCGGCGGTCTGGACGGCTGGATACTGGCTCTGGATACGAAGGGCATCAATGTCTGGTGTGCGGCCGGCAAAGGGACATTCGGCACCGATGAACTGGTTCGACGAATTGAGCTGACCGAACTCAATAAAGTAGTCAGCCATAGAAAGCTCATTGTTCCGCAGTTGGGTGCCGTGGGTGTCGCTGCACATGAGGTTAAAAAAAGAAGCGGTTTTTCGGTTGTTTACGGACCCGTACGCGCAAAGGACATAAAGGCTTTTCTTGAGGCGGGAATGACAGCGAGCGAGCAGATGCGGCAGGTAAGGTTTTCGTTATATGACCGATTGGTTTTGACGCCGGTGGAGTTTGTGATGGTGGGCAAAAAGCTGGTTTTGATTATGGCGGCTTTCTTTATTCTGTCAGGTCTCAATTCCAAAGGATACTCGACAGATTTGGTTCTGAGTGTTGGCAGCCGCTCTGCGGCCAACGTTTTTGCGGCTTTTTTGGCCGGTGCGGTGATTAGTCCGGCGCTGCTGCCTTTGCTGCCGGGAAGGAGTTTTTCGTTTAAGGGCTTTTGCGCAGGATTGGTTATTGCAATTGTGTTGGCCCTTTCGCAACTTACAGGCGGCCGGATTGAGACTGTTGGGTGGTTGTTTTTGATTGCGGCATTGTCGTCGTTTGCTATGATGAATTTTACGGGAGCGTCGACTTATACGTCGCTTTCGGGGGTTAAGAAAGAAATGACTATTGCGGTGCCTGTTCAGTTGACTGCTGCTATAATTGGGACGGGACTGTGGCTGACGAGCAGGTTTAGTTAGAAGACAACCGACATGCGAAAACAAAGATATATCAGGAATGTCGCCACCTTAAAGCTTGAGGTCGACAAATGCAGTGGCTGCGGGATGTGTGCGACTGTTTGTCCGCACCGGGTCTTCGAGGTGGCCGACGGAAAGGCCGCTATTGTCGACAGGGATGCATGCATGGAGTGTGGGGCGTGCAGCCTGAATTGTCCGGCCGAGGCCATCACGGTAAAACCGGGGGTAGGCTGTGCCGTAGCTGTTTTCAGGGCGATATTTGGTCGAGGTAAGGGCGGCTGCGACTGCAACTGCTGCAATACGAACGAGTAATTCTGCTGGCAAAATTCCAGCCAAAAGCCAGCCGGTCTGTTCCTGCAGATTTATTATGTTGCCAAATCGGCCCTGTTGATTTAGTATACCGGCCTGTATTCCAAAGAATCGCTTTTGCACAAGGGGCCGGATGAAGCTTAACTGGGCCAACCGGATAACAATTTTTCGAATCCTGCTGATAGTGCCCTTCGTCAGTTGTATGCTCAAGATAAATGACCCTTCCATAACACAGTCAGCCCGGGATGGCCTGCGGTATATATCAATCGTTATTTTCCTGGTTATGGCGGCCAGCGATGTTCTGGACGGTTTGGTTGCCCGGGTAAAAAAACAAATGACCAAATTAGGCTCATTTCTGGACCCGCTGGCGGATAAACTGCTGATGACGTGCGCGTGTCTTTTATTGGCATCGAAACGGGCCGGGGTGGGAGATTTTTTGCTGCCGCCGACGGTGGTGGTTTTGATTATCGGCAAGGATATGTTTCTGCTGATTGGTTTTGTGATTGTTTATTTTATTACCCAGCAGGTTCGTATTGTCCCGGCGTTTATAGGCAAAGTAGCAACGACGTTGCAGCTTTCGATGGTGGCGGGTATTTTGACGGCGCCCGAGATTTCGTCTTTTGTGCCGGTCTGGATATGGGTCTTGAGGGTACTTTGGTGGTCGGCGGCGGGGACGGCGATTCTGGCGACCCTTATTTACATCAGAACGGGTAGCCGATATATCGAGCAGTACGAACATGTAAACGCGTCAATGAGTAAATGACCTCGGGTGCAGGCGCATTTGATTATCAGTGGTTTCGGAAGCTTTGAAATATGACAGTAAGTTTCAGTGAAATACCGGAAATTCTGGATGAGCTGCGGGCCGGCCGAATGGTTGTGCTGGTCGATGCCGAGGACCGCGAGAACGAGGGCGACCTTGTTTGTGCGGCCGAGAAGATCACGCCGGAGATTATCAACTTTATGGCCAAGTACGGACGCGGCCTTATCTGTCTGCCGCTGGCCGCTGAAAGATGTGACCAACTCGGATTGTATCCTCAGACTACCGAAAACACCGCGCGATTCGGGACGGCGTTCACGGTCAGTATCGATGCAGCAGAAGGGATAAGTACAGGGATAAGTGCGGCGGACAGGTCGAAAACGATTGAAGTGGCGATAGCGGACCGAACAAACGCTAAGGACCTTGTTCGGCCGGGCCACATTTTCCCGCTGCGAGCCAGTGAAGGCGGCGTATTAGTAAGGGCCGGTCAAACCGAAGGTGCGGTTGACCTTGCAAGGCTGGCCGGGCTGAAACAGGCAGGGGTCATCTGCGAGATTATGAATGAAGACGGCTCGATGGCGCGGGTGCCGCAGCTTTTGAAATTCTGTAAAAAGCATGACCTTAAAATTGCTTCAATCGCAAAGCTGGTCGAATACAGGCTCCAAAGAGAGAGCCAGATCAAGCGGGTTGAGTGTGTTGCACTGCCGACTGATTACGGTCAGTTCAAGCTTATCGGCTATCAGAGCATAACGTCGGTCGAGCCGCATCTGGCGTTGTGCAAGGGCGGGATTGGCGAGCTCGACGACAACGGCCGAGTCATCGAGCACGATGAGCCGATGCTGGTCAGGGTGCATTCGGAGTGTATGACCGGAGACTTGTTTCACTCGCAACGATGTGAGTGCGGCTATCAACTGATAAGCGCGATGGAGATGATAGAGCAGGCAGGCAGCGGCGCCCTGATATACCTCAGACAGGAAGGTCGAGGGATAGGACTGACCAACAAGCTGCGCGCATATAAGTTGCAGGAGCAGGGACTTGATACGGTTGAGGCAAACATAAAGCTCGGCTTTATGGCTGACAGGCGCGATTACGGCATCGGTGCCCAGATACTCCGTGACCTCGGTCTTAAAAACATACGGATATTGACTAACAATCCCAAGAAGATTTCCCGGCTGGAGGTCTACGGGATAAAGATTGTTGAGCAGATACCGTTGCAGGCAGAGCCGGGCAGGCACAATGTCGATTACCTAAGGACCAAAAAGCGCAGGCTCGGCCATATGCTTGATGAGGACGTTTAAAAAAGTAGAAAGGGAAAAGTAAAAAGAGAAGGGGGCGTTTGCAGAAAGCAGGGATGGATAGCCGATTGAGATTAGCTGTTAAGTCGGTTGCGGCCAAAGTCAGGGTCTGGCTGGTCTTGAGTGTTTGCGCTTACTGCGGCTGCGACGCAGTTCCGAATGGAAACAAGTGGCCGGGTGGCGGGTCCGGGCGAGATGCCGACCTTGCCCTGTATGCGGATTATGGACCGGTGAGGATTGATGTGCTGCCGTTGACTGAGTTTGAGCCGGGCCAGGGTTTGGACGCAGCGGGGAAAATAAAAGTTTATGTCAGCTTGCTGGATAAGTTTGGTTCGGAAATCAAAGCCCCTGGTGTTTTTCGCTTTGAGCTGCATCAGTACGTCGAGCGTTCCGCTCGACAGAAGGGTCGCAGGATTGCTATCTGGCCGGATGTGGATTTGACCGACTCGGCTGAGAACAATCGCTACTGGCGGGATTTTCTTCGTGCTTATCAGTTCGAGCTTGATTTCGAACTACAGGCAAATCAAAGATACATGTTACAGGTAACCTGTCTTTGTCCCTCCGGCAAGAGGCTTAGCGCAGAATTTGCTCTCGGCCGACGGGCAAAATAGGATACTCCGCAACTCCGGCCCATCCAGTTTAGTGCGTGGGCACGGTTTAGTAATTGTTCCCGGCGGGTCGGGTTTGGCCAGGCAGGGCATCAAGTCTGTTTTTTGCTTCGACCAGGTCAGGCTTTATCTTCAGGGCCTGCTCGTAGTGTGCTATTGCTTCATCGATGCGTCCCTGTTTGGCCAATGCAGCGGCAAGCTGGCTGTGTAGATACGGGTCTTGCGGTTTGGCATTCAGGGCGGAGCGGTAGTGTGGTATGGCCGGGCCGTACCTGCCCTGAGAGCTCAGGATGTCAGCCAATGCGTAGTGCGCCTGGTGCAGATGCCGGTTAAGTTTCAGGGCCTTTGTATGGTGAGCGATTGCCTCGTCGAGTTTGCCCTGCATTTCCAAAGCGTTTGCCAGATTGTAATATGCTTCGGCCATGTCCGGCTTGATTTGCAGGGCCTTGCGATAATGTTTGATTGCCGCATCCAGTTTCCCCTGCCTTTTTAGCGAAGCGCCGAGGTTGACATGTACTTCCGTGTAGTCCGGATTGTGCTCGATGGCTGTAGTGTATTGTTCGATGGCCTCATCAATTCGGCCTGCCAGATGCAGGGCCTTTCCCAGGTTCAAATAGACGCGAGGATTTTGCGGTGCGGTTTTGGCGGTTGCCTGCCAGATTGAAATACTGCTGCGGTAGTCGTTGTTGCGAACAACGGTGCGCACGCCGAAGCCGGCGGCGACTATTAAGATAGCGATTACGCCGGCGCGATAAACCACCAGTGCGGTCGCCGCAGTCGTTTTTGCCATACGAGTCAACAGATTGTATCCGGCCAATATAACGAGCGTGATGAGCCCGGCCAGGGGAAGGTACATCCGGTGCTCAAACGCCAAATCCAGAACAGGAACGAAGCTCGAAGTGGGAGCAAGTATCGCGAAAATCCAGACCGCCGGAAACGACCAGCTCAGGTTGCGAACCAGGCCGATGACGGTTATTGCTAACATGACAGATATCGCCAGGACCGAAGGAAGCAACTCCAGCAGGTCCCTGTTTGCCGGCCAGCCGTAATCAAGACATAAATTCGTCGGCCAAAAGCTCAGCCGAAGATAGTGAATTATAATTGGGCCCTGATTTAGCGCGTAGTCCAGTGGTCCGATACCTAATGAAAAGCCAGCACCCTCAAAGCGGGCACCGGCGCGTAACAGCATGACCAAGATGATCCATGTTGAGGCTAAGCCCGTGTAAAGAAACCATCTTTGGCGAATTGCCGATGCGAACGAGCGGCCGACAAACGTGCGGTCGTAAAGCAAAACCAACACGGGTGCGGCGACCATCGCCTCCTTGGTCGCCATTCCCAGCCCACAGCAGAGCATAGAAAGAGCGGACCAGGTAAATGGATGTTTGGAATCCATAGTTCGTATCGCCGCGTATAGTGTCAAAAGATAAAACAAACCCATCAATGACTCTGCACGCTGAATAATATACGTTACGGACCCGGTTTGAATCGGATGCAGGACCCAAATTGTAGCGACCGCCCACGCCAGAACAGCGGCGTGCTCGCCAAACCGCCTCTTCAGCCTGTCAGTGAGCAGCGTTCTTTGCACGACGGCGAAAAGAATAATTCCCGCGAAGATATGAGTGAAAAGATTGAACACGTGATAGCCCCAGACGTTATAGCCGCATAATGCGTAGTTGATCGCCAGTGTCACAGATACAATGGGACGGCCGTCGACGCCTGATTTCGGTGGAGCCGACATTGCTTTAGTGATAGGCCATATCGACCTGACGTGGGAGTTTTGGAGAATATTTGGCTCGTCATCGAAGATAAATGGGCTGTTGAGACTGTTGGCATAGACGATGCAGCTGAGCGCAATAAGCAACCCCGGCAGGTAACTGCGCGAGTCCAAAAACCCGGTTCCAATCGATTTTTGACTACCCATCCAACGATGGCCTAAGAGCATGACAGGCGGCAAATAAAGTCCTGCCAGTTGAATTCCATACATATCTTACCACGAGGTTTCTTACTGCGCCGACTATAGTATAGACGTTTTTAGGGTAATACGAAAGCTTTTGTTGCCCAAAAGGAAAAAGGCCCTCGCGAGAGCGTGAACATCCGAGTAAACAGCATATATGGGCCCGAAAACGCTTTGATGGGGCAGGAGTGTCTACGCAGTTTTCTGTTTGCGATTGATTAGAAATCTTGTTGCGAGTAATAAGGGAACCAGTCTCCTCAGGCCTGTGGGACTCAGAAAGCTCAAGAAGTATCTCCATATTATGCGGGGGCGGAGGTAGAATTGCCGATAGAAATTCCTGTGCTTGGCAAGGAGGATATCTCTTGTCAACCCGCAAGGAATGAACACCGGGTTCCAAAAGTTGAAGTTCGACCAGTCACTTTTGTCCAATTGTCCATACTCGCTGGCGTGGTCATACTGATACGTCCCGGGCAGGGGTGTATTGAATGTTACCACTACGTCGTCAAGTTTGAGTTGCTTCATGAAAGCGATGGTTTTGTCAATGGTTTCGAGTGTCTCTAGTGGATGGCCGATCATAAAGAAACCCTTGGTCAGGATACCTATCCTATGGCAGGTGTCGATTACCTGCTTGACATCTTCTATTTTGAGGTTTTTACGAATTTCTTTTAGGACTAGCTCATCACCACTTTCGATTCCGAAAGAGATGTGCCAGCAGCCGTTGTTCTTCATGTACCGCAGAAGGTCCTCGTTAACGGTGTTGATGCGTGCCATGCAGGTCCACGGAAATCGAAGGCCTTTGGCGCGAACCAGGTCGAAAAGCTCATATATGCGACTTGAGCTAACGGTAAAAGTATCGTCGACGAAGGCGATTTCCTTGACACCGTGCTGCTTAACGAGCAGTTCTATTTCAGATACAATGCTTTCGGCGCTTCTGAACCGGATCCTTCGGCCAAAAACGGTTGTGTCGCAGAATGTGCACTGGTTGGGACAGCCGCGGCTTGTGATAATATTTGCCACGGGAACTTTCTTATAATTGCATGGGGGTGGATTGTAGTGCTTGAAATCGGAGATTAGTTCGTATGCAGGCAGCGGCAGAGCATCAATATCATCAATGTAAGAACGTTTGTCATTTACAATAATCTGGCCGTTTTTTCGAAAGATTAGCCCGCGGATGTTTTCAAAAGCGCGTTCGTCGCGGATGGCTTTCATCAACTCAGTTAGCGTTTCCTCACCTTCGTTTCTGACAGCAAAGTCGAATGCGCTAAATTTCATAGGGTGCGATGGTTCACAGGAGATATGCGGGCCGCCGATTACTATGATTGTTTGTGGTAGAGAGCTTTTGACCATCTCAGCCAGTTCCAGTGCGTGGTGAAAAGCTACGGTGGTAGCTGAAATACCGAGTACCCTGAATTGACCGGTTCGCAGGCGCTCAATGATTTGCTCATTGCTCTGTGCCGTAGCTTCAGCGTCAACTACGTCTGCTTCAAAGCCATTTTGGCGAAGGTACGAGGCGAGGTAAAACAGGCCGAGCGGAATCTGCTGGCCACCGCTGCTACCGATAGAGGAACTATACCGCTCAAACTTAGTGATCGGCGGATATGCCAGAAGAATCTTCTCTTTTCGCTGTTTCTGCATATGCTATTCCATTTTGACAGGGCTCATTGGCCAAGAACGCCCTTTCTTGAAAACATAATTCTACCATAATGTAAAACAAAACTGGAGATTTAAAATATGTCTGTAATCGTGAATGGTTTGGCACGGCGAAAGTCGGCGCCGAAAGGTGTTTTCGAGACTTTTAGGGGCCTGGACTGGAAGAGATTCCGGTTTCCTCTTGAGTTTGGGCAGCTACGTTATTATTTTGGTCGCATAGTTGGGAGCAAAAACAGATGGTAGGCGAGACAAAGATTTTCGTAGTGATGCCAGCCTATAATGAGGCGGCACATATAGGAGGAGTTCTGCATCGCGTCCCTGCTCAGCAAGGTCGGTATGATACTCCGTAAGGAGCTATGACCGCAGGGGCCGATTTTGCATTGACTTTGCACAGACCTGTCGTTATATTTACCTGTGTGGGCAGCGTGTCTTTGCGAGCTTTCGGGGTTGGAAGTGAATGAAGCCGGATTTGGAAAGGCTGGTTCTTTTTTTTGGTTAGACTATGACTGATTTGTCAGTATGGGTTGTTATTCCGGCGTACAATGAGGCGGAAGTGCTCGGCCAGGTTCTTCGCGAACTGCTGGACTACGATTCGTCGTATCATGTTGTCGTTGTTGATGACACCTCCACCGATGATACTGCTGCGGTGGTCCGCAGGTTCCCGGTGCATTTGCTCAGGCACCCTGTTAACCTTGGACAAGGGGCGGCTCTTGCCACGGGTATAGAGTATGCTTTGCGAGCCAAAGCAGAGATTGTCGTTATGTTTGACGCCGACGGGCAAATGTGCCCGAAGGATATCGGGGTACTTGTGGATGAGGTAGTCGATGGTGGAGTTGATGTTGCCCTTGGCTCTCGTTTCCTGAACGCATCACCGAAGGGAATGTCGGTAATCAAGAAACTGACGCTGAGGCTAGCCACCAAAATGACAAGGCTTGTTACCGGCCTGGACGTAACTGACACGCATAATGGCCTGCGGGCCTTCAAGGCACAATCGCTTCGCAAGTGCGTCATTACCCAGAACAGAATGGCACATGCTTCTGAACTTCTGTCAGAGATTGCACGCAACAAGCTGGCGTATCGCGAGGTGCCGGTTACTATTCGATATACTTCATATTCCAAAGCAAAGGGACAATCGATTTCCAATGCAATTAATATATTATTTGAACTGCTTACAGGGGCCAGGAAATGACTCTAAATGAAATTGGTCGGTATGGGGGAATCCCGATTAAACTTGTGCTTATACTTGTTCTTTTGGTTGTTTTGCGCATGTTCCTGGTTCAGAAGTCTCTGGTCTTAATTAAGAGACTCGTTGCCCTCGCTGTTTTTTTCTTTTTGCTGTTCTTGATTTTGTTTCCCCATGTCTCAACTCGTGTCGCAAATGTCGTGGGGGTGGGCAGAGGGGTTGACCTTGTTTTCTACATGGCTGATGTTTTCTTTTTACTTCTCATTGTTGCGCTGTGGCGTCGTTCCATGACTCTAATGGCCGTTGTAACGAGGCTGTCGCGTGAAATTGCTTTGCAAAACGCCAGCAATCCTTGCGAAAGCAATGGTCGGGACGGCAAAGAGACGAGTTAAGTCTTTCTGTGCACATCAGAAACCACCTCTGGCTTGGCAACTTTTACTCCGGTTGTGGTCGGAAATCACGGAAGTAGTACCGAAACCGGCTTCACAGCAGAATTCGGCGGATGAAACCGTAGAGGGTCTTGTTGGCCGAAATGTGGACGGCCGGACCGAAAGCACGATGGCCTCAAACCGCACACCCATAAAAAGCATAATCCAGTGCCATGGTCGGGTTAGCTGTCGGCCGACCCGCGACCGTTGAGTTGGCTGGGGACTTTAAGATATTAGTCACCGGCAGAAGCTGTCTGATGTAGGGATTTTTGGGGATAGAGTCCTCGTCATCAAAGATGAAAGGTCCCGAAAAACTGTTGGCGTAAGCTATGATGGCGGCGATGACAAGCAGTAACAGCAGATATAAGCTGTTGTCGAAGAGCCTCAAATTTTTGTCACTTTGACCGGGCATAAGCTTGAATCGACAATCAAAAAAGAGCAATCGGCCGAGACGGCAATACAGTAATTATCGACATCATCGCTGTAAGACTATTTGTAAAAAAACCGGATACATAAGCAGTATAGCCTGTGACGGGCCGAATACAATCGCTTTTGGCATTGCGCCGGCGTACTAAACAACCATCGAATTAGGCAGCTTTATGGCCGACAAAGGCGATGTCTCGGGCAAGCCGATGTTTTGCGAGAATTGGGCGTTTTTAGTCCGCTTTTTGTGCAAAAATGGGTACGAATCGGCCCATAATGCCAAATTTTTGCCAATTTTGCCAATTTTGGCTGATTTTTCTTGACGAGACAGGGATGATTTTGATATAAATGTTTTGTAGATTTTCCGGGAACAGGGCCAGCCTGTTCGGATTATTGGGTGAGAGTGATGACCAGATTTCGGAGAAGGGTAAACAACTGTATGCTCAGCAGATGGACTTTGCGGCATAACAGTTGGCAATCCCCGCTGGATTTCCGAGGAAGGAGGGTCAAGTCAGTTCTTAAAAACAATTCTTTTTTATAGTGTGTGATAATTTTGGTGAAGGTTTTGTTACGGGTTGTCGTAGGCAGGCCCGAAAATTGTGTGGTATGGTGAAGGTTTCTTTCGAGTCTGTCGAGGGCAACAAAATGGGCGGCAAAAAAGCCGCGGAAAATGTAAATTTCTCATGCATGTGAGGAGGAGTATTATCATGTGTAAAAAGTTGCTATTTTTGGCCATTACCCTGGT
>Ga0114923_10002406_pt1 | contig 12703 bp, 17 predicted proteins | sample SumtaG_FD_89578 | JGI IMG/M metagenome (GOLD analysis project Ga0114923, IMG submission 89578) | Deep subsurface microbial communities from Indian Ocean to uncover new lineages of life (NeLLi) - Sumatra_00157 metaG | ecosystem: Environmental > Aquatic > Marine > Oceanic > Sediment | place: near... | reverse complement strand
TCTCCCCTCTCCCCTTGACACCCTACCCGCTACCGTGTACGCCAGTGCGCCTGTGCGTCTGTGAGCCTGGGGTTGCTTGTCGTTGCGTTGCGGTTCCGTAACCATTCCGTAACACTCTCCTGGGCTGTAACAGTGTATCATAGAGGGTGCAACAGTCAAACTCATAGCAAGCACGAAAGGGGATTACAGTGATACTCAACCAGATCGACAGTGGGAAACCGTGCCCTAAAGACATAGCAGAAGTGAAAGCCGCCATACCTGATGATTCACTCATGTGCTATGTTAAAGTCCACGCCTTCTCACTGGCAAAGGTACTAGACCGGCTCGAAGCGTTGGAAGTCCTAGAAGCGACAACGCTAGAGGTATGCACTTGGCTTTTGCGTGTGATTGGCCGCCCCAAGGTGGTCAAGCGCAGCAGAGAAAAGACTGAACGATGAAAAGAAATTGCTTCTATTGCGACCTGCGAGTAACGCGGTATCAACTTGACGATGCGAAAGCCGTCAAAACCATTCACGGCCTGTACGCGCACACCAGATGTATCGACAACAAGGGAAAGGAAAACACGATGAACGACCAAACGCAACACATTCTCGGGGCAGCAGATTCCGCACACCAGGGCATTGAGCTTGCAATCTCGCTGCTGCAGGAGTCCCTGGGTAACATGGGGGAAATCTTGACGCAGGGTTGCGTCAATCTTGGGCCAGCATCTTTAGGTAGCACGATGCGCCTGGGCCAGAGCATCAAAGAAGTGCGTTTCATCCTGGACGACCTCCTGGAAGATGCGCTTGGTCTGTGCGTTCTCTTGGGCCATGACCTGGGAGTTTGTGAGGACAACAACGTTGATCTGGGCGATATCAGCCCGAGGGCAAAACGGGCAGCTGCTCTTTGGTACAAGTCCTCCCGTGTGTTGGAGGATGACCCTGCGCCTGGAGAGGATGAGTTTGATGACGACGAACAACCGTTCTGAGATTCACGTAGATGCAAAGGTTACGGCAGAGTACGGGGTTATTGGCTACCCCGAATCGGATATACTCAACACCTGGCCTCACTCCATTGTGTTAGCGTGCCCGCTGTGTAGGTTCGTCGGGTCGTTCTCGCGCCGTCTTGTGAGACAGACCAAAAGGCGCGTCGTTCGCAAGTTTGAATGTCCAGCATGCATGTGTACCATCACTGTGACGATCCGAGTCTAAAAAACGTTGACAGTAGCGTAGGGACGTGGTATACTAATGTGAGGAGGCGGTTATGGGCCAATCAGTGAATCACAGGCGAAAAGAGATTATGGAGTCCTGCGACAAACACCTATTTGTGGCCATTGACCGTCTCTTCACCATTTGGTCAGACATTGCCCGGACGCACCCCGGCCTCGCGCAGCATCTCGTAATCATGATGACCGGGATTGAACAGCAACGGTTTATGCTCCAACAATGGTATCATCTGTGTTGGGGAGGTAGGCCAGGCTGGATGTTGGGAATGTCGGAGATTGTCCACAGGCTAAGGCAGCAAAGAGCCGAGTGGGCCACGGAGATGCAGAAATGCCAGGGATTTGGAGACGTCTCGGTGGATTCGGAACCAAAGTAATACGCACCGCGCAGCAATTGGGGCGTACACTTGGCGAAACTCTCCACTTAATCAAACCGATTGCACCGATTGTTGAACCTATGGCCGCCGCCCGCGATTGGGGCAGAGTTGCGATTGCTGATGCGCTTGAACCACAGATAGCCGCCCTCCGCCCTGATGAATCCGTACCCCGCGATCTATTCACCATTTCCGATATCCCCTGGGCCGACCGGTTTGCATACCAGGTAACGATCTATGGCCGTGATGCTGGTATAACCGATCCGAAGAAACGCGGTCAGTTCAAGAACCAGATGTTTGATATGACGGTTGGACGGGAAATGACCATCGAAGAAGTGATAGCCGAAGCCAAGCATAGGTTTGGTGGTTACGAAGGTGCGCAAATGATGGACATTTTTGATGTGGCTGTTACTGGCGCGTGGAAGTCAGCAGAGGTAGAATGGTAAAGGGGAAAGGGTTGTGAATGTGGGTTGGTTGCTAGTTGTCGGAGTCATCGCCCTGGCCGCGTTGCTGATTGTAGTTGACGATCTGGCCTTCCCAGAGGCATTGCTTGTATCTACCAGCATCGCGCAATTGTGGTTGTTGTACAGCATACTAAGAAAGCTGGACAGTGAAAATCCCCCACCTGGATCGTAGGTGTCATTGGTTGCGCCGCAACCGCAAATCGCGCCGTCCCGATGCGCTCATTTTCGTTGATACTGAAGCGAAAATGACCAAGTTGGACGGCCAGAGGGTAGATCACACCTTGCGCCTGGGTTGGGCCTGCTTATGCCAGTATACACCAGAGACCGGGTTGCAAGAGTCGGAATGGTTGGACTTTCGGACCCCCCTTGAGTTTTGGAAGTGGGCCTTTGCGATCTCTGGCAAGCACGAACAGTTGTACATCGTAGCGCACAATATCGCCTACGACGCACGTCTCCTCAAGTCCTTCTCGATTCTCCCCGCCAACTCGTTTACTCCCAACTATGCAATCATGAGCGAAAGCTGTGTCTTTTTCACCTTTCAGTCGGACAAGCAAAAGGTTCACTTGCTGGACAATTCCAACTACTGGCAAGTGAGCCTGGCCGACCTGGGCAAAGAGTTTGGCGTAGCAAAGGGGACAATTGACTTTGAGGCAGCCACAGACGATGAACTGTCAACCTATTGTAGACAGGATGTCGGCATACTTGTGACGGCCTGGAAGTTCTGGTTGGCCTTCTTGGATGAACACGATCTCGGTGATTTTGCAATCACCGTTGCTGGACAAAGTTGGAACGCATACCGCCACAAGTTTATGGAAACACAAATTGGTATCCACAATCGCAAGGACGCGATTGACCTTGAACGCGCCAGCTATCGAGGTGGCCGTGTCGAGGTGTTTCAAGTGGGCAGTTTCAACGGGCAAAACTACTACAAGTTGGACGTGAATGGTTTGTATGCTTACTGCATGGCCGATAGCCCACACCCACAGAAACTACTTAAAATCGTCCGCGCCCGCAACCCTGATGAACTTTTCACACTCATGCAGCGTTGGCTTGCCATTGCCGACGTCATTGTGGATACAGACAAGCCGTACTACCCGTACCGCTCGAAGGGTAGCAACTACTTCCCCACCGGCATCTTCCAGACACAGTTGACCACCCCCGAATTGAGAATCGCGATAGCAGAAGGCCACCTTAGAGCGATTGGCGAAGTGGCACTCTACGAACCCGCCGATTTGTTCTCTGACTACGTCAACACCTTGACACCACTCCGCCAGGCCTACAAAGCATCGGGAGACACAGGCAGATCGCTGATTTGCAAATTGCTACGCAACAGCTTGTACGGGAAGTTTGCACAGAGAGGATACAAACAAGAAGTCCTGGGAGACGCACCACTTGACGAAGTTTCGGTACGCAGGTGGGTTAGAGCGGAGACAGGCGACAGATGCGTTGACTGGACTTTCGGGGGGGTGGTCATACGCCAGTATTACGAAGGGGAGTCGTTTGATTCATTCCCCGCCGTGAGCGCCCATACTGCTGCATACGCCAGAGAACACATGATCATGCTACTGGACCTTTGTGGGTGGGAAAACTGTCTGTACATGGACACGGACAGTCTAATTGTGGGAGAGAAGGGCTTTCAGAGGCTCGAATGCGCACGGGATAATCTGAGGTTGGGCCACCTGAAAGTCGAGGGGATAACAAACAACCTGGAGATTCTGGCAAAGAAGGCGTATAGATTCGGAGGCCAGGATACCATCAAGGGGATTAAGAAAAAGGCAAAGAGAGTAGGGAAAGACACCTACTCTCAGGAGTATTTTACTACGTTGAACTATGCTTTCCGTAAAGGCGATCTTGGCAGCGTCCAGACCTACGACGTCGAAGTCCACACCCGCCATGTTGTCACCAACGCGATTGTCGGTCAGGACGGAACCGTTGCACCGCGCCAGCTTGCCATGACCCAAGATGACGTTTGGGAAGTCGTCAAACCCGAATCAAGCGCCAGGTGGTCATGGTGGTGCGACGTTAGCTGGCTTTACGGCCTGCCCCGCCCGGAGACTTGGACGGAACCGAAGGCCCGCGATCCACTCTGGCCGTGGTCTCCCTGAGTTTTTGGACTTGCTCAATAAGTAACTGTTTTGGTGTTGGCATTTTTAACCCTCTATTGTTGGTCTCCAAACCGGCGTTGCCGTTGGCTTTTCATTCAGAACGGCCGGCATAAAGACCTCACAGGTCGGTGTCACAGGTGGGCCTGTTGGCCTGGGTGTTGGTGTAGCTGATGCGCTTACCCCTACCATCAAGGTTGAAAGCGCCAATAGCGCAATGATTAGGGCCACAACAAACCACTTGTAAGACCGCGGTGTTTTTCGCCGCCTGGCTATAAGTTTGCCAAGTTGACTATAGGCCATCGTCACTTTACAACCTCTCCCCTACCCCGTCGGGCCTCTGTACTCGAATGTAAGCAGCGCCTTTTGCACTCGCAAGCTGGACAGTTGCACCCGCAACCCTTTGACTTGTGCTTTGATGCGCTCGATCAAGCTGTTGTAATGCTGCAAAATCTCCAACTCCTGTACAGCGCCGGGCAGCCTGTTTAGCTCCGCGTCCATTGCGTTCCGGGCAGCTAATTTGGCCTGCGAGGTTGCCGCCATTGCTGATTGTGCCGTGGCGATCCTCTCGGAAACGTCAGCAAGTGTGACCTTAACCGAAGCTAAGCCGGTCTCCAGTTCTTGCCGACGCGCCTGGGCCATCGTTGCGCCCAGTTCAGCCGCCGCCTCTGATATGTCAATCCCCACGTCAGTTATGGCTTGCTTCTCTTCTTTCTCCCTCGTTTGCAGCGCCAGCAAATCGAGTGCATACTGTTCAAGTATGTCCACGTCTGTCTCAACCGCCGCCGTCTCTTTGAGCCTGGCAATCTCTACAACGATAGCCGCCGCCGCGTCCGTGAACCTGGCCTGTTGTACCCGCATACTGGCAACCGCTGCTTTGATGCGCGCCTGTTCGGCCACGTCTATGTTAGTTGCCAAACCCTGGCCAATCACGGCCAACTCAGAGCGCAGAGTCTTGTCCTCTGCCCGGAGACCAGCCACCACGATCCGGGCCTGACCCAGGGCCTCGTCCGCGTCGTGGGCCACTAGCATATAATCGCGTTCAATCGCTGCGCGTTCTTCCAACGGAAGGGCAGCACGCAGCGCCTCATTGCGTTCGTGTGTGGCCTCAACTAGTGCAACGTCCGCTGCTGCGATAGCCGCGTTGACCTCCGCGATCTCAACGTCCAACTCTGACTTGGCAAGCTGATAAGCAGTCTTTCGCTTATCTTTCGCCACCCTCTCACGCGCCTTGCGTGCCCGCTCCTCTTCCTTTTCGGCCTCTGCCAACCGCTCTAATGCAATGTTGGCAAGATACCAGTCCACATACTTTGACTGGTATCCGATTGCGTCCAGGGTAGACACAAACTCCTCTTGTGTAATGGCGCCCGTTTTGTACAGCCTCTCCAGCGTCGCCCGCGTCGGCCTCTTGACCTTCCCGTCACGGTCGATCTGCCATTCTGCAACGTACAGCTCGATCTGCCTGGCCTGGAGTCCCAACGCGGTTAGTTCACTCTGTGTCTCTGTCAGCGACAAGTCACCATTGAGAAACAAGTCCTTGATGACCCTGACTTCCGCATCTACCAGCTTTTGCGCCCGTTGCGCATCAATCCGGGCCAGCAAGTAGATCGCAGCTTCCATACTGTAGCGGATGTCCACAAGCATCGTCCGGGCTTCATAAGAGGATAGGAGACCGTCACGGTAGCCGTTCAATATATCCGCTTTGGTTAGCTCCCGGTCGGACGCGCCAGCGTCGGCCACAGCAAAGTCGGCCAGTTTCCGGGCCTTCTCCACGTCGTAGCCTTGATTAAGGTAAGATTGGTAGACCTCATCAGCAGTCAACACGCCCGCTGCATACATGCGCCTTGCGTCTACGCGAGTATACGTGTTGTATGCTATTTTGATAAGTTGGTCATGGTATCTTGGCAGGATGTCCAGCCGGGTTAGCAGCGCCCGAAGATCGGCCTCTGTGAACGAGTCCAGTCTGTGGTACATCTGAAAGCCCATGCCGACCGATGGTAGCTCCCAATGCGCCGCCCAATAGTCAGCAGCGGATTCTCTATCAAAGCCCTGTTGGGCCATAAGGTCATAATAACGGCCTGGAGCATCAGGTGACAACAACTCCGGTCGGATGTCGGTACGCCAGACCTCGCGTAGTGCAAACCTGACCAGATCGACAGGTGATGCAAGCGCCTGGGCCAGCTTTTCAATATCGGGGATAAGTGCGACGGGGACACCTTCTTCTCGTAGCCGACCGTGAAACGCGGCTGTGTCGAGATGTCCCCGTAACCAAAGTGTGATAAGCTCTGCGAGTCCTGGTCGGACTTCCGCGATCACACTGAAAGCATCTTTCAGGCTGTCACTAACACCAAGATCGTCCAAGTAGGAGTCCCGTTGTGCCACGTCCAACGCGCCGCGCCGTTGCATCTTGAAAAGCGATTCAGGGTCGGGCCTGCCCGTCTGGACGATGCGCTCCACGAAGTAGCTCATGAACCTGGAGACTGGCCCCATCGCGCCTGCCACCACGCCAATCAAGAGACCTGCAACAACCGTGATGACCGCGCCGATCTCTAACTGGCCTTCTGGCGCGTTGACGCGATCCAAGATGTCTTTGATTTCGGAGGGAAGACCTGGCGCGTCTGCAATCCTGGCGATCCACGGACGAGAGTAGGAGAGAAGGGCCGTTTCCATTTGCTCCAACAGGTTGTCCACACCCGCCCGCAACCGTTCGCCAATCGGTTCAATGATGACCTCGTAGGCCAACACGAACGGTCTCTGAAGCATCCACTCGATTTTCTCTCGCAAGCTGCCTGGCGTTGGGCCAGGTGGTAAGTCAAAGGCCATTATGATTGCTCCAGTCGTCTATTGAGCCACGATTCGCCACGATCCCACAAAAACTCCAGTGGGTCGGCCAGGAAAGCGGCCAAGTCCTCCGCGTAGCTTCCCCACAAGTTGTACCAGAAATCTAAACAGTCAGTGGCAAAAGTCAGGAGTGGGCCTAGCAAAGGTGATAACCAGCCAATCACCGCACCAGCCGGGTCGTTCCAAAACTCAATCAGGAAAGCCCATGCCTCCCCCAAGTTGCGCGCCAGCCAAAAGAGGGGAGCCTCAACCATTTCTTCTAACTGGAGGTAGGCCCATGCCCACCAGTCTGTAACGACCTGGCCGACATTGACGTACCAGTCCCAAACTTCCTGGACAGTGGCGAGAAGGTCAGCTATGAACTCCTCAATCCACTCCTGGATTGCTTCAGGTGCGCCAGCCAGAAACTCCGACCAGGTTACTAGACCATCCCGGATCGGTTCTGGGATAAGATTCCATAGTCGCCATAGGCCAGCCGCAATATCATCCGCCCAGTCGGGTAGAATCTCCCCGATCCAGGAACGGATTGCTACCAGCCACTCAGGGATTGTGTCGAATGGGAGAGGCAACATGCCCACCGCGAACACAACGTAGTGCATAAACTTATCTATGAGGAACGATGCACGGTCGTCAAGACGGTTCATAAGGATGCGCCACATGCATTCCCAGTAGAGTTTTAGGAATGTATGTGTTGGGCGTTGCTCTTCATCCAGCGAATCGCTCCACAGGCTGTAGAACTCCCAACACTCCTCGAACCATACAGGCGGTTCCAATGGTTCCACTTCTGGTTTGAGGAGCGGGATCCAGAACCGGATAGCTTGATACACAAGATGGATGAACTGACGCACCCAATCCCAAATCACCATGACAGTTTACCCCGTTTTACCTGGGCAGCGTGAAGGCCAGGTCTAGGTTGGCGGCTTTCGTTTGCAGTATGGTCGGGAGTTTGTCCGCTGTCCAGTCAGCTTGCTCTACGTCAACGGACCCGGTTGACCCCCGCTCTGTTCGCAACCAAACACGAAACATTTTCTTCTTACCGCCTCCAGGTGTAATGGTTTGCACTTCTTTGGTGTCAGTGATTTCGTAACCTGGCATGATTTTACTCCTTTCTTTCTAGTTGTTGCATAACGGCCTTTGCAGCTTGCCGCCCTGTCAATTGCCCCTTGCTACCGAAGTAGTAACCCGGCGCCAGGGAAGTCAAGCCGAACAAGGCTTCAGGTATCACTTTCTCGGTTACGGCTAGAAAGGCAACCGCGCCGATCAAGCTCAACGTCGCCACGCCCTGAATGATGACCGAATCTTCTGGCAGCCTCCAAAACGTTGCCATTGCGTTACCCCCTTGTGTTGTTTCTATGTTGGCTCACCAACCGTGATGATCATAGAATCGACCCAGCAGTACTCATTATTGCCCGAATGTGAGTGGATTTGCACTCCGCAGAATAAGCTCTGTGATGCACCTGAGGTGAGGCTACGCATGGCCAACTCAGACATATCGTGCTCGCTATTGCCTGCCAGACACCGGCTGTATGTGCTGGCCCCGATGTCAACCACTAATTTTAATCCGTGCCATGCCGAATCATCAGTGATAAACGCCTGGTCTACCAGTAATTGGAATGCTTGCTCGTCGTCCAGGTAGTATAGCTTCGCTGCATCTTTGTCATAGCGCAAAGTTGCCTCGTAAAACCGAGTACCGTCCGTGATTTCCATGAGAAGGTCGAGAAAATCGAAGTAAGAGTCGCTACACCAACGCGCATAGAGACCGATCCTGGCCGTTGGTGGGACGTCAATAGATGCAGCGAGATAGCTTTCAAGTGTGCCGCTACTACCACCAACGATCTTGGCGGAATATCCGCCGCTTACAAAATGGGTTGGGTCGAGTGTCACACTTGCCCCTACACCAGACGCGCTTGATTTCATGCCCCCAAGACCACTCCTGAAATCGGTCAACCAGACCACTTTACCGCGCCAGTCGTAGGCCACAGGCGATCCCAGCCTGGCCGCCATTTCCGCATTGCCGACCTTGATGACGTCACCCCACTGGCTCTCATCGTCAAGGATGTACGCCGTGATCCGACCTTCCGCATCTAGGCCAATCGTCCGCAGCGCCTCCCCGTAAGCGCCTTTGAGGACAGCCGTAATGAATCCGTCGGAGTCCACGGCCATGTAGTTGCCAGATGACCCCCGTGGAACCATAATCATCTGACCGTCACTGTCAACGCGAACGGCAAGGGGATCACCCTCAGCATCTTGACCTATGATGAGAGAATGTAGCCGCCCGGTTGCGTCCAGCAACACCGTGACAGGATTGCCGTCGCCGTCTATACCAAGAAGCCGGATTGCTCTTGTCCAGTCAGGATAACCGGTCATGCTCTACTCTGCGATCTTCATCTTGTAGCCCATCGCGTATGCCTCAACGTCGTCGTTAGCTGAACAACTGTCAAACCGTACCTCCAGGTAGTCATCTTCCTTTAACACAATCGTCGTCTGCAAGGATACCACTAGGTATGCCGTGGGGTATGCCAAATACTCTAGCCTGTGGGTCGTCCCATCACAGTTTGCAAAGAAGTTGACCCCAGCGGGGTTGTCCTGGGCAGCCATAGCACTCATCAATGAAACGACCCATACCTCACCAGCCGGAACGGTTGAAAACGTCAATGTAACATTTCCAGCGTCCACGTTGTCTTGCGATTCTTGTTCGGCGTACCGATCCGAGTATCCCCACAGCACCGCCAGCTTGCGCCATGCGGACCCGTCCCAACCCATGACCCCCGGCGTTAGGTCAGCCGCTGTTTGCTGTGTAACTTCTACATCGGCGGATTGGCCGTCAATCACAACGTCAAGTTCATCTGTGTGAATGGAATTGAGCGCACCGCGCAAATCATCAATCAGTTGCAGCGCCGTTATCATAGTGGTCTGGCTTGCACTTGTGGCCGCGCCAGTCGGTAGGCCAGACGCAACAACGTCAACCTGGAGATGTCCAGCAGCGTCCCCTGTGAGCTTTTTCCACTGGTCAGTCACCCATGCCCAAAGTCCATCCTTAAAATATTCTTCACTTGGGTCAGTTATGCCACTCACAAAAACATCCCTTCTGGCAACGCCGGACCTCGAATCATGACGGGTACAAGGACCTCTGGCGCAAGTACAGACAGTTCCACAATGATCGTGTGTTCGTGCTCTGTGTCCTCGTTCCACGCACGCAGCAAAAGCTCGTGAGGAGTCTCAAAGATCGGCCAGCGTTCGTCAAACACATATTGCGTATCATCCCCCGTGAAACTCTCCCCAGGTGTTGAGGGGAAAATCTGGCGCGTTTGGTAGAAGATTTGCAAGTGGGTTAGACCTGCATGCCCCGGAGGGAAAAGCACAAAGACCTGAGAGATTGTGCCGAAGCACACGGCCAAAGTCTCCTCATGTGGGTCGGCCTCTGTTGTCTCACTTGGGATTGTCACGGATGCGGAATATCGCATGTTCTCCCCAACAACAAACCCCCTCCGGTTTTCTGATTGCCCCCAAACAGAAAGGACGGAGGGGGCATGGTGATAGATTCATGTTGTGTTACTCTGGCAGCGGCTCGAAAATGATGGTTGTCTCCTCACTGGGATCCTCGCCGTCTACGTAGATACCTCGGTCGAAGGTGACACCGTTGCCAAAGAAAATCTCACACGAGGATTTACCCTCAGAGCGTACCCTGTGAAACTTTTTTCCGGCTATGGTATCCAGACCATCATAGATGTCAACGTACTTTTGGGAACCACTGGGGTAGTGCAAGATTGCTAACAGAAGGCAAGGGCCTGTGTAGATAACCCCATCCCCCACTACTCTTACCCATCTTGACATTGCGCTTTCCCCCTACCCGCTTGGCTAGTAGCTGATGACGTCCTGAACAAAGACCCTGGCATCCCGTGAGCTTCCGGCCTCAGTGACTACCAAGTCGAGCGCACCCAGTCCGCGAGTCGGCAGAAGATCGAAACCATCACGTTCATGGTCGAACCCCATGCGTAAGCACTTTTGGAAGCCCCAACCCTTGCACTTGAAAACGACCTCGCCATAGCTTGTCGTGTTTGGTCCCAGGCGAAACGGCTGTTGTATCAAAGCAGAGATATGGGGCAGCACATCGGCATTGGTATGGCCGCAAGTACTACCGTCTTGGTAGTAAGAGAACCATTGGGGAACGTCATGGGCAGAATACTCGAAGATGTACCCGATCCCGCCCAACTCGTTTTCCAGCCCGTACTCACTCACTTCCTGCATGACGTAGCGCATGGGCGACTTGATGTGGACAGGGCTGTACTCGCCGTCGTTGACTACAAGCTCCAACGCCGTGGCAGTACCACCGATGGTTTGCGCACGGGTGGCTGCTTGGAACGCAACGCGCCGGATAGGATTGCCGACCGGGATTGGGATAGTCTTGACGATTCCAGACCCCGCGCACGTCCAGTATCCTAACTGACGCGAACGGAAGTACCCTTTGAAACTCGGCAGGTTCGCCCCCATCCACTGATGAGCGTAAAGCTCCAGAGTCGATTCCGAGCAATCAAAGCCCTCGGTCACGTCCGCGATCATGTCGTGGGTCAATTCGATATAGGTTTCCCCAAGCTTGCGCATGTCGAAACCGTATTCCCGATCCCACAAGTCTCTTCCGCCCATCAGGTAAAAGAACATGATGTTATCTTTGGCGGCCTGCTGGCGGTAGCGCCGGGCGTTGGGTCGTTTAAAATCCCAGTAGTTGAGCGCGTCGAGCTGGCGACCTGTCAGCGAAATGATAGCCTGAGAGCCACCTTTCAGCATCTCGATTTTGGTACACTCTTCAGCTATGTCAATCGCTTTCTCATTGTCAGTCGGATCCGCGAGTCGAGGAGCTTGAACCACAAGCTCGAAGCCTGTGAACAGACCAGTGGTCGGGAATTTGTAGCGCCAGGTGGCATGGTCATTCAGATCGCTAATGCTGGTCAAACGTCTCCGCTGCATGTAAGGCATTTGTTGTCACCTCCTTTTCATGGTATTTTTAGCGTGCAGTTGGCTAGCCACTCTACGTCCGGGCCAGCTTGAACTCATGCATGCGCCGCATGTAATGCGCGGCCCGGTTGATGCTGTCTTCAATCGACAAGTTCGGCATTGCATCAACTTCAGCTTGCAACGTGTCCATGAACGGCCACAGTTCAGAGTAATACGCAGCCTGTTTGGCGACGGAACCTTGCACACCAGCCGCGATCCTCGACACGCCTTTGGTCGTTGCCGCAGCCTTCCAGTCGGACAGCGAGACCCGGTTGAGTCCAGCCGCCCAACGCCCACTTTGAATGGCCTGCATGATGTTCGCAAGCATCTTGTCAGATGCAGCAGCGGCTTTTGCCATAGGCGACTCGGTTACTCTTGCGATTCCAGCGGAATACTCTGGGACGGCGGCTGTGGTACGAGAGGCCCACTTTGCAGCAGCTTCTTGTGGAGTCAGTTTCGGCATCTGTAGTCACCACCTTTCTTTTCAGATTTACGGGATGAATATGCAGTCTCCCATACATTCAAATTATAGCATACGCAGGGGGTTTTGTCAATTCAAACAAGGACAAGTTACCCCTACCCTATACCACCTTTAGGTATTGCCAAAAAGGTAATACGAGAAGGGGTAAATACGCTACCACTAGAACAGCAATACAATCGCGCAACAACGCGCAGTGACTCAGACTGGCGTACACGGTAGCGGGTAGGGTGTCAAGGGGAGAGGGGAGA
>Ga0114923_10002403_pt1 | contig 12715 bp, 8 predicted proteins | sample SumtaG_FD_89578 | JGI IMG/M metagenome (GOLD analysis project Ga0114923, IMG submission 89578) | Deep subsurface microbial communities from Indian Ocean to uncover new lineages of life (NeLLi) - Sumatra_00157 metaG | ecosystem: Environmental > Aquatic > Marine > Oceanic > Sediment | place: near... | reverse complement strand
AGAATTTGGAGTGATTGGTAAAGGCGGTCGGCCGCGGGTAGTGTTTTTATCAAAAAGGGCGGTTAAGTGGATTGAGCGATATTTAGATGAGCGGCAGGATGATTGGAAGCCATTAGTGATTCGTTTTGGCGGCAGGATTAATGAAACTAATCAGGGAGAAAAAATGCGCTTGAGTCCCCGATCGGTCCAGAGGATTGTAGGAAAATATGTGCGAAAAGCCAGATTGCCGATTAAGATTACGCCGCATGGGTTGCGTCATAGTTATGCGACTGATCTTTTAATAGGCGGGGCTGATATCCGGGCGGTTCAGGAAATGCTGGGGCATAAGAATATTGCTACTACCCAGATATATACCCATATTACTAACCGACAGTTGAGAAAGGTTCATGAGAAGTATCACGGGGGGAAACTGATTTAATTATTTAAAGTAAAGCCACAGCCGCGACAGAGTCGTTGGGTTTGGCGAAGCGCATCAGGATAACACCTTGAGTGGCTCGGCCGATGCGTTTGATATTCCTCATGGGCAGTTTGATGACTTGGGCTTTTTTAGAGGTTAAGATGGCGATTTCAGTTTCTTCAGTAACCATGTGAGCGGAGACGATCTTGCCGGTTTTAGAGGTGATCTGAGCTACTTTAACGCCTTTGCCGCCGCGTTTTTGGACTGGGAATTCCCTGATGGCGGTTCTCTTGCCTAGGCCTTTTTCCATGACCACAAAGACATCATTATAGTACTTCCTTCTGCCTTTCTGGCGTTTTCTGTTTGGATTAAAGACAGCCATGCCGACGACAAAGTCTTTTTCTTTCAGATTAATACCTCTGACTCCCCTAGCAGCCCTACCCATGGGTCGGGCATCGGTTTCTTTGAACCTGATGGATTGACCTTCATGGGAGATGAGGAGGATGTGATTCTTGCCTGAAGTTTGTTTGACCCAGACTAACTGGTCATCTGTTTCCAGTTTGATGGCAATAATACCTGAAGAACGGATATTGGCGAATCGTTCGATGGGGGTTTTTTTAATGATTCCTTTTCTGGTGACCATTAAAAGATAGCCTTTGACGGCTTTGTGCTTGGGGATATTGAGGACAGATTGGACATGTTCGTCAGTAGTGATGTTGATCAGGTTAATGATAGCTTGGCCTTTGGCTTGTCTTGAACTTTGAGGCAGTTCATAGATTTTGAATTTGAAGACCCGGCCTCTGTCGGTGAAGATGAGGAGGGTGTCATGAGTGTTGGCAGAAAAAATGCGGCTGATTTCATCCTCTTCTTTGGTGGTCATGCCGGTGACTCCCTTGCCGCCTCTTCTTTGGGCTCGGTAGGTGCCGATGGGCATGCGTTTGATGTAGCCGGATTCGGTCATGGTTACTAAGCAGGCTTCTTCAGGTTCTAAATCTTCTTCAGAAAAGCCTTTAAGCGAGGCTTTGATAATTTTGGTTCTTCTGGCATCACCGTATTGAGACTTTAATTCTGTCAGTTCGTTAGAGATAGTAGTAATCACTTTTTCCGGAGAGAGGAGCAAGGTGATGAGTTGGTCAATGGTTTTTTTGATAGCTTTGTATTCGTCTTCGATTTTCTTTCTTTCCAGGGCAGCTAAGCGGCGCAGCTGCATATCGAGAATAGCCTGAGCTTGGATGTCGGTCAGTTTAAATTTTTTGATTAAGTTGATTTTGGCAGCGTCAGCGTCTCGGGATTTTTTGATGGTGTTGATAACGGCATCAAGGTTTTTTAAGGCAATCATTAAGCCTTCCAGAATATGGGCCCGGAGTTTGGCGGCTTTGAGCTGGTATTGAGTTCTTCTGACAACAATCAGCTGACGGTGTTTGACATACTCGAGCAGGATTTGTCTTAAGTTAAGCAGCTGGGGGGTGCCGCCAACTAAAGCCACCAGGTTGGCTGGGAAGTTGGTTTGCAGTTCGGTGTGTTTAAAAAGATTGTTAAGGACAGCTTTGGGTTTGGCATCTTTTTTAAGCTCGATGGCTACCTGGAGGCCTTGTCTATCTGATTCATCGCGAAGGTCTTTGATACCACTAACTCTTTTGGATTTAACCAAGTCAGCCATTTTAGCAATTAACCTGGCTTTGTTGACTTGGTAGGGTAGTTCAGTGATGAGGATTTTGTAGCGGCCGCCTTTACTTTCAGTAATATTGGTTTTGGCTCGGGTAGTAATGCTGCCCTTACCGGTAGTGTAGACTGCTTCAATAGTCTTGGCGTCGTAGATAATGCCGCCGGTGGGAAAGTCCGGCCCGGGCAGGGTTTTCATCAAATCTTCAAGATTGGCGTTGCACTCAAGGCTGCCAGCCAGGATTTTGGGGGAAACTTTTTCCGGTTCTTTGTTTTTTTTGTCAAACTTTTTATGCGGAATGATCGAGGTTTTCCTGATAAGGGTTTTAAGGGTATCAACTACCTCGGTAAGATTATGGGGCGGGATTTTGGTGGCCATGCCAACGGCGATGCCGTCAGCGCCCATGAGAAGGAGATTGGGCAGCTTTGAGGGCAGAACAGTAGGTTCTTGCAGGGAACCGTCAAAGTTGTCGACGAAGTTGACGGTTCCTTGATCGAGCTCGCTGAGCAGGTCTTGAGAGATTTTGGCCAAGCGGACTTCGGTGTAGCGCATGGCGGCCGGTGAATCGCCATCAACTGAGCCGAAATTGCCGTGGCCGTCAACTAAAGGATATCTAAGGGAAAAATCCTGGGCCATGCGGACCATGGCGTCGTAAACAGCCATGTCACCATGAGGGTGATATTTACCCAAGACCTCACCGACCACCCGGGCTGATTTTTTATAACTCGAGGTGTGGGTAATCCCCTGCTCTTTCATGGCATAAAGGATACGGCGATGGACAGGTTTAAGACCGTCTCTGGCGTCAGGCAGAGCCCGAGAGACAATGACGGACATGGCATAGTCCAGGTAGGATTTCTGCATTTCGTCAATGATTTTGACTGGTTTGACTTTACCGATTTGAGTCATAAATTTTAAGCTAAAGTTTTAAGCTAGAAAGCCGGCGATCAAGAGGGCCACCACATTGAGAATTTTGATCATCGGATTGATGGCTGGGCCGGCAGTATCTTTATAGGGATCACCGACAGTATCGCCGGTGATAGCGGCTTGATGAGCTAAACTGCCTTTACCGCCATATTCGCCGGCTTCAATATATTTTTTAGCATTGTCCCAGGCAGCTCCACCGGTGGTCATGGAGATGGCCACAAAGATGCCGGTAACGATAGAGCCGATTAAGAGACCGCCGAGGGCTTCGGCTCCCAGACAAAAACCGACTATTAAAGGAGCAATGACCGGGATTAAGGCAGGAACAACCATTTGCTTTAAAGCGGCTTGAGTGACAATATCAACACAGCGGCCGTATTGAGGTTTAGCTTTACCGGCCATCAGGCCTTTGATTTGTTTAAATTGTCTTCTAACCTCTTTAACCACTGCCATGGCCGTTTTACCGACGGCTTCCATGGAATAGGCGGCAAAGAGATAAGAAAGGCTGGCGCCGATAAACAGGCCCGCGATGATATAGGGGTTGCCTAAATCAAACTTTAAGGCTTGGCCAGCATGAGTTAGTTCTTGAGTATAGGCAGAAAAGAGAACCAAAGCAGCCAGGCCGGCTGAGCCAATGGCATAGCCTTTGGTAATAGCTTTGGTGGTGTTGCCAACGGCGTCAAGGCTATCAGTCACTTTTCTGACTTCAGCCGGTTGTTGAGTCATTTCGGCAATGCCGCCGGCATTGTCGGTAATCGGTCCAAAGGAGTCAATAGCGACAATAATGCCGGTTAAGGAAAGCATGCTGGTGGCAGCAATAGCCACTCCAAACAAGCCGGCTAGCTGAAAAGCAGCTAAAGAGGCTAGGGCAATGACTAGGACAGGTAAAAAGGTGGCTTTCAGGGAAATACCCAGGCCGGCGATAATGTTGGTGCCATGGCCAGTGGTGCTGGCTTCGGCAATGGTTTTGACCGGTTTAAAGGAGCGGGAGGTGTAGTATTCGGTGATGAGGACAAACAAGGCGGTGATGAGAATACCGATCAGACTGGAGAGATAGAGGGCCATGGTGGAGACGCCGGTGAGAGTAGCGGTGAGAGCAGCGGTGGCTGGGTAAAAAAGGATGAGAGCCAGAATACCGCTGGCAATTAAGCCTTGGTATAAAGCGGTCATGATTTTCCTGCTTTTAGGGAGTTTAACAAAGAAACTGCCGATAATTGAGCTGATGATGGCCAGGCTACCCAAGGTAAGAGGATAGATAACCAGAGCGGTTTGCTTAAAAACAATGTCAGCTAAGAGCATGGCAGCAATCAGAGTGATAGCATAGGTTTCGAACAGATCAGCGGCCATGCCGGCACAGTCGCCGACATTATCCCCTACCAGATCGGCAATGACGCCAGGATTACGAGGATCATCTTCAGGAATATTTTTCTCGATCTTGCCGACCATGTCAGCGCCGACATCAGCGCCTTTAGTGTAGATGCCGCCGCCGAGGCGAGCAAAGACCGAGATGAGAGAGCCGCCAAAACCTAGGCCAATCAAGGCTTGAAGGTCTTTGGTGACCAGATAGAACAGAGAGACAACCAGCAGAGCCAAACCAACCACCAGCATGCCGGTAACAGAGCCACCTTTAAAAGCAATATTCAAAGCAGACTTAAGGCCTTTTTTGGCTGACTGAGCGGTCCGGAGATTGGTTTTGACAGCCATGTTCATGCCTAAAAAGCCAGCAATGGCTGAGGCGGTAGCGCCTAAAAGAAAACCTAAAGCAGTGTTTAGACTTAAGAAGTAAGCTAAAAGAGCGACTAAAGGGATAGCTATGAAGAAGGTATTAATGGTTTGACGTTTAAGATAAGCTCGAGAGCCTTCAGCAATGGCGTCGGCAATTTTGATCATGTCCGGGGAGCCTTGAGGTTGTTTTAATACCCAGTGCATTAAGCAGAAGCTGTAAAGAATGGCTAAACCGGAAGCAATAAATGGTAAAGTCATAGGTCTCCTTAAATCTAATTTAATTAATTAAAGTAATCTAATTTATACATCTAAAGTAGCCATTTTAGCATGAGTTTGGATGAATTTTCGCCTGGGTGGGACTTCTTCACCCATCAGTATGCTAAAGACTTCATCAGCTTTTTGGCTGTCTTCGATAGAAACTTGTTTTAAGATGCGTTTCTGAGGATCCATGGTGGTTTCCCAGAGTTGGATTGGATTCATTTCACCTAAGCCTTTATAGCGCTGGAGAGCATATTTTTGACCTTTAATCTTTTTTAAGTAAGTGGCTTTTTCTTCTTCTGAATAGGCATAGTGAAGAGTTTTAGCATGAGTAATCTTGTAGAGGGGCGGCAGAGCGATGTATAAATAGCCGCCATCAATGATTGGTTTGAGATGGCGATAAAAGAAGGTTAAAAGCAGGGTGGCAATATGCTCACCGTCAACGTCAGCATCACACATGATAATAATCCGATGATAACGGAGTTTATCAGGGTTGATGGTTTCTCCTATGCCCATACCTAAGGCAATGATTAAGTCTTTTAATTCTTGGAACTGAATGATTTTGTCAAGCCGGGCTCTTTCGGTGTTGAGAATTTTACCGCCAAGAGGGAGAATGGCTTGAAATTTACGATCTCTGCCCTGTTTGGCAGAACCGCCGGCGGAGTCACCCTCGACGATAAAGAGTTCTGATAAATGAGGTTTGGTTTCCTGGCAGTCAGCCAGCTTACCGGGCAGGGCTGAACCTTCAAGAGCGCCTTTCCTAATGACAGCATCTTTGGCGGCTCTGGCAGCCAGCCTGGCTTTGGCAGCTAGGAGGACCTTACCTAAAACTCGGCGGGCTTCATTAGGGTGTTCTTCAAAATGAGTAGAGAGGCCGTCTTTGACCACGCTGAAAACAGCTGACTGGGCTTCAGGGTTATTCAGCTTGGCTTTGGTTTGGGATTCAAACTGGATGTGATTGGCGTGCATTTTGACAAAGATGACAGCAGTTAAGCCTTCCTTGAGGTCATCGCTGGAGAGGCTGCTGCCTTTTTTGGTTTTAAGATCTTTTAAAAGGCCGTTTTTCCGGCCGTAGTCGCGGACTATCCGGTTTAAGGCCATCCTGAAGCCGGTCAAGTGGGTGCCGCCATCACGGGTGTTGATGACATTGGCAAAAGTATAGACATTTTCGTTAAAGCTGTCGGTGTATTGAAGAGCCACTTCAACGCCGACAGGAATTTCCAGGTTGTCCAGCTGTTTGGCAAAATAGATGATGCTATGAAGGGGTTTTTTGTTCTTATTAAGATGTTTGACCAAGGATCTGATGCCGCCGTCAAAGTAGAAGTGACATTCTTCGTCGGTTCTTTCGTCATAAAGATGAAAGGTCAAGCCGCCGATTAAGAAAGCTCTTTCCCGGGCCAGGTTTTTGGCGGTGTTGAAGTTCCAGTTAATGTGTTTTTTGAAAACTTGCTTATCAGGGATAAAGGAACTGATGGTGAATGATTTTGAGGTGGGTAAAGGAAAGTGGTTAGCAGGCAGGAGTTTTTGCAGTTCTTTATCTGATTTGATTTTTTTAACTTTAGTGGTAGCATGGCCGCGTTTGTAATCTTGGTAAACGGTTTTTTTGCCGCGGCGGACAATGACCCGCATCCAGGAAGAAAGGGCATTGACGGCGGATGAACCGACACCATGCAGGCCGGCTGAAGCTTGGTAAGCAGTTGAGCCGAACTTGCCGCCGGCATGAAGTTTGGTCATGGTAACTTCCAGGGCTGACAGGCCTGATTTGTGTTTATCAATAGGAATGCCGCGGCCATCGTCCATGACGGTGGCTTTGTTTTCCTTGTCAATGGTGATCCAGATATTTTTAGCAAAACCAGGAATAGCCTCATCAACAGAATTATCAATGATTTCGGTTAAGATGTGATGAAGGCCTTTTTCGTCGGTGGAACCGATATACATGCCCGGCCGTTTTCTAACTGGTTCTAAGCCTTCCAGGATAGTTATATCCTGAGCAGTGTAGCGTGATTTAGGCTTTTTTGTTGGCGTCATAGAACTTATTACCTTACCAAGAAGATTGCTTCCGTGTCAATATTTTACCAATTTTTCAGGCTTTTGGATAGGAGAAAAAGAGCGATTCTAGGCAAAGTTTAGGATTAACATTGGCTTGAAGGTGTTTGATGGTTTGAGTCACTTGGCGGATTAGTTGGGTGATTTTTAGTTGGGGGTTTTTGAGAATTTGTTGACGTAAAAAGAGCAGCTGGTTTTGACAAAACTTGATTACTTCGTCTTTGGATCTGGCATACTCATGGACAAGATTAACTCTTTGGCCAAGCGAGGCTTGGCAGATGTTTTTAAAGATTTTTTTCTGGTTTTTAAATTCTTGAGGGGTGAGTTTAAGAGTGGTGGTTAAGTGAATATGATGACAGCGAGAGATAGTGGTGGGTAGAAGGAGATGGTCATGGGGGGCAAGAAGGATGATGAGGGAGTTTGGCGGTGGTTCTTCTAGGGTTTTCAAGAGAGCGTTTTGAGCGGGTAGAGTCAGTTTGTCAGCATGGGGAATAAAGGCGATTTTCTGGTCTTTTTGGTAGGCTTTTCTAGCTAAGAACTTTTCTAAGGCGCGGATATCAGCGATGCCGATGGAAGGATCAGCTTCCAGGACCAGGGTGTCAGGTTCTGGGTCAAGGTCGGTTTGAGCTTGTTTTTGGGCAGCTTTAAGACGAGCCTGATGACTGCCTCCGGTAATTAAGATAGAATGAAACATAGATTGCCCTAATTATTAGGATAGAATATAATTTTAGAGTAATTAGGTTAATTAGTCACTAGAAATTTTGTTACATGCCTGCCCAAGACATTAAGATTCTAGACGAGCTTTTAAAGAAGAAGCTATTAAAACCAGTAGATTACAAACGAGTTAAAGCCGAGGTTTTGAGTTCTAATTTGGCGGCTGAAGATTTGTTGTTGCAGCATAACTTGGCATCAGAGACCAACATTGCCCAAATCAAGGCTGAAATTTTAAAGGTCCCTTATATTGATGTAAAGACCACCACCATTACTCCGGAAGCCTTGAATATTTTACCTGAGGCAGTGGCGTTGAAGTACTTGGTCTTACCTTTTGCGATCGATAAAGAGGAAGGGGTTTTGTCGGTGGTGATGGCTGATCCGGTTGATTTGCAAGCCCTGGAGTTTATTGAGAAGAAGACAGGGATGAAGATTAAACCCCATTTAGGAGAGAGGTCAAGGCTGAAGAAGGAGATTGGAGATCGATATGCCCAGAGTTTATCAAGCGAGGTAACAGAAGCTTTAAAGGATACAGCGGCGGCCCGGCCGGAGAGAAAACTGGAAGTAGCTGAGATGACTGGTGGAGTAATTCGAGAAGCACCGGTTGCCAAAATTGTGTCAACCATTTTAGAGTTTGCTATTAAAGCCCGAGCCTCAGATGTCCATATTGAGCCGTTGGAGCAGAAAACTAGAGTTCGGTACAGGATTGACGGCATTCTCTATGAAAAACTGGTGTTGCCTAAGAGTGTGCATAACAGCGTGATAAGTAGAATCAAAATTTTATCGCGGATGAAGATTGATGAGAAGAGATTACCCCAAGACGGCCGGTTTAATTTTATTGCTGGTGAGGAAGAGGTGGATTTAAGGGTATCCAGTATGCCCTCGGTTCATGGGGAAAAGATAGTGATGAGACTCTTGAAAAAAGCTTTGGAGGTGCCGGATTTGTCGGAGTTAGGTTTACGGGGTAAGGCTTTGGCTAATTTGCAGGCAGCCGTTCGGGTGCCTCATGGGATTGTTTTGGTGACCGGGCCAACCGGCTCAGGAAAGACGACCACGCTTTACTCGGTTTTGTCAAAGATTAATACGCCTAAAGTCAACATTATGACTTTGGAAGACCCGGTGGAGTATCAGATTATTGGCATCACTCAAGTTCAGGTCCATCCTCAGGCAGGTTTGACTTTTGCTTCGGGTTTGCGGTCATTTTTGCGTCAAGACCCAGATATTATCATGGTGGGTGAGATTCGGGATACTGAGACAGCTGAGTTGGCGATCCAGGCATCCTTGACAGGTCACTTGGTCTTTTCAACTTTACACACTAACAGTGCTGCTGGTGCTTTGCCACGACTTTTAGATATGGAAATGGAGCCGTTTTTACTGGCTTCTTCAATGACTTCGGTGGTGGGGCAGCGAGTGACTAGAAAAGTCTGTGAGCACTGTAAGCAGGAGTATGTTCCACCCCAAGAGGTGGTGGAGGATGTGAAAAAGGTTTTGGGACCGCTCTTAGATAGTTTTATGAAGACTAAGAATATAACTGAGTTGAAGTTGTATAAAGGAGGTAAGTGTCAGGAGTGTAATAATACAGGCTATTTGGGCAGGGTTGGAATTTTTGAGGTGTTGCCGGTAAGTGAAAAGATTGGTAGGCTGATTTTAGAGCGAGCGCCGTCTTCTAAAATTGAGGCTCAGGCGATAGAGGATGGTATGATTGCTATGAAACAGGATGGCTATTTAAAAGTGGTTGAAGGAGTAACTACCATAGAAGAAGTATTAAGAGTTGGGGAGGTTTAGTGATGGATATTAAACAACTTTTGAAACTGATGATTGATAAAGACGCTTCGGATTTACACCTGATTGTAGGAGTGCTGCCGCATTTACGGATTCACGGCGACTTGGCGCCGGTAGAGGGAGAAGCAGCCTTGACGGTCGAGACAGCCAAGGAGATGATTTTCCCCCTTTTGACGCCACAGCAGAAGGATCTTTTTTTAGTGAATAAGGAGTTGGATTTTTCAGTGGAATTGGGCAAGATGGGTCGTTTCCGGGTGAATGTCTATTTTCAAAAAGGCAGCATGGCGGCGGCCTTAAGGCTGATAACAGAGAAGATTAGAAGCATTGAGGAATTAAATTTGCCTAAGATTTGCTACCAGTTTGCTGAGTTAAGGCAGGGTTTGGTGCTGGTGACCGGGCCGACTGGTCACGGAAAGAGCACAACCATTGCCGCTATAATTGACCGGATCAATCAAAGCCAGGCGAGCCATGTGGTGACGATTGAGGATCCGATTGAGTATGTTTATCCGTCGGCTATGAGCATCATTTCCCAAAGAGAGATGCACAGTGACACTCATTCTTGGGCAGTGGCGTTGAGGTCGGTTTTAAGGGAAGATCCGGATGTAGTTTTGGTGGGTGAGATGAGGGATTATGAGACGATTGCGGCCGCTTTGACCGTGGCTGAGACGGGCCATTTGGTGCTGGCGACTCTGCATACTAATAGTGCGGCCCAGACAGTGGATAGAGTGGTAGATGTTTTTCCTGAGCATCAGCAGGCTCAGATTCGAGTTCAGTTGGCTAATGTTTTGGCAGGAGTGATTGCTCAAAGACTGGTGCCAGCGATTGGCGGTGGTCGAGTGCCGGCGGCAGAGATCTTACTGGGTACGGCGGCGATTAAGACTAGCATTCGGGAAGGCAAATCGCATTTGATTAATAACGTGATTCAGACCTCGGCTGAGCTGGGCATGCAGTTGCTGGAACAGGACTTGGCTAGATTAGTCAATGGTGGTCAGGTGGATTTGAAGGTGGCTCAGCAATATGCTTTGTCGCCTCAGGAATTAACTCGGTTGGTGAAAAAGTAGGCTGAAACATGGAGAAGTTTACTTACATTGCTACTGATAAAGACAATAAGAAAGCACAGGGACAGATTGAGGCGATTAACCAAATCCAGGCTCAGAGTATTTTACGCAGTAAAGGCCTGTTTATTATCAGTCTAAAGAAGATTGAGATGTTGCCTCCGTGGATGAAGTTTTTTAAGCGGTTTCAGAGAGTTAAAAAAGAAGATGTAGTTCATTTTACCCGACAGCTGGCAACCATGATTAATGCCGGTTTACCTTTGACGAAAGCTTTATCTATTTTAAAGTACCAATCAAATTTATCGATGGCTAAATTAGTGGATGAGGTGTTGCGGGAGGTGGAAGGGGGCGGGTCATTTTTCAAAGCCTTGAGCAAGCATTCAGGTGTGTTTGCTCCAGTCTATTTGGCTTTGATCAAGTCAGGTGAGGCGGCCGGAGTTTTGGAAAAAGTGCTGAAGAGGCTGGCTATTAATTTAGAGAAAGAAGCAGAATTCAGGAGTAAAACTAAGAGCGCCCTGATTTATCCGGCGATCATTACGGTGGCTATGATAGTGGTGGCGGTGGTGATGATGGTGTTTGTGGTGCCTAAGCTGACGACGCTTTATGATGAGTTTGGGGCAGATTTACCGACCATGACTAAGGCTTTGATTGCTTTATCTAATTTTATGGTCAAGGCCTGGTATGCTGTAGCTTTTATCCTGGTGATCGGGATTTATCTTTTCTTGAATTGGAAAAAAACACCGGCAGGAAGGGCGGTGGTAGATACTTACATCTTGAAACTGCCGATTATAGGTAATTTAAAGACTAAGGTGATTTTAACCGAGATTACCAGAACTTTATCTTTATTGGTCTCATCAGGGATTTCGATTATTGAAGCTTTAGAGATTGTTTCAGGTGCGGCTGATAATGTGGTTTTCAGCAAGTCAATTAAACAAGCGGCCAAAGAAGTGGAGAAAGGCATACCTTTGGCAGCCGCCATTGGTCAGTATGAGCATTTTCCGCCGATTGTCTCCCAGATGCTGGCGGTGGGTGAAGAAACCGGCAAGGTAGATGAGGTGATGCTTAATGTTTCCAAGTATTTTGAGACAGAAGCAGAGCAGGCAGTCAAAGGCTTGACAACGGCGATTGAGCCACTTATGATGATTTTATTAGGTGTGGGAGTGGCCTTTCTGGTAATTGCCATTGTCCTGCCCATTTATAACTTAACAAGTCAATTTTAAAGGAGAGATATGAAGAAAGGCTTTACCTTAATTGAACTCTTGGTGGTGATTACCCTGATCGGCATTTTGGCGATTGCGGTGTTGTCAGCTTTAAACCCGATTGAACAGATTAACAAGGCCAGAGATGCGCGGAAGAGAGCTGATTCAGCCCAAATTTTACAGGCTATTGATAGGTATTTTGCTTCCAACGAGAAGTTTCCCTGGAACAATTATGCTGATCCTGGGACAAATATTAATCTGGGTTTTGGAGCCTCGGCTCATGTAGTTGGTGTAGGCGTGTGTGGGCAGAGTGGATCGGTGAATGCAATGGATGTGAATTCTACTGAGACTGGGTGTAGCCAAGTAGATGGCGATGAAGGTTTTTTGATTGCTACAGAGGAGTTAAAAAACCAATTTACCAAGCGTGACTACTTTAAGGTTGGGGATGCTTATGATGATTTTTCGCGGCTTTGGATATTCAAAGAAGACAGTGATCCATCGGTGAATGTTTGTTTTGTGCCATCGTCAAAAGCCACTCAGGATACATGGGATGCTATTGATGGCTCTTTAAAAGACTTAAGTTTTAGTGGCGACGAAGTAACCGCTTTAGATGATTGTGATACTTTGCCTGATTGGGCAAGTACAAGCATTGAGGGTGTTTGTTTTGTTTGTCTCCCTGAAGAGTAAACTGAGATTGTGATATTATAGTCCTGATGGAGTATTTACTGTTGTTTTTGTTTGGTTTAGGGGTGGGTAGTTTTTTGAATGTGGTGATATATCGGTTGCGGTTCGGCGATTCTCCGATGAAGGGTCGGTCCTATTGCGACAAGTGCAAAAAACAGATAGCTTGGTATGACAACATTCCCCTACTCTCGTTTGTGTGGCTGGGCGGGAAATGCAGGCAGTGTAAGCAAAAGATTGCAGTGGATTATCCTTTGGTGGAATTGTTGGTGGGTTT
>Ga0114923_10002402_pt1 | contig 12720 bp, 13 predicted proteins | sample SumtaG_FD_89578 | JGI IMG/M metagenome (GOLD analysis project Ga0114923, IMG submission 89578) | Deep subsurface microbial communities from Indian Ocean to uncover new lineages of life (NeLLi) - Sumatra_00157 metaG | ecosystem: Environmental > Aquatic > Marine > Oceanic > Sediment | place: near... | reverse complement strand
TCGACTGCCGACAAGGGACAAGGCCGTTAAATCTGCAATCAACGTGCCACCAATAGCGTTTAAAGCAATTCGACAACTGGTAACAACTGAAGGCGTGACATTATTAAATTTAATACTATTGTTTTCAGGGTCACTGCCAGTTACGTCAGCATCAAAAAAGAAATCCCCTGTGCGTGCAGTGGCTTTGTCAGTGCCAGCGTCGTCAGGGTCAAACAAAAGAACGTCAAGAAATTCGTCAACCGCAGGCCCGGTTACAAAAACATCATAGCGACCGTTGTTCGCATAAAAGAAAAATTCTGATAGTTCTTGTGCAGTGAACGGATTGCCAAGCGGTGTCACACCGTCGTCAGAAAACAGTGAGGCAAGCGCACCGCCAACAACGTTGCGCACTGTAATTGTCGTCAGATTTATTTCATTCCCAAACTGATCTTGAATGTTGTTTTGAAATTTTTGCATTATGCTACCGCACCTTTAACTTGGGCCGGATTGTCGCCGCCCGTAAAAGTTATCAAAGCCCCGTTTAATCTTACTGCAAAACCACCCGGCCCGCCCCCGGGGCCAATGCTTGAAGGGTCACCGTCTTGCCCCCAATCATTGCCGCCGTCACCACCACTGCCTGCACCTGTGCCGCCCGTAGCGCCGCCAGTGCCGTTTGCAATGTCAGTGCCGCCCGTGCCTGCGGTGCCGGGGCTTTCTTCTTCTGTGCCGCAGTCGCCAAAACTGCCCGGGTCAATTGTCGCAGTACCGCCGCCCCCAAAGCCTGCGGTGTCTTCGCCAAGCCCGCCACCGCCACCACCGCCGCCGCGTACAATTGGCTGGCTAGAACTTCGAAAACCTTTGCCGCCGCCACCGCCGCCACCGCCGCCAAAAATATCGCCGTTTGTGTTATCAATTTCAATGTCACTGACGGTAATATTCATTGCGTCGCCGCCCGCTAGACCGGCTGAACCGCCGCCCGCAGAACCACCAAAAACACAAATTACTAATTCTTGCTCATAAATCATAGACGCTGAACCGCCGTTACCGCCCGCGCCGCCGTGGCCGTGAATGTGCCCGTTGTTAATTAAAATTAAAGTTGAATCAGGGTGCATCCCGTCAGTTTTAAAAGCCGGGTTGCCAGTTGTCCCGCGAATAAACACACCCGCATTAATTGTTACGGTCACGTCAACCGGCCCGGGCGGGCCACCAAGTTCAACGAACAAATCAAAATTTGTTTCATTCGCGCTGACTACCAAACTGTCAGGCGTTGCGTCTGCAAAAAATGCAAGCGACGTATACTTATAAATCGAAGACGGTTTAAGCGGCTTCGTTTCAATCACCTGAAACCGCGTCGGCACGGGCAACCCTAACGCACCGGGAATTAAACGCGTTTCAACGTCATACACGTCACCCGTTTCCAAAAGCGGCACGTCTTTCGCGTCAAGGTCAAACGAAATTTCGATTGGCATATTGCCAAAGCGTTGAAGCAATCGTTGCGACGTTAATTGAATTTGCGTAATATTGCTTGCGTCCATCCAACGCGAAAAAATTACTCTTATTCTTTCGTCGTTGAATTTGTTTACGCTTTCTTTGTCGGCTTCAATTTCAAAATTCGCCAACGAATAATTTTCGGTTTCAGTCAGGTCGCGTGCGAAATTTTTAATGCCGTAATAAATCAACACACGCGTCAAGCGTCGGTTGGTGTCGTCTTTAATTCGCAATGAATCTGCAAGAATGTCTTCGTCGTCATTCAACATTTCTGTTACGTCGGTAAACGGTGTTTGCAGTTTCAATTTTATTTCTTGGTCAACGTCTGCATACCAAATGTCAAGCAACGAAACTTCAACAATTTCTTTTAACAGTTTTCGCACGCCTGTCGGTTCACTAATAATCGTTGTCAAATCATAGCCGGTCAAGGTTGCCGCTTCTTCAATTTGCCAATCAGCAAACGGAATAAATGACGGGTCAATATTTGCAAAGTCTTCAAGCAAGTTTTGAATAACGTTAATAATTGGTTCGTCGTCATACGTTAAACAACTTTGCACCGCTGCGCCTGCGGTGTGTGCCGCCGCAGTTGTACCACCTTGCCCGCGTGTCACAGGCAGCACGTCGCCAGCACGCACGCCAATTAACATTATTTCGTCGTCAATTCTTAAATGAATATCAACGTCATAGTCAGGCCCGTCGCCCGCCGAAACTGTCAAGCTTGCTGACACCGCCGTTATGTTTGCAAGCAATGTGCCGACGCTTGGCGTTGGTGCCTTCGCGCGTTTATTCTGCGCTAAACTCAACGGGTCTTTGCCGATAATCTGAACCTTGCCAGTTTTATCGGGGCCAACAATTTGTTCAATAATAAATTCGCGTGTGCGAAAATTCGCAATGTCAAAAGGTTCATCCATGTAACCTTCAAGTACACGCATTGGCCGACCAATATAAAATTTGTGTCGCGCTTTCAACTTCGCAAAAAATGTGCTGCGGTCTAACGGGTCATAAGTTCTTTGTCGCGTATAGTCGTCAAGCGTGCCGTCATTCGTTGTGAAGTCTTGCAGGCTGACTGTTATCTTGCCGCGAAACGCCAACCCGCCGCCCGGGTCAAGTCGTGTTGATCCGTAAGAAATATTTGTAATTGCTGGCGCTGCGTCAGCAATATCAGCAGGCCGGTCAAGCCTGTCAATAAAACGGTAAGTGCGAACTTCTTTAATATAGTTCGGCGTGTCTTGGCAAGTGTCGAAAGTGTTAAAACAAAGGTCGTCAACATTCCCCATGCCGTCAACAGCGGCAGCAACCGTGACTTGATATTTTCCCGGGAATAATCCGGCACGAATTTGTGCCCCCCACAAATGCAAACCGTCACCAATCGCGCCTGTCCAAGACGGCACAAGTGTACTGTCCAATATACGGAAACCAATTCTTTCAGTGCTTGCAGAAATTGGGGGGCTGAACGTTAACATGCAACGAAACCATTTTATCTCTGCACTGTCTTTAACCGCGTGCATTTGTGCATCAATGAACGCACTGCCAACGAAGTCACCCGAATCGACAAGCGAACCGTTCACCAAATCAAAAATTGCAAAAGGCGCTTCAATGAAACCGTCAGAGTAATGTATTTCAAGATATTGCAGTTCGTCAGCTTTAGCGAAAACCGAAAAGGTGTAAGGCACGGCGAACTGCGGTATTGGTATTGGCGTCGCGTCTTGATAAATCAGTTTTTCGGCAGCACCGGCAAAACTAATTTCAAGCTTGTCTGCGGTTAAAGTACCGTCAGGCGCATTAATATCATTCGCAACAGCAATGACCGCCGCCTTTGTCCAATCGCCACTGTCAAATTCTTGCGAACGCAGTAAGTTATTTGTCAGCGCAAGCGTTGCCGTACACGGCGACAAACCATAACTGTTTTCACACGCATCAAGGTCAAGTTCAAGAATGTTCGCAGCACGCCTGCCAACTTCTAAAGTTTTCGTAATGAAAGTCATTCAAGCAACGCAATAAAATCAAGACTAATGTTTAAGTGTGCCGCGCTTTGGTATGTCGGTTTTTTCACGTTGTCTTCAGTAAAGCAATACGCAACTTCAAACGGAAAATCAACAATATTCCACGCGAAATAAAAAGGCTGCAACTGTGCGACCGTCAAAAAAGGTTCCCAATTATCACGCACCCAAACAGCAGGCACCGCCGAAACATTGAAGCCAGTCTTTGCACCTTTTCGAATTAACGAACGGCCAAGAAAGTCACCGCCGTCTGCACGACTGTTAACAAACTTATCATTGAAGGCAAGGTTCGGGGGCGTCCAACCAGTTTCAGGCCCGCCAAAAACGCGCGTTGTCGGACCAACAAAAGCTTGACCAAGAATTAATGTTTGAGTTGCACTAATGCCCGAAAAAAGTAAACGCCAAATGGGGTGACTTTCAACATCAAAAATGAAAAAGATTGCCTTGTTATTTGCTGGCGTTTGTTCACTGCCTGCAATGTCAGTGAAAATTACGCCGTCGTCACTGTGCTGCAATTTTACAGTGCCACCAATGTCACCAAGATTGTGCTTAAAAATAGCGTAGCCGCTTGCAGCTTTTGCAGTTAAAAAAGTCGCAGTGATTGTATTTTGTCCAACAACACTGGTTTGCCAACCGCCGAAATATGTCAGCCAGTTCGTCGCGTTTTCAACAGGAAAGCCCGCGTCTTCAGCACTGGCCGAAACAACAGCGTCGCTGCGCAAAAACAAAGAGTCATAACCAAGGTATGAATTGCCTGCAACCCAAGTGCCGCCTTGCTGTACTACAATTCCCATTTTCTTTAACTTCCCGTGCCAGTACCGTCAGGGCCAACGTTCAAATTAACCCCGTCGCCAAGTTGGTCGTTTATGCTCATAATTAATTTACGCGTGTCGTCGGCACTTATAAGCCCGCCTTCTTGCAGGCCGTCAATGTTAATGTCAATCCGTTGCGCCACGCCGCCCGGGCCACCTTGACCAGCAAGCAACGTGTCAAGCGGTATCCCGCCAGCACCGCCAACAGGGCGGTCATTAATTGTCGGCGCGCTGCCTGCGGCGCTTGGTGTCGTGCCGCCGCCGCCGCCTGAAAACTGTGTGCTGCGAATTGCTTGAATTTGTGCAAGCCCTGCCGCCGCAGTCAATGCAGCCATTGCAATATTTATCGGGGCGGGATATTCGGCCAAGCTTCGCGTGACGCCTTGCGCCGTGTTGATAATGGCGTTTGCAATCGCAGAAATTTTATTAATCTTGAAAAGTGTTTTGTTACTTTGTGCAACGCCCTGCGTCAACCGTAACGCTTCAGACAAAACAAATTTTGTTTTGTTGGTAGCAGAAAGCGCGCTGAATTTTTCGCTGGCCTTCAAACCTTTTTGTTCTATTGCAAGACGTGCCGCCTGAAAAACTTCGTCCGCTGCAAGAAACTTTTCACGAAATTCTTCTTCAGTTAAAAGTTTTTCGCTTAATAACAATTCAAGTTCTGCAATTTTCAAAGCATCATTTTCAATCAAAATTTCCATTTCTGTGCGGTTCGATTCACGAATTCTTTCAAGCAAATTTTCGCGGTCTTCGAAGTCTGCGCGTGCTTTCGCGGCAGCAATTTCGGCGTTCGCCGCCGCAAGTTCTTCGCCCGCAGTCAAAACCTTTTCCGCAACTGCCGCGTTGGTCTGGTCAATAACTTCAATCACTGGTTCTTTATAAAACGCATCCATGTTTGCTTTAACTTCGGCAGCAAGTTCAGGATTAAATGTATTCGCGGCAAAGTCGCCAATGTCTATAAACTCGCCTTCTAAATCACGTTTCAATTCTTCGAAGCCCAAACCAATTAATTCAAAGTCGCCTTCAAACGCGGCAACAATTGCGCGGCCAACAAAACCAAGCACGTCAGCAATTGCATCAAAAATATTTATTAACACGTTGGACGAAACCGCCAACGTTTTCAAAGTCGCATTGAAAATTGAAAACTGTTGGTCAGCTTTGTTTATACCTTCGCTGCCACTGACCGCAGTGATTGCGTTAAAAATATCTGTGAACGCCTGAATGGTATCGCGCAGCACAGGCAACATTCCGTTGCCAAGATTTAATTGAAACGCTTCGAACGCGGACGATAAACGTTTAACGTCACCGTCTAAATTATCAGTTCTTTTTGCAGCTTGGTCGTATGCTTCGCTTGTATCTGTCACCTGTTCTTCAACGCGATTTAACACGTCAAGTTGTGAAATCAAAACGTCTGCGGTTGCAACTGAACGTTCGCCAAAGATTGCAACTTTTTCAGTAACGCTTAAATTCGCGTCGCCAAGATTTTCAAGCGCCTGATTAATACCAACAACGGCAGGGTTAAACTTGTCTTCAGCCTGCACCTGAAGTTTAATTAACACGCTGCGAAGCTTGGTGCCTGCGTCGCTGCCTTTAATACCGGCAGCAGCAAGCGCCTGAATGGCCGCGTTTGTTTCTTCGAATGAAAGGCCCGCAAGTTTTGCCACGGTGCCCGCATTTTTTAACGCTTCGCTTGTCTGGTTTATTTCCGACGAACCAAACTTTGCACCCGCTGCCAGTATGTTTATGAATTTTCCCGCGCTGTCAGCACCTTCGCCAAATTGGTTTAACGATTCACCAAGCGCAGTTGCCGCGTCAGGCAGTTCAAGGCCAGCGGCTTCAGCCAGTGTCACCGCCGCGCGTGTCGTTTCTTCAAGGGCAGCAACGTTGTCAAGTAAGTCAGGTTTGGCGCTGGCGATAAGCTTGAACGCTTCAGCGGCTTGTGAAGCTGTCAACGTTGTTGTGCGGCCAATTTCTTTTGAAGCTTCAGTTAATTTTCGAAGGTCGTCGCCTGCCGCGCCAGTGATTGCAGCCAAATCAGAAATTGATTTTTCAAATTGTTTTATCTTGGAAACTGAACCGGCAAACACCGCGACCGCGCCCGCTGCGGCAGCAAGCGCACCAAATTGTTTTAACTTTGCGGTAACACCGCCAATGGCGGTTTCGACTTTCTGCGCAGACTTGGAAATACCACGGTCTTCGCCCCTTAACAGCAGTCGCCCTGTCCAAGTCCTGTCTGCCACTTTTATTTATTCCTTTCGCTCAGTGCCTTGTGATTTGCGATTGTTTCCATTGCATCAACGAACAAATTCGGTTGGTCTAACCAACCCCCGGCCAGCGGCAAAATATTCACCTGATATTGATTATAAATTCTTAATAACTGAACACTCCGAGCAGTAACCATCTGCCGCAAACAAATTGAACTGCTAAAATCAATTTCAGGTATATACCATTTTTCAAACCCTGCATTAAAGTCGTCGTCGCAATCACATTTACCGCAGTTGAAAGCCTTTGCGTTGGCTTGCACTTCAACTGCGATAATCAGTTTTTTTCGTCGTCCTCACTTAAAAAAGAAATTGAAATTGCGTGCGCTCCAACTTCGGCAATTACTTCAATCGGAATTGCTTTAACATTCCCCCGCGTACACTTCAACGGTTTGTCATTCACGCCGAGAACATTTTCCCATTCCAAAATTGAAATTTCCATTGCACGGTATAACCCTTCTGGCGCTATGCCGCCGCTTTCTTTATGAAACGCTTGAATCTCAACCATTTGTTTCGAATCAAGTGGTTTCACTTTGAACCGCGCCGCGTCGTCTTTTTCCTTTTCAGAATCCGGCGTGAACCATTCCGGCACAAGGCCGGTCAGTGCTGTAATACTCATGTCGTGCGCCCTTTTTGCTGTCGTGCTTTTTTAGGTGAAAGTTATATTAACTTCGTCGTCGCCTGCACTTTCCGCAAATCCAAGCGGAATGTCATAGGTTCTTACGCCGTCCCTGTCGCCCGGTGAAACGTCCTTGTTGTATCCAACCGGCATATCAAACTGAATGCGATTACCAACCACAGAACCGATTACACCCGTTGTCACTGCAAGCTGTGTGCCTGCGCTCAAATCTGTAAACGGGTCGTCAGCGGCAATCAAATCAGCTTCAGGATCATAACTGCCTTGCACGTCGCGTTGCGTTATTCTCACTGTCGAATAACCGTCACTTGCCGACATATCTGGCGGCGTTGCAACCGTGTTCGACATGTCGAACGTTAAAGCATTTATGACCGCAGCAAAGCCGCCAATTGTGAACGGCGTACTGATAAGCGGGGGCGGCACGTTGGTTTGGTAAACCGGGCCTGTCGGCAGCGCAACGTCAGTCACACTTACCAAGTGCCCGGTAAACGTAAACGACATTTTGCCAAGCGCGCCGGTTTCAAGGTTAAACGAAACATTTCCGACGCATCCAGTCAGAATATGACGAATGCCGTCTTGGAAATAATAAATCGTTATGCTTTCATGCCCTGTCGAAACGGGCGCGTATTGCACGTCAGTCGCCGCGTTAATCGTTTCGCCAAAACCGCAAGCACGCAACAACGGGCCAAATTCCGGGGGCAAATCGACTGCGCCGCCGCCGCCCTTCACTTCAACGTCAAACGTCATTGCGCGCAGTGTGCCGCCGAATACCATTTGCAACATGCCGATATTCTGCCGCACTGCGGGCCGTTCATTCATGCGCAACCCTTCGTTAGACCAACCGATATTTTCGACAAGAATTGCATTGTCGGCTTCGACTGGTACAGGGTCAACGCCGTAACTTACTTCAATCTCTGCAAGTATTACTTCGCGGTTAGTTAGTCCCATCGTCTTTGTCCTTTTCAGTTGTGTCTTTAGTTTTCAGTTTGGCCTTTTTTTTCGTTACGGTCTTCGCAACTTTGCCGTCTTTGTGAACGGTAACACTGCCGCCTTTGTTGGTCTTCATGGCAACGCCTTCTTTCTTTTTCATGGCAAAGTTCCTTTAAATCGTTTCAATGTCTTCAATATCTGTGCGCAGTCGAACAACCCAATTGGTGCGGTATGCAATTGTTTTCTGTTCAACCGAATCATCAAGCAACGGTTCGTCTGCACCCTGCGGTATCGTTGTCAAAATAAATGCAACGCCTTGTGTCACGTCTGCCATTAAGGCGCGGTGAATGTTCGCCCGTGCCGCTTGCAAAACCGAATCAAGCGCCGTGGTCGTAAGCTTGTCGTAATAATCCACGAACACGACAAATTCCCAATCAATAAAACGAACGTTGGACGGGCCAAGGTCACCAAGCGACGCGTCTGGCCCGTATGTCAAAACATACGCGGGCAAGTCAGCACCTTGCCACGGGCCAACTCTTGCGCGCGTCACCGTTGCACCGTCCGCAATAACGGTTAGGTCTGCGGCAATGTTTGCTTCCATTGCCACAACAGCTTGTTCAAACAATGTCGTCATTTAAATCAGGTCAAGCATTTCTGCCTTTGTTGAACCGTCGTCGTATTCAATGTCATTGGCGTCAAGGTACGCAGCAATTTCAGCTTTCGTATTGTCCATTGAAACGCCTTCGTCGTCGTCACCGCCGTTTTGTTTCGAACGGGGCAAATCATTCCCTGAACTTTGCGCAACAAACTGTTGTTCAGGCGTGTTGCCGTCTTCGTCGGTTTCAACAAAAGCATAACCGCTTGTGCGATAACTGGCCCAATCGGAAAGCGCAATGCAAACAATGTCGCCGCTTCGTTTGCCGTTCTTGTCTTCTTTTTGCATATATGTCTTTGACATTTGTTTAAGCCTCTAGCAGTAGGAAAACGCGCAGCACACTTTCATCAATCTCGACTTGTTTAACGTTATATAAAATTGTGCGAATCAAAAACGTGTCTTGCTGCGTTGGTGCGGGGGTGTCGCTTGATAACGTCGTAACTTGCGGGTCATTGCCTTCAAATTCAACGTCAAAAGTATCTGGTCTTTCGTCAGGGTTTTGAAAAAAACCTTTAATAACGACAGGCGCGCCGCCGTCTGGCGTGTACGTTACGTCTTCGCCAAACGTCAAAATAACCGACGCGTCTGCCGTATCAAAGTCAGGCATTAGTTCTTACGAACCTACACCTGATCCCGGTGCCAGCAATACATCAACGTCAGACGTTGTACCGTCAGCCGCTTCGTGTGCCGTACCGAATCCGGTAACGTCGCCCGCCGCCGCCGTCGCTGCGCCTGTCACTTCGCCTGCCGTGCCCGCAGAAGCATCCCAATTCACCGAATCACCCTGCGCGATAACTTGCGCAGTTGTCTTTGGTAAATTGAAAACTTCCATGACGCGGAAAGCAATAGTTTCACCGCTTAGACCGTCAACAGATGCAACGCCTAACAAGTCGCCAATTTGCAGCGCGTCACCACTGCTAATGTCTGCGGCAAGTAAGACGTTTAAGCTTTTACCGTTTTGTATCCTGTTTCGCATTTTCTTACCCTCTAATCAATTTATACTTGGGTTAAATAAACTTGCGGGGCAGGATTACCCCGCAAGCCTGTTGCACTGTTACCGTCAGTTATTAACTGCCGTCGTCACGCTGCCATGTACGGAAGTCCATAGGCGCGGCAGCAATATCAATCCGCACCTTGAAATCCGTACCGTCAATGGCCCAACCCGTTTGTTGCTCAAGGGTCGGGGCTTGGTTGCCGTCAAGAAACGCAACTTCAATCGTATCCCACTGTTGCGTTGCGGCAAGGTAATACCGCGTCACGCTGTCAGCATCAAGGCGCGGGTCAGAAACAACCTGTGCCATGTTGACCAACTGATTGCGAACGCCGGGGTTTGCTTGTCCCGGTGCCGTGGTGTCAGTCATTAATGCCTTCGCCGTGTCTTCAAGCGCCAACGGCACAAGCAAGAACCCGGGCCGGATATTCAGGCCGACAGCATTCGCACCAATGTCAGTCTGCAAACCCATTCCGTTGCGCATTGTGCCAAGCGTCGCAAGGCCAACTGCGTCAGCCGTCAACGGTGTACCGCCCGCACCTGAAAGGTTCAGGTTATTGTGCGCGGCATTAAACAACGCAACACCGTCAGACAACAGCGGGTTAGACGTGATAACGCCGTAAGCAAGATTGCCAACCGTCCGACTTGCGGCGCGACCCATTGACGAAGGAATTCTTGTAAACATTCCCAAGTCGTCATTGATAATCGCTTGCCGCGAAATCGAAAACAGTTTGCCGAAAGTGGCAAGCTGAATCGTTTGGTTTTCTTCGCTGAACTGGCCGTACTTGTATTCGCCGTCTTCGCTAACAAGGTCAAGATTGTTAAACGTTGACAGGTTCACACGACTTGCCACTTTGAAATCAGACAAGTTGCCAGTCTGCGCCCAAATATTCCACGTTTCAGGCGCTTCGTCATAGCCTTTCAGCATTGACTTGTTTGCCTGATTCGCAAGAATAAGCGGGAAGTCTGACGAAGTGAACGCACGCCCAACAAGTTCCATGCGCGACATTTGCAAAGTGTTGATGTTTTCAATTGCCAATGCCTGCCGTGCAAGATCAACAAGCGAAAACCCGCCAAAGCTGTTGTCAAACGCTTTGCGGTCTTCGTCGCTTATCGTGCCTGCGCGCATTTCCAACGCAAGGCCAGCACCACGAACAAATTTATCAGCGCCAGCTTCGCCCGATTCAATGCGCAACGCGTCGCCTGACTGACCGGGCTTTGAATCCTTGCCAAGTTCAGTAAGCAACTTTTGCCGTGCGTCTTCGACAGACAAACTGCCGTCGTCAATGCACGCCTTGCGAACCGTTTCGTGTGTATCACCGAAGGGTTGAAAGATTGCGTTAATATCTTTAACGCGCGTTTGTTCTGCCGCAACACCTTCAGCATGTCCTTCGGTTTTCGCCGTGGCGCGTGCTGCGTCAGCGTCGATTGTAGCAACCGGGGGCGTTGCTGCCGGGGCGGCAGGCGCAGCGGTTAGCAAGGCGCGTGCTTCGTCAGACAGCACATAAGGGCTACCGTCTTCTTTCGTCGCAGTGCCAGCTAAAATTGCGGCGCGTGTTTCAGGCGTGTCCGCAAGCGGATTGCCGTTTTCATCGTATCGAAATTTCATTTGGTTTGTTTCCTTTTCAGGTTCAAGATCAATTACACGGTATGCCATTTCGCCTTGTTCGTTGCGACCAACGCCAACTGAAGGGTCGGCAGGGATGTCCACAAAGCTAACTTCCATTGGTGTCCATGACGTAATTCTAAATTCGTCAGGTTCGCCCGTTCCGCTTTCGCGGGTCAACTTCCGTTCGTCAACTGTATAACCAACGGAAATATTTCGTAAAACGCCGTCGCTAATATCTGTCCAAATGTCGTCAACGTCTTCGCGTTTTGAAATTCTCACGACGCCTTCAAGGCGACGCATTTTGTCTTTCCCTTCTGCGCGCGTGCCGTCTTTAATAGTGACAAGCTTGACAGACTCAACAATGCCAATGCGGTCAGTGCGGGCGCGGGAATGATTGTAATGAACACTTGCGCCGCCATTCATACGCGCAAGATTAGGTTCGCCGCGCTTATGCCCTAGCACTTCAACCCAAGGGTCACTGAAAAAGCTGCGCCGAATTACGGGCGTTTCCGAAGAAATAGAAATTTTAACGCGGCGTTCGTCTTCGTCAATAATGCCGTCAGTTCTGAACTGAATTTCCCGGTAAAGCATACCTTCGATTCGCTGCCGTTTGGTTTTCATTTTCCAACCCTCACAAAAATTTTCTTAACCCTTTATTCGCCCAATCGCTCAGGGCCGCATTGTAATTCTCTTAACTATCCTGTGTCAATTTCATCCCGCAGCGCAGTCCGCAATTGCGCAAATGTTCTGTCAGGCAGGCCGTGCAACGTGCGCAGCGTATTCAATTCTTTGATTAACAATTTTGCAAACCCAACCAAAACTCTTTGCGAATCAAAATTGCCTTTAGCCTGTTCTTTCCGCTCAAGTTCACGCGCCGCTGCCGTTGCCGCGTCAATGTTTGCCTGATCGCCGGTATATGTTGCGAACGCCGTATTAAGCGCCGCCTGCGTAACCCCCACAACTTCAAGTTCGCTTGTTGCCGGGTCAAACATATTTTCATTCGGGTCCGCGCCAGCCAGTTCAGCAATCTTGCGCCAGTCAAGCCCGGTTGTCACAACAACTTTTGCCATTATTTCACCCGTTCCGCAGTAAACAATATTTCAGTCGCGTCGTCGTCGTCACTGCCCGATATTTCTGTTTTGCTTAGTTGCAGCGTTATAAAATCGGCAGACGTAAGCGACGCGTAAAATGTAATGTCAAGACGATTGCCCACGGTTTCACCGTCTATTGACGAATCATTAAAATAACCAGTTGTATTAACTGAACCGGGCAGACCCGTACCCGCGTCATTAAGTCGCACCCGACCATTGACTTGCGCGTTTCTGTTAGACGTAACGGTTGGGTCAACGAAACACCCG
>Ga0114923_10002401_pt1 | contig 12721 bp, 10 predicted proteins | sample SumtaG_FD_89578 | JGI IMG/M metagenome (GOLD analysis project Ga0114923, IMG submission 89578) | Deep subsurface microbial communities from Indian Ocean to uncover new lineages of life (NeLLi) - Sumatra_00157 metaG | ecosystem: Environmental > Aquatic > Marine > Oceanic > Sediment | place: near... | reverse complement strand
GAGTTGATTCTTGCGGGGTTCAATCCGTCCAGCGTAAAGCACGAAGCTATCCTCCGCTACCAAATCACGAAACGGCTGGGGATCGGCTTCGGCGAAGCGCACGTCGGCACCGTTGGGGGTTACAAGTATCCGCTCGGCCGGCACGCCGAAATAGTGCATGAGTTGCCGGGCCTCGGCGTTCGAGTTGGGCATCAGCATATCAACCGACCGGTACAGCTCGCGCCGCCAGGAAGGCAGTGGCGGGCAGACGGCGCGGGCCAGGAAGCGGGCACCGGCCGCCAGACGACGAACCATCGGCCGCGGTTCGCGAAAACAATTGGCCAACTCGAACCAGGCGATGGTCGAAAGAGCCACCGGCACGCCACGCCGCCGCGCGGCTTCCACCACCGGAAGATGTTCCCGCACACTCCCGAAGAGATGAAGGCAATCGGCCTCTTCCAGGACGTCTTCCCAGGGTCGCCACAAACGAGCATCGACACCCAAAGGCGGCAAACATTCGGCCATGGCCGCCATTTGCACCTCGCCTCCGCCCGGCGAGTCCAACGCCGTCAGCTCGCCGGCCAGCAATACCCTGGCCGGGGCCAAGGCTGGCGCCGGTGAAGAAGAACCGCTTGGATCCTTCCTTGTCTTTGTTGTTATCATGTCTCTGTCGATTATGTGTGTAGTTTCCGTAATGTTCTCTTAACCCGATTGCGCCACGTACCCCCGGTGATTTCTTCGGCGGGTGTTTCCAACTCCCAGTCGATCATGCGACGAATGCTGCCGCGCAGACCGCCGGGGCGGTCGACTCTAACGGGCCGCACACCTGGCTGACCTTGGCCGGACTCATATGTCAATGCCGACGGCAAGAACCGCAGCGTACCCGCCTCGATCGGTACTCGGGCAACCTGCCCCCGATGATGAAATCTCACGGCCAGCCGATAACCTCGCATGCTGCCGACGGTAGTGACCTCCAACAGTTCGCCGCGGCTTGCCACCGAAAGGGAAACCTTGTCTCGTTGCTTCCACCAGGCGGCGAAGTCGGTCATTGTGGTCTTCCAAACCGATGGCAGGGAGGTGGCTGCTTCCAAGACCGTTCGCAAGACTTCCGGATAGCGTCCCAGCCGGCCGGTGGGATGTCCGTAGAAGAACATTGGGCAACCCGATCCGTACGAATTCTCGACGGCCGCGCGAAAATGGGCAATCGCCGCGGAAACCGCCTGCTCGGCGCCGGGCCTTTGCTCGCTCGAACCGCCGCCGGATGCTTCCAGAAAAATCCCCAGGCAAACCGGATGGATTGGTATCTGCAAAACGCTGCTGCCGGCGGGTGTAAAGGGCAAATCGTCATAGGCCAGGGCAAACTCCGAACTGAATGCCGGTTGCAAGCTTTCAAGTGCCGCCGCCAAACCGCGGTTGTAATGTCCACCCGGCGCGGCAAACCCCGAAGCCTCTATGCCCGCGGCACGAAGTACTTCCAACCCTCGATAAATGTTCGCCAGGTTTTCCTTGCTCGTACGGTAGGTGTGGTGATGGAATCCATGCGAGCCGACGTCGAGGCCCGCCAGCCGACCCAGTGCTTGCAGATGGGGCTCGAATGCCGCCCCGCTCACGAAATGGCTGGTGGCCCCTTCGTTGCCGCCGATTGCTCGAAGTGTCGACTCGAAATCCGCCGCCTCGTAGCGATCGTAGTCGATGCGGAAGTTCAGGGCGTTTCTGTAGGGGAAGGGGAAGGCATCGAGGCACAGCCACGCGCCACCCGCCTGTTCTATCCGCTCGCAAAGCATCTGCATGATCCGTCGCCGCACGGCGCGACGGTCAACGGCGGCAATTTCTTCGGTAACGGTCAACCCGCCGCTTCGCCATTGGTGTAGTGCGGAATCCTCGCTGCTGAGTTCCTCTAACGGATCGTTTGGCCAGCGGCGGCGAATCTCGTCGACGTCGATGGCCACTTGCCAGTCGGCCTTGCGGCACGGTCCCTCTCGCGAGTCGAACAGCACGAAACGGGCCGGCCGGCCGGGGTCGCGGCAATCTCGTACTGGGATTCCCTCTTGTCGAAGTGCCTCGATAAGCGGCGGCGGGACGTTGTCCAGCATCAGCGGTAGCAACAGGCCGTCATCCGTATTTGGCTGGCAACTTCCGCCGGACTTTGCCCCAGCCACTGCGGAAAACAGGCCGCTTCCCTGGTCGACACTGGTACTGTTCCAAAGTTGCAGATGCTTGCGAGCGATAACCCACTCGGACAGTCCGCTCAGCAGGCAGAAGGCCCAGCCGGCCGGGCCGTCCAGGAAACCTTGCTTCCAGAACAGGCGACGGAAAACCTCGCCTGGCGGGGCCAGCCAGCTATCGCGGCGACGCGGTCGGCGACCGGCTTTCACCCGGGCGGCCGCCTCCAGCAGCGCGTAGCGGTGCATCTTGGCCAGGAATGTGGCCAGGTCGGGTGTGGTACGGTGGATCAGCCAGTTGTCTAGCCTGCCGACACGACCATCGACGCGAAGCACCTCGTGTACGTCTCCCCTCCATCGAGCCTTGCCGCGGCGAAACAGCCGCACGGGCCAGTCATTTTGCGTTCCGCCGCGTCGCAACGGCCGGCCGAAAATGGTGCTGCGGATGGGTACATGGAATGCGTCAGCCCGTGATTCGACTATCCGCTGCCGGATCTCCGCGACAAGCCTCTGGCTGGGTAGTTCATCGGCGTCCACGGAAAGGACCCAATCGCTGGTGGAAAGCTCGATCGCTCGATTCCGTTGCGCGGCGAAGCTATCCAGTCGCCGCCGCTCGACAAGGCACCCGTGTGCTTCGGCGATCGAGACGGTATCGTCACTCGAACCGCCGTCGACCACCACGATCTGATCGACCCAATCCAACGCCCCCAGCAAGCGTCGCAGATTATCCGCCTCGCCGAAGGTGATTATCGCGGCGGTGATTGTGGGCAGACCGTTCATTGGGCACCTCGCAGACGCCGGGCAACCAGCAGATAGCGAACCATCCAACGCAAGTTGTAATAAACGGCAACAAACGCCAACTCGGCAACCAGCCAGCCGGTAAGCATGGCGGCAATCAGCAAATGTACGCGCACGTCCGTGTTGCCGGGCAGATGATAGAGGCGGCGAACAATGCCGGTTCGGGCCGAGTTGCCGTTCGAATTGCCACTCTCAGCCAGCGGACGTCCTTCGCTGGACAGGCCGTACATCAGCAGATACTTGCCCAACAGGAAGGCCGCCAGCAGCAGCCACGGCCAGTCGGATGACATCTCTCGGGCGGCAACAGTGGCTATGGCGACGTGTAACCCCAGGTCGACCAGTTCGTCCACGTTGGCATCGAGCCATGCACCCCAGGGCGTGGCGCTTCCTTGCAGCCGGGCAAGTTGTCCGTCGGCCCGATCGAAGAACCATGCCCCCAGCGTCAAGACGGCGGCCAGCGGCATGGCTTCTGGATACCACAGCAGCACGCCGACCGCGGCGGCGGCCGACGCCAACCCACAGCCGGTCAAGTGCACCGGGCGCACCCCCGACGCCGCGAGCGCGGCGGCCAGTCGCTCGACCGCCGGCAACAGATACCAGCGCGAGATGGGATGCCTGATCGAATTGGCTGCATCCGTGCTCAACTACTCATTCCTTTTGTCGTCACCCCGACAGTGGCGGCGATCATCTTACGCGGATGAAATTGCCGGAAAAAGCTCATCTCCCGGGCAGCCGTTGCCGTGGGCTTCCGCGAGGCAGGCGACAGTTGCCCCAAGCGTGCGATGGCCGCCAGCAGCGCGCCGGTGAACATCCACCGCTGGGCTCGCGGGACCAGCGGCGCCCGCAGCAGGTCGACCGCCAGCCGCACGGGCAAGGCAGAAAGTTGCCGAACCACGTGCAGGGGATGCCGCAGGTTTTTCCATTGTAGCAAAAGAGTGTTACGCAACGCCAGACGTTGGCAGCCATCCCGGCCGAACTCCTCGGCAAAAGTGGCCATGCCGCGGTGATAGGCCACCGCCTGGGGTACATACAGGGCATGGTAGCCGGCCATGTAGCCGCGGAAGGCAAAGTCCAGATCCTCGAGCCGTCCGGGCAGATACGACGGATCGAAACCACCCAACTCGTTAAACTTCGCCCGGTCAACGGCCATGGCAGCCCCCGCCGAGGCCGTCGGTCCCGCTTGCCCAATGGCCCCTTCATGGCCCGGGTAAAGGGCCGTGGCCTGGATCAATCCCCAGCGCCAACGCACGGCCGTCCTGAAACCCTCGTAGGTACTCCCGTCGAAGGCCCAGCACAGTGGCGCCGTCATGAAGCAAGACGGTGTCGACTCCAGCGGCGCCACCAGCGGATCGATGCTATCCTCGTGCAGCTTTATGTCGTTGTTAAGCAACAGGGCCACCCGGCCATCGAGTTCGGCCAAGACGTCGTTGAACGAGCACAACCCCCGGTTTGGTCGGCGAATCACTTTGACTTGCGGAAACTGCTCGGCCATTACCGACAACGAATCGTCGCTGGAGTCGTTGTCGATCACGATCGTGCGGCAACGGTGCCGCGAGGCGTCGGCAGCTTGCAGCACCGATGGCAGGCACTGCGGCAGCAAATCGCGGCCGTTGTAGTTCAGGACTAGCAAATGGACGAACATGGGACCCCACAAGATACGCCCATCTTGCGTCAAGGGTCAAGACGACTGTTTTTGGGCATCGGCGGCATTTTCTGCAGACTCCCCGAATTGCCCAGTTTCCGCCTCCCGAGTGAACCACCAGCCATCGAGGAAGACCAGGTCGTAGCCCGGCGGCACGCGATACCAGGCGGCGAATTCCTGCTCTACGGCGCCGTAGTGTTGCGAGCGGGCGATGCTCCAAGCGGCGACCGCGGCGGCGGTAATCGACATTATCGCCAGATACACGGTGCCGATCAGCAGGTTGGCGTCGCCGAAGAGCAATTGCCCCAGCGCCAGCAGAGCGGCCGCGTTCATGATGACGTGCATTTCGCAGGCCTTTCGTGCTACCCAAGCGGCCAGCCGCAAGGGTTTTCTGGGCATTGGCGGTTGTGGCTGGGGACGTCCGCCGCCGCCGCCGAGCACGTTCAAGGGGCCGTGGATTCGCTTGAGCCGTTGCATAAAGGCCTTGTAGCGGGTGTCGTGCAGCAAACCCAGCAGCAACAACGACATTCCCCACAGCAGACCCCCGGCGGCCCAAATCGGATCACCACGTTGCCCGAAGATCCCAATGCCGATCCCCAAGGGAACCAGCAGGTTGACGGTGTGGTGCATAAGATAATCGAGTTGCACGCCGTCGAGCGAGGCGGTGCCGCGCAGCCGGGCCAATTGGCCATCGACGTGATCCAGCAGATACCAGACTTGCAACATGGCTGCTGCGAACACCCAACCCCAGACTGTACCCCACGCAAAGGCCGCGGCGGCCGTGGCTCCACACGCCCAGGCAACCAGCGTGGCCGTGTTGGCCGAGATACCCCACGGCGCCACTACCCGGGTGATCCTAAGCGCCGCCGGTCGGGCCACGTTTCTGGCCATCCAATTACCCAACCGCTGGTGATCTGGTTTCTGGCAAAGGTGTTCCAGTTTCGAGAGCGGAATACGTTTATTGGTCATGAGTCATGTTCTCGTTGTTGGTTGGATGTGTCGGTTATGCTTGCCATCCGCCAAAGCGCCAACCGATCAGCATTGTGGATAACCATACCACAACTACACTGCAAACCGCGACGGTCAGTGATGTTGATCCATCGAGCAGCAGGGCGGTTGCCAGGGTGGGGCCCAATGCCAGTGTGTGCATGACGACGTAGCGGGCTCTGCCGGCGATGTCCAGGTCGATACAAAACGACATGGCCGCGGCCAACACGAAATAGCTCGCGTATCCGACGGCGGTAGCGGCAGCCACGCCCTCGAGTCCCCAGCCGCCGCTCAGGGCGACGTGGTTTCCCACCGCACCGATGGCCGTGGCTATCAACACGGCCAGCAATGCCTGACGCTGGCGCCCCACGGCCACCATGTATTGGCTGCATGGCAAGGCCAGAACCAACATCAACACGCCGGGTATGAGCCAGACCAGCGGTGCCAGTCCGCTTTGGTAATCGGGCAACAGCCAGCCCAGCACGGGTGGACCGACCAGCAATGCCAGAGCGGCGGGCAGTATCAGGGCGGCCGTCTGTAACTCGCTGCAGCGCGCCGCAAGTCGGGCAACCTCGCGGCGGTCATCCAGGCGCCCGTACATCTGGCCGTAGCGCGGGCCGGTTACCATGGCCAGCATATTACCCAACCCGTAGAGCTGACCGGTTACCAGCAGGCCGAGCGAATAGCAACCCAACTGGAACTCGCAATCGCTCATGTATCCGAGGATCATCAGCTTATCCAGCGAGCGGAACAGCGAGGAGACGGCTCCGGCCAGTAGGATGGGTCCTCCGATGGCGATCAGGCGGCGGATTTCGACCCCGTCCCATGCCCAGCGAAAGGTGGCAACCGCATTGCGCCGCACGAACACCATGGAAGCAAGCATTACAACCAGTGTGCCGACGTAGAGCCCCGGCAATCCCCAAAGCCAGGTTGCCAAGCCGCAAACGGCGAGGGTCAACAGTGCCTCGAGGATCGACAGTTTCGAGGTAACGGCGAATCGCTGATCGGCTCGAAGGATGGTTACGTGGAAGGTCACGTATCTTCCCAGCACGGCCAGGCAGCCCACGACGGCCAGCCCCACGGCCCAGGCGTTGGCCCAGTCACTACCGCCGCTCAGTGCCAGGGAAACACCCGCGACGACGAGAACGGTTGCGTACAGCAGGCTGCTTATGGTATTGACGGTGAAGGCCAGATTGAGGCCGCGCCGCGCGGCTTCGGTATCACCCGCTCCCGTTGCCACGTTGAACTCTCGCACCGCACCCTTGCTTATGCCCAGGTTAGCATAGTTGCCGTAGCCTAGGAACAGCTTGACCGCTTGCCATATGCCCATCTGTGCCGGGCTCAAGAGCATCCGCAGCAGGAGGCTGGTGGCGGCGCCAAGTGCGTGGCAAACGGCCGTCGCCCCACCGACCGTTATCCAGTCGGCAAACATGCGCCTCCAACCGCTCAAGGGAGCGGCCAGCGACGGCGATCGGTATGTTTCAACGCGAGTGGACACAGTCTGGCTTACTTTCCGCAGTGAACTTGTCGGATGCCGCGGCGGTTTTCGACAAACCGAGCACCCGGTTTACGACCTCTGTTGTTGCCGGCCGGTCAACGTTGGCGAAGACGCCGGCCGAGCGGCGGGGATCGGGTCGTTGGCCCTCGAGCAACACGCGGATCAACAGCTCCTGTAATTGCCGCTTGTTTCGGGCACCGCCGATCATACCCCAGTCGACGTGCGGCAGGATGTCGGCCGCCCGAGCCGGCTCGAGTTGAATGACGGGCAGCCCGAGCGCCGCGGCCTCGACGCCTGCACTCGAGCCGCAACTTAGCACGCAATCGGCGTCTTGGAGCAGCTTATCCAGCCGCCCTTGGCGAATTAGCCTTGCCTTGAGTGTTGGAAACTCGGCCAACGTGCGGCGAAGCAGCGGATCCTCCGGCGCGCGGGGATGAAGTTTCACCGTCAGGCGCACGCCATCGATTCCGGCAATTGTGGAAAACGCCATGCGGAGCATTTGCCGGTAGCTATCCGTTGTCAGTTGCAAGGCCACGGCGTCGGGTCGATGGTCCCGCGGCGCAACGGTGGCCAGCAGCAGTATTCGCGGCCTGTCGATTGCCGGTGGATTGTCTGGAAGATCCCGTTTCTTATTCAATAGCCGGTCGTGTTGTGGCGAGCCGGCAAGGTGGATTCGTTCCGGCGGCACACCCCAATCGATCAGTTTCTGTAGCGATAACTCACCCCAGGCGAGAATCTCGTCGGCCGCCAGGGGGCTGAACCCGAAACGGCAGCAAGGGGCACCGTGCTGTATGACCAGCGATCGCGAACCGTGGCGGCGAGCCATGGCCACCGCGGCGCGAGCAAATGGCGTGGCGTCTTCATCAAGCACGATCGCATCGGGCCGCACGTCACGAAAATGCCGGTCGATTTGCTCGACCGTCCGCGTCTGCCGTGGACCGTGCAATGCCAAACGCCGATCAAACCAGCGGCGCAGCGGCTCGGCAAGGTTTATGCCACGGAACTCGAACCGCTCGGGCACGTCAACTCCAACACGATTGCCACCTCCCAGACTTGAATTGCACACCAGTTGCTCGACGGGCCGTCGGAACCACTGTTTGACGGCAAAGCGGTCGCACAACCACCACACGCGGCAGCCGCGATCGAGCAACTCGTCACAAACCGGCTGAAGCAACCGCGGGTCTCCGCAAAGCACTACCCGTTGACCATAAAAAGAATGCGGCTGCCATGCCAAGCTGCACACCCGGGTGGCCCAGCGGCGCCACGGGGCGTTTGGCGGAAATCGATGCGGGGTGCGTTCTTTACCCCGCACCCTATGCACATTCAACTCGGCGCCGGCCTCGCCACACAGCTCACCGAGCAGAGCGGCATAATCGTCGTCACCATCGCCATCAGTGACCAGTTCCACGCTGTCGCCGGGTTTCAGCGGATACACGTCAGTGAAATAGACAACCAGGCGGAGCAGCTTCACAAGGTAGTAACACAGGCCGAGTGCGTTGAGATAGGCGGCTGAAATGCCATCGGGCGGATGGGTGCCACTTGCGGCAGTGTGTCGATCCAACCGCTCGGCCAATTGTGTCGCTTTCAGGTCAATCCAATCGAACCGTGCATCAATGGCCTCGTCGAGCGACCGCTGCGAGGAGAAGGGGGTATCGGCCGGCCAGGAACCTTCCAGTAGCAGAGCAGCATCGTTGTCAGAGACGGCCTGGCCTATAAGTTCGGTTCTTACCTGGACCAACAGTTTCACGGCTTCTTTTCCGCTCCTACCGACGGATATACTCACCTGGCATACTCAGCCGGCTTTGGCAAGGGGGCGTGGCGTGCCGACCGCTTGGACCAGTTCCTCGAAATGGTACAGGTACACGTCGGCCTGGGCATCATGGTCGAAGTTGAAGGCGACGGTACACATGCCTACCTCCGCCGCCCCGGACAATGCGCCGCTGTCGTGCCCAAGGTAGGCAACCCTTTCGGCCGGCAGCTTCATGGTTTCAAGTGCCGCAAGATAGCTCACGGGATTGGGTTTGGTTGCGCCCAGGTCTACCGACGATACGACCGCCGTAAAAAGTCCCGTCAGGCCGGATCGTTCCAGTCGGTGCTGGAGCAGTTCGGCCGGATGTTCCGACTCGGCACTGACGGCCAACGCCAGTTTGTTCTCGTGCAGTTGTCGAAGAGCGGACTTGACGCCGGGCAGAGGTTTGGTTTCTTCCTCGAGCTGCAATCGGCGGCTTTTGCAGGCGGCCTCGACCTCCTCGATCTGTCCCCGCGACAGTCCGGCGGATAACAGGAAGGCCTCGAGTGCTTCGCACAAACCCCGGCGGCCCCGGTGGACGTCGTCCAGGTACTCGTGTTGCCAGACGTGGAAGAAGACGCCGTAGTTGGCGTGAAGACCGAGCCTGGCGAGTACTTGCCACAGCCAACGTTGCCAAACGGTGTCGTCGTATAGCACGCCGCCGTACTCGATCAAGAGGCCGCTTATTTCCCGCGGCAGCCGCGCCGGCGGGTGGGGACAACCGACAGACGCGGACCCAGCCGTCCCGGCGGCAGGCGAATGGGGCCACAAAAGCCTTGTACCCATCGGACTTCGAATCCTTTCGATAATCCTTCGACCGCCGGCTCAACCCGTGGCATGCACGCGGTTCAGCGCCGCCATGCGACTGCGCAGGGCTGGCTGGTGGTCCAAAAGGTCGGCAATCCTTTGCCAATCCACGGCTTCCGCTCCCAAAGCGTCAATGATCGCCAAAACGTGGTCCCAATCCTCCTCGATGTCCACCGTTAGACGAACATCGTTGCGGTCGATCTTCTTGGGAGCGGGTATCAGACGAATGTTGAACTTCTCGGGATGGGAGTACAGGTATCGGGTAACGTGTTCACGGTTGGCGGGCTTCTTGCACAACTTGGCCGCGCGGTGCAGGGCACTGCTACGGAACCATTCCGCATACACGCCAACCGGCGAGAGGATGGCCGGCCGCCCGTCCCGCGAACAGTAACTTACGTAGTCGCAATCAGAATGCGATTCGGCGGTGGTTACCAGCCGATCGATCAAGCCCGGGTCGGTAAATGGGTTGTCGCCACGCACGCGAACCACGGCTTCGCACTGATACTCCTCCAAAGCCCGGCTGAAGCGACCCAGCGCGTCCGGCTGATCGCTGGTAAAGACTGGCACGTCGGCCGGGACCAGTTCGGCCACGGAGCGGCCTTCTGCTTCGTCTCGAGCAATCACAATCACTCCGTCCAGACGCATGCTGTCGGTCACGCGGCGAATTACCCATTCCAACAGCGGCTTGCCACCCAGTCTTCTCGCGGCATTGCAACGGAACCTGGGCGAACCGAAACACGCCTGAACTACTCCTAATGTGCTCAACATCGCCTGGATTCCCGGCCAATCGTCACAATCCGTGTAACAAGGATCCGCAACCGCAGGGCAAGTTTAACAGTTCGGACGGATGTGCGTCAAGAGAGACATAACCGCCAGCAATAGCAACCCCCAAGGGGGGATAACCTCAGAAATCGGGCTCTTGCCAGTCGCGGGTTTCGCGGATCGCCTGGCGAATTAGTACCAGCAGGGCGTTGGGGTCGTACGGCTTGTGGACAAAATAGTGGCAACCGGCCGCCCGACAACGCCTGAGAATATCCGGCTGCTCCATGCCGCTGAGAATAATCACCGGTATGTCGCAGGTCTCCGCCGAATCGGCCAGACTCTCGCAGATCGAGAACCCGTCCACGTCGGGAAGACACAGGTCCAGCAGTACAAGTGCCGGTTGCTCGGCCCGCGCCCTGGCCAATCCCGACTCACCCGAGTCGCAGGTCATCGTGTCGAACCGCTGCTGCCGCAATCGCCGGGAGAGAACGTCCGAAAGAACCTCGTCATCATCGACGATCAGAACCGAAGGCCGACGCTCGATGGCAACCGACTCGGGCTGCGGTTGCTCCAACAGGCCACTGCTAGACATAATGGGGAAACACTGGGGTTGTGCGGCCGGCCCCCTCGTCGAGCCCACACGGTCGAGCCCACACGTACTCCGCCGAAGTCTACCGGCCAGGGTAACAACCAAAGGCTATGTCACCATAAGCAGATTGTCAAGCCGGAACCGCTTCTGACGAAAGTAGCGGTTACTCGGACCCGCTTTGCGGGGGGTCACGGGGAAAGGTACCCGCCGAATGCGGCCGTTACATCGTAACCACCGTTGCTGTATACTGCGGAAGGTGACCCACCGGGTACCGGCAATGGATTCAAGCTAGAATTGCACACTAGGCATTGCACACCAGGCCCCCTCACGCGGTCTTCCCCAAACGAGAGCATCAATCGAGCCTCACATGTCTACTCCCCCTCATCTCGTTCGATCGCTTTTGACGATCGCTTTGCTTGGTTTCTCATACTGGCCGGGCATCTCTACGGCGGTCGAGCGGAGCGATTCCTACCTGGCCGCGCTGGAGTCGATATCGACCGACCAACTAAGAGACCACGTCCTCTATCTGGCCGATGACGACCTGAAAGGGCGCAAGGCGGGCCGGCCGGGGGGACATGCCGCCGGTCAATACGTGGCCGATCTCTTCGGGCAACTCGAATTGCGAGGCACCGGCGACAATGACGGATTCTTCCAGACTTTCGGAAATAATTACAGAAATGTGTTGGGTCTGCTCGACGGAAGCGATGAAAAACTCCGTAACCAGGTAATCGTTATCGGTGCCCATTACGACCATGTCGGTTACGGCACCCGGCGAGACAGCCGTGGCCCGATCGGACGGATCCACAACGGGGCCGACGACAACGCCAGCGGAACGGCTGCTCTGCTGGAGGTGGCCGAGGCCTTCTCACTGTTGCCGGAACCGCCGAAACGATCTGTCTTGTTCATCGGCTTCGATGCGGAAGAGAAAGGCCTGTTGGGGTCACAGCACTGGTGCGCACATCCCAACATGCCGCTGAAACGGCCGGCTGCCATGATTGACATGGATATGGTCGGGCGACTGCGAGACAGTCGACTCCACGTCTTCGGTTCAAGAACAGGAGAGGGCTTGCGGCGTTTGCTAAGCCGACAGAACGACGACTTGAAGCTGAGCTTCTGCTGGGAACTGAAGCGCAAGGCCGACCATTACCCGTTCTTCAAGCGTAATATGCCCGTCCTGCTGTTCAACACCGGCTTGCACGACGTCTATCATACACCCCGCGACGACGCGCCGCTTGTCAACAATGCCGGTATGCGACGCGTATCGCGGCTGGTATTCCAGGTGGCCCACGAATTGGCCCAGTGCTCGGAATTGCCCCACTTCCGCACGGAGGCCGGCCGCGAAAACGAATCGATGCGGAAACGGCTGGCTGTCCGGCCGGCACGTCTACAGACCAGGCTGGGAGTCACCTGGGACACCGGCGCGCCGCCGGGGCCAGGCCTGCGGCTGGCCACGGTCTCCGCCGATTCGGCGGCGGAAAAAGGGGGCCTGCTGCCCGGCGACCGAATCGTGAAGTTCGCCGGGCGGGAAATCGTCACCGGTGACGATCTACGTGGCGCTGTCCTTGCCGCGAAGAACCCGGCCGAAGCCGTCGTCAAGAGACCCAACCATGACGAGCCGCTGAATCTGAAAATCGAGTTGGCCGGCCGGCCGCTTCGACTGGGTATCATGTGGCGGGTGGATCCTGCCACATGATACCCAGTCGAAGCG